>Ga0194136_1001344_pt1 | contig 12273 bp, 11 predicted proteins | sample TARM_MetaG_T3A_1_FD_134023 | JGI IMG/M metagenome (GOLD analysis project Ga0194136, IMG submission 134023) | Freshwater microbial communities from Pennsylvania, USA, analyzing microbe dynamics in response to fracking - TARM_MetaG_T3A_14 (version 2) | ecosystem: Environmental > Aquatic >...
AAATAGTCCGGCTTGCGGAAGAAGATTGTGCCAACGTGCGCGTTTTCGTTTCCATGGACACGCTGGACTTTGCCGTTCGTGGTGGGCGCATGACACGCAGCCAGGGCTTTCTTGCCCGCCTGCTGAATATCAAGCCCGTTCTCGAATTCAACTCCCGCCAGCAGGGCAAGGTGAACGTGGTTGCCAAGGCACTTGGCGCACGACGCTGCGAAGACAAGGTCTTTGCCATGCTTGCACGCGAAGTGCAGGAACACGGCCCCTGCACCCTGCAATTCGCCATTACCCATGTGAACGTTCCCGAAGTGGCCGAGCGCTATGCACGGCGCATGGAAAACGAATTCGGCATGGCTCCGCTCTATATCATGCAGGCTTCGCCCGTGCTGGGCTGCCACAGCGGACCGGGTGCATGTGCCGTTGCCATGCTCATGTCCCCTGCCGAACAATAGCCAATTATATTCCCGGTGCCGCAGCAAGCCCTACGGTACCGGGAATAACCTTCCATCCTTCATACATCTTTGCATTTTCCCGCGTTTTACTTCATAGTGTCTGCAACGCCCCCATATGGAGTTATGCAGGCCAATGCGCAATAGTATTTTTCTTGCCCTAGTCATTCTTTGCACCCTCATGGTTTCCCCTTCCTTCGCCGATAAGGCAAAAAAGGGCGGACACCTTGTCCCCACAGTCATAAAGAACATGGGGGTAACCAAGGACGGTGATGCAGAGCTCTTCTGCCTTGATTTCAGCGATCCGCGGATACCCGACCTGGAAACCATTGACGATGAGAGCAACCCCCGTCTGTTCTTCGATGTTATCGAAGTAAAGGAATGGAAGGGGCAAAGCACGTATGAGATAAAGGGCGCGATGATCAGACAGGTCCGCACCGGATTCAACAACGACAGCAAGAAGCTGCGTGTGGTTCTGGACCTGAACCCCAAGTACAATTACAATATCGAACCGTCATACGACGACCGGTACAACTTGTTCTGCATCGCCATATCCGCCCGCTCGGTCCGCCAATAATTTGAGGATTGCGGGTTTTCTTTTCTCCTCCAACGTCTTACAGTAAGACTATACAGATGAGGAGCAAGACATGGCCATCATCCGATCAGACCTGATTAAGTTCGAAGGGCGACGCATGCTGCAGGAAGCATTCGCCCAGCAGATCCGCACCGGCAGGCGAATCACGGTGACTGACGACATACTCATGCAGTATTTCATGTCACTGCGCATTACGGAGCAGTATCCGAGCAAGGTAATGACGGCGGAAGCCCAGACCCAGCTTCCCGACTACCTGGTCGGCCTGTTCGCCAACATGGACATATGACCAGATCCGAACAAACAAAAAAGCCCCGTAAAGGGGCTTTTCTTATGCGGCGCTGCAACTCGCAGGAAGTCCGGTGACACGTAACACGCATCAGGCCGGTTCCCCGCGATAGCCGGAAGCTACTCAACCTCGGCAATCCACTGCTGCAGAGTCTCCACAATCTTCTTGGCTTGATCAACGCTGGAAATATTGAACTTGGACTTGGCACGATACTCTCCGGAAACCTTCTGGTACCGGCGGATGATGTACTTGTCCGGACCGTAGTCCTCCAGCTTGTTGTCCCACTGCTTGTAGCGGAACATGACAGTTGCCCACGCTCCCTTGGAAAGAATGGCCTTGTCCAGTTCCTTGACGACAAGATGGCCGTCTTCTTCATAATCAACGGTAAGTTCTTCAACTGTTGTACTCATTACATCCCTCGCTCGTATATAGTATCTTGCCGACAAGCGTGCCATGCAACACAAACACCGGCGGGCCGCTGCCCCCGGCAGGTCCCGTCTGGCCCTGTCTGGCTCTGTCTGGCCTTTTGCGTTGCACCTCTGTCCAGCGTGCGGTCACAGGTACTACGCCCTCTCCCTCATGGCAAGCCGAGACAGACGGCTGCCGCACACCAAATAAAAAGCGGGGGCTTGCAACCCCCGCCATTTCCGTATCTCTTCCTGAAGACTAGTCAGAGAAATCCGCTTCCGACTCTGCCTCGGCTTCAACCATCTGCCACAGACCGGAAGCATCGCCGAAGGTCTGTCTGGCCTGCTTCAGGCCGAGGTTGAAGGCCTTGAGGTTCACTTCATGTATCTTCTGGGGCAGGTTCTCCAGCAGTGCCGAGCGCATGGCCTTCACATCCGCAAATGGCAGCAGGTGGGTAACTGCACCAAGCACAATGGTGTTCAGCGCCATGGGGTTGCCTATCTTTTTGGTGGCCATTTCTGTAAACGGCAGTGCCAGATAGACATTGGTGGGCGGCTGCTGCACCAGCTGAGAATCCACGAGCAGAATGCCCGAGCGCTTCATGTAGTGATAATACGAGTTGCATGCCTGCTGCGACAGGGCCACGAGAAGGTCAAGATTTTCGGTCTTCGGGTAGCTGATGGGCTTGCTGCTCACCACCACGTCTGCACGGCTGGAACCGCCTCGCGCTTCGGGCCCATAGCTCTGCGTCTGGGTTGCATAGTAGCCATGGCCCATGGCGAGGGCATAGCCCAGCATTCTGCCAAGGGTAATGAGTCCCTGACCGCCGGTACCGGAAAGACGTATTTCAAATCGATCAATCTGCGGGAGCTTTTTCATTACTTCTGCTCCTTTGGCGCATCAACAGGCTTTTCCGCAACACCCTCAACAATAGGTTCGGCTTCAGCCTTGGGCGAAACCTGTTCCTTGGGCTCGGGCTGCCCCTTGTGCATTATCCTTTGCTTGAGCGAGGCATAACGCTCTTCAAGTCCGGGCCTGTTATCATTGCGGAACACGCCGATGGGAATGCGGGTGTCGTCTTCCTTGCGGTTTTCGAGCTTCACCGTATTCTTTTTGAGCCATTCATACATGCTCACTGTTCCCTTGAACTTGTTCTTGCGCCCATACTGCGTAGGACAGGGAGACAGCGCTTCAACAACCGAGAAACCGGGGTGCATTATGGCGTCCATTATCAGGCCGTCGAGCATGCGGGCATGGAAGGAGGTGCCGCGTGCCACATAGTTGGCACCGGCCGCCGACACCAGATCAACCGTATCAAAGGGCTGCTCCAGCGAACCATGCGGAGTGGTCATGGAGTTGTCGCCGAACGGTGTGGCGGGAGAACACTGCCCGCCCGTCATGCCGTAGATGTAGTTGTTCAGGATGAGCGCGGTTACGCCGATATTGCGCCGCGCAGCATGGATGAGATGGTTGCCGCCTATGGAAAGAGCATCGCCGTCGCCCATGACGCAGATGACCTTGAGCTTGGGGTTGGCCATCTTGATGCCGGTGGCAAAGGTCAGGGCGCGGCCGTGGGTGGTATGAACGGTGTTGAAGTCCACATATACCGCCATACGCCCCGAGCAGCCGATACCGGCAACGATGACCACATCATCCTTGGGCAGCTGCAGGGCATGCACGCTGCGGATAAGGGAACCGAGAATGATGCCATGCCCGCAGCCGGGGCAAAACACGTGCGGGAATTTCTTGTTATGCCGCAGGTAGTCGTGGATAAGCTGTGTTACTTCTGCCATGGCACACCTACAGTATTGCTTTGAGGATTTCAGAAGGTGTAATGATCTGGCCGTCTACCCGGTTCAGAGTCCGCACGCGGGTGAGGCCGTTGTTCACACGCTTCACCTCACGGGAAATCTGTCCCATGTTCATTTCAGGCACCAGAACATGCCGGCAGCGCCGGCAGAGCTTTTCCACGGCAGGACGGGCAAAGGGGAACAGCGTCTTCAGTGTGAGAAGACCAGCCTTCACGCCACGTTCACGCGCCTGCTCCACGGCATAATGGGCGGAACGGGCCACGCTGCCATAAGCGATGACGGCCACTTCGGCGTCTTCGCACATGAACTCGTCCACCATCATGATATCGCCGTAGAACTGGTCTATCTTGCGGAACAAGCGCTTCATGGCTTCGTTCACTTCGTCAGGACGCGAAGAGGGGAAGCCCATATTGTCATGGGTAAGACCGGTCACGTGGATACGGTAGCCTGAGCCGATGGGCGCCATGGCAGGCACGGCACGGGTGGCCTCGGCATAGGGCTTGAACCACTCCGGCGGCACGGTGGGTGTCATGCGGGAAAGGATTTCCAGTTCTTCAGAATCGGGAATGACAATCTTTTCACGGGTATGCGCCGTAACTTCATCTATCAGCAGGATAACCGGCGTGCGGTACTTTTCCGCCATATTGAACGCCACAACGGTCATTTCAAAACATTCCTGCACGGTAGATGCGGAAAGAACGATTATGGAATGGTCACCATGGGTTCCCCAGCGTGCCATCTGCACATCGCCTTGTGCAGGGCTGGTAGGAAGCCCGGTGCTGGGGCCGCCGCGCATGACGTTGACCACAACCAGCGGTGCCTCGACCATGCAGGCGTAGCCTATGTGTTCCTGCATGAGAGAAAAACCGGGGCCGGACGTTGCCGTCATGGACTTGCGTCCCGCAAGCGATGCGCCGATAATGGCGCCCATACTGGCAATTTCGTCCTCCATCTGAATGAACACGCCATCTTCAGTCATGGGAAGGCGCTGAGACATAACTTCCATGATTTCAGTGGAGGGCGTGATGGGATACCCGCCAAAAAAAGTGCATCCGGCAAGCAAAGCGCCTTCGGCTATGGCTTCGTTGCCCTGAGCAAACACCTCGACCTTTTTCCGTTTCTTTCTGATTGTAGCCATGATCAGCAAGCCTCACCGTTGGTTGGAGGGCCGGAAGGGAACGACGGACAGGTTGCTCCATCCTCCCGTGGCCGGATGGAGATTGCAAAATCTGGACAGTGCAGTTCACAGAAGCCACAATTGATGCAGTCTTCCGGACGCACGGGCTCCGCCTTGCCCAATGCGCTCATTTCCAGCACCTTTCCCGGACAGAATGCGACGCAAATACCGCACCCTTTACACCAATCCGGGTACACACACACCAGTGTCTGCCCTTTCTTTTTCTTTGGCATTACCGTACCGGATACCTGTTGCTTGTGGCAGCGCGCTGCCGTAGGTAAAACATAACTTCCAATGTCAACAGTCGACATTGGGGCCTGCAGGTTCTCTGGTACCCTGTTACAATGAGACACACTGCCCCGCAAGCCCCAACACGGAAATTTCAACAAAAAAATCCCATTGTTGTGTGATTGAACAATATCATGAGGATAAAATGAATACACACTCTGCAATCGGCTTTTGCGTTCCCCCCTTTGCATTTACCTCCCGCAGATCCCCCGTTTTTGCGGAATATGGCATGGTTGCAGCCTCACAACCACAAGCCGTTGCCGCCGGTCTGGACATGCTGCGCGCAAAAGGAAGTGCAGCAGATGCAGCTGTAGCCGTGGCCGCCGTACTGGCGGTGGTGGAACCCTGCTCCACCGGTATAGGTGGCGACGCTTTTGCCCTGTGTTTTGATGCCGCAACCGGCACCGTGCACGCACTGAACGGTTCCGGCAGAAGCGGTGCGCAATTCACCCTCGACAAGGTGCTGACGTTTGAGGTTGAAGAGATGCCCCTGTACCACGGCATTTCTGTAACCGTCCCCGGCGCCTGCGCCGCGTGGTGCGCCCTGCATGAACGTTTCGGCAAGCTGCCGCTTGAGCAGGTGCTGGCTCCTGCCATCCGTCTGGCGCGCGACGGGTTCTGCGTCGGTCCCGTAACCAGCGAACTCTGGTCGCAGGCAGAAGCGCTGCGCAAACACACAACAAGCTCCCCTCTGCTTCAAAACGGCAGAGCGCCGCTTCCCGGCGAGCGCGTTCGCAACCCGCACATGGCAAAAGTTCTGCAGGCTGTTGCATCTCGCGGCAAACAAGCCTTTTACGAAGGCGAGCTTGCCGGACGCATGGCCGCTGCGGTGCAGGCAGCCGGTGGCGTGCTGCAGCCGGAAGACTTTGCAGCCTGCACTGCGGATTGGGTTACGCCGTTATCAACGGAATATCGCGGCATCCGCGTGCATGAGTGCCCACCCAACGGGCAAGGCTTTGTGGCCCTTTCCGCACTCGGCATTCTCGGCCATACCGACCATGCAGACCACGCCCCGCTCTCACCGGAGCGGCTGCACAGACAGATAGAGGCACTGCGCCTCGCCTTTGCCGATGCCCGCCGCTATGTATGCGACCCTGCCCATGCAGAGCTGGACTACAACACCCTGCTCGCTCCCGACTATACGGCGCAGCGTGCCGCACGCATACAGCCTGACAAGCGCAATGCCGCCGTAATGCACGGTACGCCTGAAGCAGGCAGCGACACCGTGCAGTTCTGTGTAACAGACCGCGACGGTAATGCCATTTCCATGGTCAACTCCGTCTACGGAAATTTCGGCAGCGGCATCGTTCCCGAAGGCCTGGGCTTTGCCCTGCAGAACAGAGGATGCAACTTCACGCTTGTGGAAGGGCATCCCAACTGCGCGGGACCCTCCAAGCGGCCCTATCACACCATCATTCCCTGCATGACCACCCGGCAGGACGGTTCGCTGCACTCCGCCATGGGTGTCATGGGGGGCTTCATGCAGCCGCAGGGCCATGTTCAGGTCATCAGCGCCCTGCTTGATGACGGATGCGATCCCCAGAGTGCGCTGGACAGGTTGCGGTTCTGCATAAACCCGGACGGCTCCGTGGCGCTGGAAGAAGGTCTTCCCGAAGAAACCATTGAAACGCTGGCCGCCATGCGCCACCCCGTCAACCTCTGCCAGGGACATGATCGCAAACTCTTCGGCCGAGGGCAGGTCATTCTGCGCACTGAAGAAGGGTTCTACGCCGCCGGCAGCGACCCGCGCGCAGACGGCTGCGCCTTCGGCATCTAACCACATCAGCCGGGGGCGATCCCGCCTCCGGCTTCATCTGAATATTCCTTTGCAGGCTTGTCTCCGCATACCGGCTGTTGCTATGGTAGGGTGAATCCAGATTCCAACCCCCACGCACACGGAGACTGCATGCCCTCCCGACTGTTTCCAGCCCTGCCGCACCGCCTCGCCTTTATGGTCATCATGGCCGTGCTCCTTGCGTGTGGCACGGCAGGCAAGGATGCCCATGCCCGCAATGTCAGGGTGCGTGGCAACATGGATTCGCTCATCAGCTTTGAACTATCCAAGACCGTCATAGACACGGATGCCGCCAGCACCTTCCATCTGAGCTTCGTGGTGCCCAAGTCCTACAGCTCGCCAACGTTCAGCCAAGTTGTGCACGACTTCAATCTGCAGTTTACGCCCCAGCCGGACAAGCAGACTACCTACACGGACAACAGGGGCAACGAGATCGTCGAAGGCCAATGGAATACCCCGCCCTCTGCCGTCACCGCGCAGGTACGATTCAAGGCAGCCAACACGACAAAGTTAGGTACGCTCCGCTCCACTGCGCCCTTTCCCGTTGTCAATATTCCACGCGAGGCAGTTGAGTACCTTTTCGGCTCCGAACAGGTGCAGACGGATGATCCCCGCATCCGTGACCTTGCTCGAGAACTGACGACAGGCGCACAGACGCAGTACGATGCCGTGCAGCGCATCTGCGAGTGGATTGTGGACAACGTGCGGTACGTCAATCCGCCCCAACGGTTCGACGCACTTTTCTCGCTGGATACCGGTACCGGCAACTGCCAGAACTTCTCGCACCTCGCAGCCGCCCTCATGCGCACGGTCGGCATCCCGGTTCGTGTCGTCAACGGCATCACGCTGGACGAACCTTACGACATTGCCCTTTCCGGCGATGTAATGCGAACCCGCATGGGCCTTGGCCGGCACTCATGGATTGAGGTCTGGTTCCCCGACCTTGGCTGGACACCCTACAATCCCCAGAGCACGGCCATGTTCATTGCCAACCGTTTCATCCGCATAGAAGTGGGCCTCGACAACAGGGAAACGGTGAACGACAGCAAGGTCAAATGGATAACCCGCAGAGGCAGCACCAGACGCCCGAATGTGCAGGAGGTATTTGCTTCGGAATTCGGCAGTGACTCTGTGTCCCTGACAGGAAAGGAATATGCGGACGGGCCGCTCAAACGACTCATGCTGCCGGTCGTGGAAGCCGGAACACCCGTGGCCGCAATACCGGATTCAGAGCCCCCCGCACAGGAAGGACGCAAAACCGGCCAGAAGGCCCGCCGCCATGCCGGCAAAACGACAGAGCCCGATGCAACATATCCGGCCAAGCCTCCCCGCTCAAAGCCCCGCACGACCACGGGCAAGGCAGGCAAAACACAATTGAAGAAAGGGGTCGCCGTTGCCTTGGGCAATATGGACTTTCCTCAGAACATAGATTTTTCAACCTACTCGGACGCTCCTGAAACACTGAACGGGGTAATGACGCTGAACCGCAACTTCATGGTGGAAACAGCGGAATATGCAACCACACGGCTGCGGCAGTATGCGCAGGTATTCACCCTGCCCCGCGCCCTGTCGCTGAAGGACATAAGCCTTGCCCTGCACCGGTACGGTGGCGGCGGCTCACTGTGGATAGACCTGATGGAAGACGATGCGGGCAAGCCGGGAGAGCTCGTCGCCACAAGCGAAATCATCCCCGTTTCAGGCATATCCATGCGGCCAGGCTACCGGTGGATCACCTTTCCTTTCAGACTGCATACAGCTTCGCTTGGGCAGAACACGCTCACGCTCAAGTCCGGCAACTACTGGATAGGGCTGGGCTATACGGGCGACCCCGTTATCAACTGGTTCTTCACCTACGGCAAACCCGTGGGGCCGGAAGGCGGCACACGATTCCGCGATGCGCTGCTCTCGGACTGGGGCGGCGCACTGAGCTACGAATTCAATTACAGAGTCCGGGGCGTGGTGCGATAAACAGAAAAAGGCGGCTCCCTTCCGGAAGCCGCCTTCATCATATCATATGCACTGCGCCTTAGCGCGGACGCCCCTTCGCCACAGCGAATTTCTTGGCATCCAGACCATACTTCTTCACCTTGTAGTTCACGATACGGTAGCTCACCCGCAGATCGCGCGCAGCCTGCAGCATGTTGCCACGGGCCTTCTTGAGCGCATCCACAAGAAGTTCCTGTTCAAACTTGGCTACGGCCTCGCAGAACGAAAGGTTAGAGTCGGTCGCGGTGCTTTCCGCCGTCTGCAGCGAAGGCGGCAGATGGTAGGTACGGATAACGTGCTCATCGCACACCAGCACCGCACGTTCAATGCAGTTTTTCAGTTCGCGTATGTTCCCGGGCCAGTGATACTGCGTGAGCAGGTCAATGGCGGGGGTGGATATACGCTTGATGTCGCGACTGTATTCTTCCGCATACAGGCTGAGGAAGTGTTCCGCCAGCGGCAGAATGTCTTCCCTGCGTTCCCGCAGCGGCGGGATGAACACGGGGAACACGTTGATGCGGTAGTAGAGGTCTTCGCGGAAATGGCCCTTTTCCACCAGCTCTTCCAGAGGCTGGTGGGTGGCGCAGATAAGACGCACATCAACGGTGATGGTCTTTTCGCTGCCGAGACGCTGGATTTCCTGTTCCTGAATGGCACGCAGCACTTTTGCCTGCGCGGTGGGGCTGAGTTCGCCCACTTCGTCAAGGAACAGGGTCCCCTTGTTCGCCAGTTCGAAAAGGCCCTTCTTGTCCTGCACCGCACCGGTAAACGCGCCCTTCTGGTAACCGAAGAGTTCGCTTTCCACCAGTTCGGAGGGAAGCGCTGCGCAGTTCAACTTGATGAGCGGCTGCTCGCGGCGGGGGCTGGCCTGATGAATGGCCTCGGCCAGCAGTTCCTTGCCCGTACCCGACTCACCACGCAGCAGCGCGGTTGCACGGCTGGGACCAACCTGCGCAGCCTGGTTGAGTACAAGACGCATGGATTTGGAAGCGGCCACAATGTTGGGCGGGATGAATCCCGTTTCCACATTGTCACCGGCAATGAGGCCCTGAGACATCAGGTGCTTCTGCCGGGCCATTTCCTCCTGCAAGTACGCCGCCTGGTTGGCGATCATGCCTGCGACAACGGCAAGGAACTTCGACTGCCCCGTCAGCTTGGACATATCGCTCGTGGGCGTGTCCACGCTGAGGGTACCGATGACTTCGCGTCCTTCATCATCTTCGCCGGGACCGAGCACCGGCACGCAGATGAAGGCCAGCGTCTTCAGCTCTTCCTCGGTACGCCCGAAAGCGCGGTTCAGGAAGGCCGGATGATCCTTCATACGCGGCACGATAACCGGCTGCCCGCTGGAGAACACCTGCCCCGTTACGCCGACACCGGGCTCATATTCCACATGCGACAACTTGGTGGGCGCATGTGCAAGGCTGAGCTTGAGGGTGCGGGTCTCAGGGTCGAAGATGACCAGATGAGGCCGCTGGAAGTCATGATTCTCCGCCAGTGTCTTGAGCAGAGACTTCAGCGTGGACTGGAAGGGACGCTGGGGTCCCATTTCCGACACAATACGCTGAAGCGTTCCCAGATACGGCTGTAGACTTTCGTCTTGTAGGTTGGTTACACTCATAGGATTCGTGTTTTCCTAGCCTGCCAGCTTGGCAACCCCTAGCTCTACAGCCTTGAGGTTCATTTCCACCAGCGAGGGCTTCAGATATTTCCTGATTGCGGACTCCAGAGCCTCCGGTCCGAAGGGAAGCAGCCCGGATGCGCACAGCGCACCCAGCAGTACGATGTTCCCCGCCTGTACGGAGCCGGCTTCCAGACCCAGCGTTCTGCAGGGCAGGAACCAGCACTTAGCGGAGCATCCCTTCACCCGTTCGGTGATATGCTCCATGGCGGGATAGGTATCCCGGCCACAGGAAACACCAACGGGAGGCAACGGTTCCGTGTTACTGATGACACTGCCGCCCTTTGCCAGATACGGCAGGCCGCGCAGTGTTTCCAATGGTTCAAAGCCGAGAACGATGTCGGCTTCGCCATGACTGATTTTCGGGCTCTTCCAGCCGCCGAGCAGCACAGTGGATTCCACCACGCCGCCGCGCTGGGCCATGCCGTGAATTTCGCCGGATACGACATCCAGCCCCTGATCAAGAGCAGTGCGGGCCAGAAGGGTGGTGGCGGTAAGAGTACCCTGCCCGCCCACGCCGGTCATGTAGATGCGAATGCGTTCCATCTAGGCGCTCCTTTTGCGGGCTTTGAAGTTCTTGCTGATCTGCATGCACACCATACAGCCGGTACACAGGGATTCATCCACCTGCACGCCGGTTTCATCACGATAGAATGCCGGACAGGCATATTCGTTCAGAACTCGGTCGGTTTCAGCCCCCTGCTCCGCCACATAAGCAGCCTGCGGACGGTTCAGCTTCAGCGTACGCCGTGCGTACAGAATGCAGGGCTCTTCAGCGATGATGACGCGAACGCCGGTTTTGCCCTTCATTTCCTCAAAGGTCTTCATGGTAGCCTTGAGGTTGAAAGGCTTCACCTTTGCCACCTCGGTCACACCACAGCCGCGCACGATGGATTCGATATCCAGATGCACGCAGGCATCGCCCAGCACCTTGGCGTCCACGCCGGGGTTCAGCTGGTGACCTGTCATGGCGGTGGTGCCGTTATCCAGAACAACCAGCAGCACGTTGTGCTTGTTGAACACGGCGTTCACAAGACCGGTCATGCCGGAATGGAAGAAGGTGGAATCGCCGATGAAGGCAACCACGTCCTTGCCGGAAGAGCGGGAGAAACCGCAGCCGGAAGACACGGACGATCCCATGCAGAAGAGGAAATCGGCAGCCTTGAGCGGAGGTAGAATGCCCAGCGTGTAGCAGCCGATATCGCTTGAATAGTAGGCGTCGTCGCCGAAGAGCTGACGGACGGAATAGTATACGGCACGGTGCGAGCAACCGGCACACAGGTTCGGGGGACGAACCGGCAGGCCGAGGTCACCTTCGTTGCAGACGGGAGAAACGGGCTGCGCATCAAGGTGCTCTGCCAGTGCCATCTGAATGGCGGTGGTGTCATATTCACCCTGCACGGTCAGGTAGTCGCACTTGCCATGCACGGGCAGGGAAAGACCCATTTCGTGCACCATGGCGCGGATTTCCTTTTCCAGCAGCGGCTCAAGCTCTTCAATGACGATGACCTTGTCCACACTCTTGAGGAAGTCGCCGATGAGCTTCACGGGCAGCGGCCAGCTCATGCCCAGTTCAAGCACGGAAACCTTGTCCGCCCAGCCCTGTTCGGCCAGCACGTCAGTCAGATAGGAACGGGCGATGCCGGAAGCGATTATGCCCACCTTGCCTTCGCCACGGACAACGTTCCACGGAGAATTCTCTGCCACTTCACGGATTGCTTCAAGCGACTTGAGAAGCTCGCCATGACGTACGCGGGCCACGGCAGGCACCGGCACAAAACGGCGGGGATCACGCTTGAAATC
>Ga0194136_1001348_pt1 | contig 12263 bp, 14 predicted proteins | sample TARM_MetaG_T3A_1_FD_134023 | JGI IMG/M metagenome (GOLD analysis project Ga0194136, IMG submission 134023) | Freshwater microbial communities from Pennsylvania, USA, analyzing microbe dynamics in response to fracking - TARM_MetaG_T3A_14 (version 2) | ecosystem: Environmental > Aquatic >...
ATTCAGGTGTGGCCCTTCACCGATGGCGCGCTGTATCAGGTCTATGCGGCCGTGGGCCGGGTGACGATGGTTGCCTTGCAGCCGGGCGAGGAGCTGGTGACGGTGGCCGCCGGCGATACCGTGCGCTGGATCGTGGGCGACACGTCCAGCGGCAGCGGTGCCGACTTGCGCGTCAACGTGCTGGTCAAGCCGATCCGCTCGGGCCTCAAGACCAATCTGGTCATCATCACCAGCCGGAGGACGTACCTGCTGGAACTGACTTCCACGGAAAAGACGTGGATGGCGTCGGTGTCCTGGGAGTACCCGCGCGACCGGATGCTGGCCTTGCAGCGCCAGGCGCAAGCGGCCAGCGCCGCCGCGCCGGTGGATAGCGGCCTGTCGCTGGAGAACCTGCGCTTTCGCTACGCGATCGGCGGCAGCAATCCGTCGTGGAAGCCGCTGCGCGCTTTCGACGACGGGCAGAAGGTCTATATCCAGTTCCCCGCCGGCATCGCGCAAGGCGAACTGCCGCCGCTGTTCGTGATCGGGCCGGAAGGCGACGGGCAACTGGTGAACTACCGCTTCCGTTCGCCGTACTACATCGTGGATCGCCTGTTTGGCGCGGCAGAGTTGCGCCTGGGCGGTGACAAGGGCGACGTGGTGCGGATCGAGCGCACGGATGGCGTGGCACGGAGGAACTGACCATGAGCCAGGACGATACCCCCGACCTCGCCACGCGGCAGGCAGGCAAGGTCGCGCCCGAGGCGGTGGCGCTTCGCGCCCAGCCGCGTGCCGTGACCCGGTTGAACCGGCGCACGCTGGCCGTCCTCGTCGGCGGCCTGTCGGTCGCCGTGCTCGGGGCCACGATCTGGTCATTGCAACCGCACCGGCGCGGCGCGGGCGAGCAGACCGAGCTTTACAACGTCGATCGCGTCTCGAAGTCCGAAGGGCTGGACGGCCTGCCGTCCGACTACTCGAAGCTGCCGCCGAAGGTGCCCGAGCTGGGGCCGCCACTGCCGGGCGATCTTGGCCCGGCCATCGTGAACTCGCAGCAGTCCGCCGTGGCCGCTTACGCGGCCCCCGGCCACGATCCCAACGACGCCTTGCGCAAGGAGGCGGAAGCCGCAGCGGCTTCGTCGGTGTTTTTCCGCTCGGGCGGCCAGGGCCAGGCCGCCGCCACGGCCACGGTGGCGCCGCCGGGTGTGCCTGGTGCTGCCAACACGCTCGCGGCCTTCGACCCGCTCGCGGCTGGGCCGGCCTCGGCGGCGCCCCAGCCTGCCGATCCGACAGCTGTGCAAAACCGGCAAGACCAGAAAGAGGCGTTCCTGAAAGGCGGCTCTATGGAAACCCGCAATTCCGGAAACCTGAAAATGCCGGCCTCGCCGTATCAGGTCATGGCCGGAACGGTGATTGCGGGCGCGCTGGTGACGGGCATCAAGTCGGACTTGCCAGGCGACGTGATCGCCACGGTGACGGAGCCGGTCTATGACTCGGCCACGGGCAAGTTCCTGTTGATCCCGCAGGGGTCGCGCATCCTGGGTAAATACAACAGCCAGGTCAGCTACGGGCAGAGCCGCGTGCAGGTGGTGTGGAACCGGGTCATCCTGCCCGATACGTCCTCGCTGACGCTCGACAACCTTGTCGGCACCGATCCAGCCGGCTACGCCGGCCTGGAAGACGACGTGGACTGGCATTGGAATCGCATCGTCGCGGGCGCCGTGCTGACGACGCTGCTGGGCGTAGGCGCCGAGTTGGCCGCGCCAGAGAACCGCCAGGACGGCAACCGCATCGTCATCGCGGGGCGCGACAGCGCCCAGGACAGCATCAATCAGGTGGGTCAGGAGATCACCCGGCGCAACATGGACATCCAGCCGACGCTGACCATTAGGCCGGGCCTGCCGGTTCGCGTCATCGTGAACCGGGATCTGGTGCTGCGGCCGTGCCAGCCGCTGTTCTTCAACCGGGGAGCTTCCCAATGAACACGAAGAAACTGCGGCTAGGGCCGCTGCCCAAGACCGAGAGCGTCAAGCTGACCTTTGCCTGCCCGGCCAGCTTGAAAGCCGACCTCGACCGCTACGCCGCGCTGCACGCGCAGGCGTATGGCGAGGCCGTCGATGCCGAGAAGTTGATCCCGCACATGCTGGAGGCGTTCATGGCGGGGGATCGGGGATTCAGGAAGGGCACCACGACGCGGAGCGTGCCGTCCAAGCCGACGTGATGGCCCTCGAAGCCTGCCCAGCAACATCCATCGAACGCGCAGCCCAAGGCTGCGCGTTCTTCATTCTGGATGCCGCCAAGAGCCGCCTGGGCTATGATGACAAGACAAGCCCGCCGTCCCTCGGCAATCCAGCACGACACAGTGCGATGTGGCTTTCTCTCCCAACGCTCCTATGTGGCTCCTAGCCCACGAAGCCACACCGCGCCAAAGTGGCCGAGAAAAGAGCTAACCTACTGTCCCATATACGGTTTCAAGTCCTGCGTGATTTGCACAAAGGACTTGACACCAGAACTTTTTTGCCCGGCAGAAGTTTACAGTATCATTAAATGGTGCTATAAAATCGATAAGTCAAAAGGAGAACCAACAAATGGCTGCTATCAATTCCCTCAAGGCGTTTGCCAGAGCAAGCAAGGACGAAGTTGAGTCGGACGTATCCCGAAGCGACCTTTACATGATCAACCCTACTCGCATCCGGGAAGAAGAAGGGTTTAACCCCCGTGGAGCTTTCTGCGAAGGGGATTACTACGAGCGGCCGGAAGTGAAGGCCCGTATCCGTATGTTCGCAGAAGCTTACAAGCGGGGCGACCACGTTGACCCGATTGTCGTAAAAGTCATCGACGGCGAGATCTTTGTTCGTGAGGGACATCGCCGCCTGCGAGGCCTGCATCTCGCCATCTCGGAAGGGGCTGACATCAACCGAACTCCGGTCTTTGAGCATAAAGGCGATGAAGCTGCGCAAGCTCTGTTGGCCGTCACCAGCAACTCCAGTGAGCCGTTGACCCGGCTGGAGCGGGCCGTGATCTTTGCGCGTCTGTCGAGCTGGGGTTGGAGTGACCAGAAAATCGCGACTCATGAAGGCAATCTTCACGCAGAGAGCGTTCGCCAGGACCGTGCTCTGCTTAATATGCCTATTGAGCTGAAACGCATGGTTCAGGAGCGGATTGTTGCAGCCACTTATGCCCAAGAACTCTTCAACGAGCATGGAACCAAAGCGGTCGAAATCTTGAAAAATGCTCAGGCGGAACAGTCCCCAGGCAATCCGGGTACGCCCAATGCCGCTCCGAAAAAGCTGACCAAGAAGTCTGTTGAGAAGAGTCCGAGACTGGGCAAAAAGGTTGTGGAAGCGATGCACCGCGGGGTAAGCGCCATCACCAGCCGCTTGGATAGCATCCAGGCCAACTCTGACGGTCAAACCTTTACCCTGACCCTCAACTTGGCAGAGGTTGAAGAATTGCAAGCGCTGAAAGCCAAACTGGCTGCTCTGGAGCCGAAAGGTGACAAAGCCGATGAGAATCAGCAAGAGTTGGATCTCGTTGGTAATCAGTAATGGTGTCCAGTGCTTCCCTCTCAGGGAGAGTGGGGTCTTGCTTGCCGCAGCCCCGCTCGTGCCAATGCTTCATTCCTCTCAACCCATCAGTCAGTCTCGATGATAGCGCTCCACCAGTAGGGGTGATACATGGACCGTTGCGATAAAGTCGCACTACTGAAAAGCCTACGCCGTAGGCACCAGATAGTTTGTTCCGTCATTGCAATCTTGCTCATCAGCATCGGTGTCGCCGGGGTCACTGCACGGTTAGGTTTATTGCTTATGAGTCCGCTGTTTATCATTGCCATTTGTGTTTTGGTCGATGCGTTCCTGCCTCAAGTAAGTTGGTTCTTCTGTGTGCGGGATGTGCGGGACATTTTGGGACTGCGGAAGCGGTAGTAGGGCTCAGTCCATTCGTTCAGTAAGAAGGAAGGTTCAGATTGAAAGTCACATTTCCAATGATCAAGGCCGTGTTGTGGCTGGGGGTATTCGGTATCGCCGTTGTAGGTACCATCGATCGCCTGTACTGGGTGAACAGCGAGGGGCTGAGCGGGGCTATGTCGTCAAGCCTGCTGGAGGAGAAGTTTGGCATAACGCTTGATGAGATGTGCCGCCACGACAAACCTCAGCACGTCGATTTCAAAGTCCTACCCGACCATACCCTCCAGTTGCGATGTTCTTGGCTTGAAGGCGGTGGACTGACCCTGTGGCCGTTCTACTCCACGATCAGCGTGAGTAAGCCTGAGGTGGTTGAGGCATTTACCCGGCTGTTCACTGGCCCGGATCTGGAATAACGCGATGGAGGCGGTAGTGAACTATCAACTTGACCTGTTTCATGTGCAGGAGGCCTACGCCAAGGCTGACAGGCCCCTTTCCAACACCGAACTCTATGACTCGGTAGCCGAGCTGGCGGGCATCCCCAGGGGGGCGCTGGAGGAGAAAAGTGAGATCGGCGAGGGGAAGGCCAAGCACAGCAAGCTGAAACGGCAAATCCGCTGGTATCAGCAGACGCTCAAAGCCATGAACCTGCTTCAACGGGTCGAAGGAGAACGCGGGATCTGGGCGCTTGCCAACAAGGCCAAAAAGGGTCTCCATGAGGTCTTGGGGGGCGTCAGGCTGGTGGCCTACTCCACGAAACTCGGGCTGGCGGTCTGGTCCGATAACCGGAGCTTTTTCACTGATTTCAATGAACCGATCCATCTGTGTGTGACCTCGCCACCCTATCCACTGCGGGTCACCCGCGGCTATGGCAATGTACAGGAGATGCAGTGGGTCGATTTCATCACCCAGACGCTCGAACCCATCGTGAAGAACTTGGTTCCCGGTGGTAGTGTCGTGCTCAACGTGAGCAACGATATTTTCGAGTCAAAGCTCCCCTCGCGCTCGATGTACCTGGAGCGCATGGTGCTGGCACTGCATGACCGACTGGGGTTGTCGCTGATGGACCGGTGGCCGTGGATCAACACCTCCAAGCCGCCGTCGCCCACGCAATGGGCTTGCGTGAATCGCGTCCAGCTATGTTCAGGATGGGAGCCGGTGTACTGGTTCACTAATGACCCCAGCTGTGTCCGCTCGGACAATCGCAGGGTCCTGCTTCCTCATACAGACGCCCACCAGCGCCTGATGGATGCGGGAGGCGATCGCCGAGTGGTGAGCTACGGCGATGGCGCCTACCGGCTACGGGGTAATGCTTTCGGAAAACAGACAGAGGGACGTATCCCCAAAAACGTGATCCAGCGGGGCCATCGTTGTGCTGACACGATGGAGATCCGAAAGGCGGCCAAGGAATTGGGGCTGCCGCCTCACCCAGCAATGTTCCCAACAGACATACCTGAGTTGGCAATCCGGTTTCTCACTGAGGCTGGCGATCTCGTGGTTGATCCCTTCTCCGGCTCCAACAAGAGCGGCCTCGCGGCAGAGCGCAATGACCGGCGCTGGGCCGCCTGTGACAACATCCTTGAGTACATCAGGCAGCAGGCCGAGATGTTCACCGGTTTCGATGGATTTTGGATGAACCCTGCGATTGCAATGGTGGGCAATGGGGGATCCTGTAATTGAGTGAAGCGAACGAGAAAGACATGGAACAACGAATTGTGGAGGCACAGCCAAAGCTCAGAGCGGGATATACCCTCGCCATATCTGCTATTGCTCATGGTTCGCAGCAAGTCGAGATTCGCCGCGAGGGCCTCCTTGTTTGGCGAGCGTGGGGATTCGAACATGGGTTTGAGTCCGATTTTGCCCTGGAGCTATCGATGGCGACAGTCTCCGATGCCGTTCCAAATGGAGGGCTGGCGGTTTGATTGCCGATGGAGAATCAGCAGCTATCCGGTGGGCCACCAGGAACAGGTATCACGACACAGATTGGGGCAAGTGGCACCTGATCAAGGCTGGTGGAGTGGTTACGGCCTGCGGCCAGGTGGTCAGGCTATTTGAGGCCGATGGGAGCCCGCAAGAGGGGCCCGTCGAGCGAGTTACATGCAAGCACTGCCTGCGGTTGCTGAGCAGGGCATAGCGGGTTTACAGATGGCAAAGCGTTACGCAGTTAAGAGCCCCAAGGGGGATTTCCGCTTCTTTGCAACAGACCCAGAGGAATCCAAGGGGCGCTTTATGGACACCAAGCCTTTCGGGGAGGAGTGGCGTCTCTATCGGTCCTTTGGGTATGCCGTGGTACAGGTCGATATTCGAGTGACCTCAGTTCTTGATTAATAGGAACGACAGACACAGAGGAGGGAGCCTGCGTGTTGGTTGGCGTGGTCTGTCGTCAGCAGCTATCGCCCCCCCCACCTGGCCCACTATCTCGATAGGCTTCTCGGTCACGCCGAGCAGAGAGGCTTTGGCGCTGTTTGAGCGGTTGGTGATGATCCGCAGCGCTCGGCTGCCCCCCCGCCAACAAGATTGGGATGAGTCAGATGAACGGCTCGCCACCTTGGTGGAGGAATGCGTCCAATACCTCACCTCAGAAACCGGAAATAAAAGGGGGATGATCGTTCGCGTGGAGTAAGCCACCGCAGATTAGATTTGTACTGACAGCGCAAACTCTTGCAAAACGGCCCTCAAGGGCCGCTTTTGCTTCCTGAATGTTTTTACAGCACCATAATAAGAGATTGCAGCATCATTTTATGATCGCTAGAATATTTCACATGTGAAAGTTTGGGGGGTGATTTGGATCACCTGGAGAAAACAACATAGGGGTCGGTATGGCAAAAGTCATCAGCTTCGCCAACCAGAAAGGCGGGGTGGGTAAGAGCACCATATGTATCCAGCAAGCCTTTTATCTGTCGATGAAAAAGAATAAGAAAGTGCTGGTTGTGGACATGGATGGTCAGGGCAATACGTCCTCTCGGCTGGCTGCCAAGCGCGAGCTTGAAGATGGCGAGTTCGAGCCGGTTTTTTCGGGCACGAAGACAGCAGAGCTGTTTGCCCATGAGATCTCGCACATCGAAGTCATGCACTGTCCATGCGGGGCGGACCTCATTCACACTCCAAAGAATGACCCGGATTTGTTTGAGATGGAGGCGGTGCCTCTGGATCAAGCTATGAACCCCGCCCGTCACTTGGCTGTGCTTTTTGAGCAATATGACTATGTGCTGATAGATTGCGCACCGAGTCTCGGCAGAAAGCTTGTGGCCGCGCTGGTGATGTCTACCCATGTAGCATGTCCGGTAAAATTATCAGGGTTCGCTGTAGACGGCGTAGAAGGCCTTCTCAACACCATCATCGGTGTGAGGGCCGAGTACAACCCGGCGTTGGAGATCCTGGGGATTTTAATTAACGATATGGACCGCTCGGTCAACCATGACAAATCCCGAAAGGCACTCCAAAAAGAAGTGCCGGAGCTCCTGTTCAGGAACAAGATTATGCACCGCCCGCCTCTGGATACCGCAACCACCGATGGCGTTCCTGTGTGGGAATTGCAGTACGGCCATGTTGCAGCGAAAGAGGTGCAAGCTGTGTTGGAAGAAATGATAGAGAAGGTGGGTTAACGATGGCTATTGGTAACCTCAAAGGTCTTTCCGAGCTCGCTAATGTCGCGAAGGGAAAGACAGGCAAGCAGGTATTAAGTGTGCCTGTTGAAGATGTGGTTTCGAAGGCGCAGGTTCGAAAGCGCTTTCGGAACATTGAAGAACTGGCGGCAACTCTCGTTACAGAAGGCCAGCAATCACCGATCATTGTGTCCCCCAAGGGTGAGGATGGTAAATACGTCATCCAGAAGGGCGAGCGCCGTTGGAGGGCCTGCAAACATGCAGAAATGCCAACTATCGACATCATTATCAATGATAAGGACCAAGGCGAACTGGATGAGACCGCAGGGGAGCTGATAGAGAACATCCAGCGTGACGATCTTACCCCGTTGGAAATAGCAGAAGCGCTGGAAAAATTCGTCAAAGAGGGCTGGAAGAAAAAAGACATAGCTCTACGTCTGGGCGTGAATAATTCGTTCGTCTCGTCGCATTTGTCATTGTTGAAGATGCCTGACTGTGTGCGTGAGCTCTATGACGGCGACATATCTTCTGACACTGAAACCCTGAACAACCTGCGTCTACTGTATGAACTGAATGCAGAGCGCTGCCGCGCCATCTGTGCTGTTGCTATAACTGATGGGATCACTCGTAAGCAAAGTCGTGAGCTACTGAATGACGCTAAGCGCATCCAGGAAGAACTGGAGAACGCTCAACTTTCTAGACGTGGCGGAGATAATCCTGGTGCTGGTGCTGGTGCTGGTGCTGGTGGAGAGAACAATAGCGATCAGCTTCTTCCAGAACAAGAACATGTCACGTCAGTACAAGGTGACGGGCATCAGGCTGGAAGCAGTGGTGGGAATCACGACCTCGATCCCCTTGAGAAAGGTGCAGGAGCCGGTACAGGTAACTCTAACCTTGGAGCTCCAGAAAAGCAGAATAAGGCCAACAGAACCACGATTACCGAAGGTGGGGATGCGCTTCCTCCTCTGGAAAAGGATCGGGAATGGAAGACGGCTAGGGCCGATAATCTGATCTTTGCTGTTCATGTGCTGGTGGACGATGAGGTGAAGAAGGGTGTTATCATGACTGATCGTGTCGCGCTCAATCCGTCAACTGTCTGGGTTAAGACGCTGGACAGTGATGGAAAAGAAAAGCACCTTAATGTGCCAGCATCAGACATCGAGATTTTGAGTGTCGAAGGTTAAGTGACTGCCCCGTCTCCTAAGTCGGGGTTTTATCAAAAACGGGTGCATATGGCGATTTCGCGAGACATTAAACGTAAATTTGAGCTGGTGAATGCCCTGTCGAAGAAGGGCAGGCCTAGCCTCAATGATCTGCATCTCGAAACGGGTATCCCCGAATCAACCATCAAGAGGCAGATCTCTGCACTACGCGAAGAATTCGGGATGGAGATCTTGTTCATAAGAGGGGCCCGAGGCGCACCGGGCGAGCCTGGTACGGCTGGTTACTACATACTGACGAACTGGGGGATACTGGAAAGAGCCGCGTTCTTGAGTAGGTATGGCAAGCTATAACCAGCCTCGATATGAAAATGAAAACCCGCCTCTCGGCGGGTTTTTTACTATGCGGCTACGCTGGTGGCCGCCCTTTTCTGGGCGTAGTAGCCAATTCCGGTAGGGCGCCGTGAGAGAGTATCAATCCCAACAATACTGAGCGTTTTGGGCGAGACATTGCGAGACTCAAAGAAGTGGAATAACTGCAACATACAGCATTTGACCATTAATCTATCTATGTCTTCGAGATAGATCGATGCACTACTCAGGGCTTCCGGTCCTTCGCTCTCAAGCAGATGCTCCATCCATTGGATGGCATTTATTCCCGATCCACAGCACGGTTCGAAAAATTCGGCAGACGGAGTTGAGCCCACCAGTTGTGACAGGAGGCGGCCAACCTCTGGTGGTGTAGGAAAGTAGTTGGTTCCCTTCTTGTGAAAACCGGTCATGCTAAGCACGTAACCAATTACATCGCTGGTGGGGTCTTGCTTCATGGCCGCAGAGAGGACGTGTGACAGTTCGATAGCTACGGGTTGCAGTTCATAAGGAATGGTGTTGGCGGGAGGATAGAGCCCGGTTTGGAGGTAGGCCCATTGGTCGATAAACGCCTCAACAAATGCCGAGGTACCCATCCGATAACGCGCTTGCTCAATCAGTGTCAGCGCCTTGTTAGCCAAGGGAGTTATCTGAGGTGTCATTGGATGCTCCAGTGTAGTAACAGAACAAAGTTGTGTGCGCCAAAAGAAGACCCCCGGCCGGGGCCGGGGGTCATGAGACAACCTTAGGAGGGCTGCCTGTTACCTATCTGCGAGCTACACAACTTTGCAATCGCCTCCCCACACCATTCCGGCATTGTAGAAATCAGGGGAAGCGCGGTCTCCAGCGGCATATTGGGGACATCGATCAGGCGGACCCGCTTTGCGGATCGACGGGCGTCGTTACTTACAGTATGATGAGATTGCATACGAACTTCTCCGATAAGAGCGTGTGTAGGCCCCCTGTTCGCCCAGGGGGCTTTTTTTTTGCCCTCACATTACAGCACCATAAAATGGCATTAGTCAAATCAAAATATGGCCTAGTAATTATTGGTGTCACTCGGTCATCAACAACTTGACGGGGGAGGTGGTTGGTTTAGTATGGGCCCATTATTTGAGTCAGTAAAAAGGTCGATTCATGCGTATTGACGTGAGTGTGCCGGAGGGGGCCAGCGGCCCTTGGCGTGTTGAGGCGTTCAACGTTTCTGAACAAGAGTCGGAAATGACTTTGGCACGAGCAAAAATTACTGGGGCTATCAATGAATTCGTGCCCACCGGTAACTACAAGCGGCTGGTGAGGGAAGATACAGTGGTCATGTCAAATACTCCGATGGAGATCCGAACCAACAGGACTTTCATTCACCGCGCTAAGGGAAAAGTCCTCATCAATGGCTTGGGGTTGGGGATGGTGCTGAGCGCCATCTTGAAAAAGCCCGAAATCGAATCGGTTACTGTGGTCGAAGCTTCGGAAGATGTTATCAAGTTAGTTGGACCGTCATTTTGTGATGACCCCAGGCTCAGGATTGTTCATGCCTGTGCATTCGAGTACCAACCAGAGCCAGGGGCCCTTTTTGATGCTGTCTGGCACGACATCTGGGATGAGATCTGTGACGAGAATTTGCCAGAAATGCACAAGCTCCACCGCAAGTACGGCCAGAGGACGAAATGGCAAGGGTCTTGGGCTCGGGCCGAATGCGAGGTGTTGCGCGATCGCGCCAAAATTTTCACATGTGAAATAAAAGAATGAACCGGTAGTACAAAGAGAGAGACTACAGACCTACACGGTACAGAGGAAAAGGAGACGCTTGGCGCGTTTAGAACACCTGGTCAAGGCGAGCAAGCAGTTGGTACTGGCGGAGGCTGATAGCTCACCGACTCGTGCGTTTAGCGATGCCATCAACTGGGTGATCAAAGAGGCCAAGTATCTTGGTTAAAGGAGCAGGAACTATGATGGCTGGAATCCGCCCTCAGTCGATATTGATGTCATGTGTCTATGCGGCAACCCCACTCTGGCTGGCGTGGATTTTCGGCCACCTCTACATGCAGGACTTAACCTTGAGGCAGTTCTACGGGGAGGGGGAATATGTACGCTCCCCGGTCGATCATATGGTGATGGGCAACAGCGTAGGCGTCCACTACCTCAAAGAACTGAGGGCCAAACAAGGCAACGACATGCACTATCAGTGTCTCGGAGTAACAAACGCTGATGGCACCAAGCCCGGTTTGTCCTTTCAGGTCAAAGGCGATCCTGTCTGCTGCTCGTTGGCAAAAGATCAGTGGAACATCCCTTTCAAAATTATGGGTGATAGTCTCCACCTGCTATGCGGAAAATGGCCCAACGAGAATGAGGTTGTGATGACTCCCATACCTGAAAGGATGAAGAGATGAGTGCTAATTTGAAGCATGGTTCGGAGGTGTATCCCTGCGGTCAATGTTGCGGTAGCAAGGGGGAATTGAGCACTGTGGGATGCGAGCTCTGTGAAGGGGAAGGGGGGTTTGCTGATGCAAAGGTGATGGTTACCCGCGTGATCAGCTACGCCAAAAATAACCGGCTGCCGGTGATCGCTGCCTTATCGTCTTTTGCCTTTCGCAGCATTGCCACCAAGGGACATGAACCGAGTGAGCTATTTAAGCTCAGTCAGGAGCTCAATGCCCCCCGTAACCTGATGCGGTATGGGTGGGATGCCTGGGAGATCTATGCGCGACATGAAGGCGTGGTGCCCGAACTGGCCGATCTGGGGCGCAGTGTCATGCGTGAATGGTATAACCACTCCTGGGGGCAGTTCGAGGATGAGGTCGGCTTTGACGCGGCCGAGAATATGATTGCTCAAGCTAAAGCGGAACCAAACAAAACAGAGGCCCGCTGGTCTTATCTGCTCAGTGAAGAGTGGATGGTGGCGTAGCCTGTAAGCAGGTAAATGGTAGTTTGGATTATCTCGCCAACAACAAGTTGGTTTCATGAAAAAGGCAGCCTTGGCTGCCTTTTTCTATATGGGAATTTGCAGTTGTTTCGAATTCTCGGTGCCCGAGCGGCGGTTGCTGGTGGCGGTGTGGCAGGGTCCCGGAGCTGGCCCGCCAGCAGGGGGATCCCGGCCGGTGGCCCGCGGTGATCCCGGCGCCCTGGGCGGTAGCCGGTGGCTGGGCCCCGGAGCTCGGCCGCCAGCAGGGGGATCATGGCCGGGGGCCCGCGGTGGTCCCGGCGCCCTGGCGGTAGCCGGTGGCTGGGCCCCGGAGCTCACCCGCCAGCTG
>Ga0194136_1001349_pt1 | contig 12254 bp, 5 predicted proteins | sample TARM_MetaG_T3A_1_FD_134023 | JGI IMG/M metagenome (GOLD analysis project Ga0194136, IMG submission 134023) | Freshwater microbial communities from Pennsylvania, USA, analyzing microbe dynamics in response to fracking - TARM_MetaG_T3A_14 (version 2) | ecosystem: Environmental > Aquatic >...
AAGATCCGCGATAATTTGTTAGCCAAGTAATTGTGGTGGTATGGATGATCACCGATGACCAAAGCCTCAGACCATCGCCTTTGAACCGCAGCAAACCGCGATAAGACAAACGAAACGTCCCCATGTCATAACAAACGAAACGTCCCCATGTCATACGCCCGGAAACCCAAGCCAAATTTTAAGGAGGACACGCCCATGCATATGGAACAATTGGGAAAAATTTCCCGAGAGGCCGGTATTTTACTGGCCGCCACCGATACTAGAAAACGCAACGCCGGATTACTGGCGATTGCCAAAGCGCTGCAAGAAAACACCGATGCCATTGTCGCCGCCAACCAGGCAGACATGAAACGCTCTCAGGAAGAGCAGCTGGGAGCCCCGCTGCTCAAACGCCTGACCTTTGATGCGGACAAAATTAATGACGTGATCCAGGGTATTCACAGTCTAATTGAACTAAGTGATCCACTAGGAGCTACCAAGCTCTCTACCCAGCTGGACGAAGGTCTAGATCTCTACAAGGTCACCTGTCCAATCGGGGTGATTGGGGTTATTTTTGAATCTCGACCTGATGCCTTTGTGCAGATTTCGACTCTTTGCCTGAAAAGCGGCAATGCCGTGCTCTTAAAAGGCGGTCGCGAAGCACTGGAAACCAATCGGATCCTGGCCAAAATTATTGATCAGGCTACCGCTTCGGTGGGTCTACCTGCTAATTGGATCCAAAATCTGGAAACCCGCGAAGACGTCACCGCCATGTTGGCGCTAGATCAGTACATTGATCTGATCATTCCCCGGGGTTCCAATAGCTTTGTTCAATATATTATGAACAATTCCAATATCCCGGTAATGGGTCATGCCGATGGCATCTGCCATGTTTATGTCCATGAGGACGCTGATCTGGCGCAAGCTGTCGCGATTATTGTGGATTCCAAAACCCAGTACGTGGCGGCCTGCAATACCTTAGAAACGCTGCTGGTTAATCAGAACATTGCGGAAGCACTACTGCCATCACTTAAAACCGCACTGGAAGAAAAGGCTGTTCATATTAAGGGCGACACCGCCACCCAGGCCATTATCCCAGTGGAAGCAGCCACTGAAATCGACTGGAAAACCGAATATCTGGATTATATCCTATCGATAAAAATTGTTCCGGATCTGGCTGCCGCGATTAATCACATTAACACCTACGGGTCTGGCCACACCGATGTGATTTTAACCACTACCGAAGCGACCGCCCAAACCTTTATGACTCTAGTCGATTCAGCCGGAGTTTTTTGGAACTGCTCGACCCGCTTCAGCGACGGTTTCCGTTTCGGCTTTGGCGCTGAGGTGGGAATCAGCACCGGTAAGCTCCATGCCCGCGGCCCGGTGGGGCTCGATGGGCTGCTGAGTTATAAATTTAAGTTGCTGGGACACGGCCAATGCGTGGCCGATTATGCCAGTGGCAAGAGTCAGTTTACCCATGTGGCACAGGAGACCAGCTGCCCGATATGATGTAGGTTAGCGTGCGGGCGGGTACTAACCGCCCCTACGAACTCATGCGTTACGCTGGTTTTACTTTTTTACTACGCTGCTAATCTTGGGTCGATGGGCGAGGGTCTGACTCCTTGGTCATTCTCAATCGGCCGCCAATAACATGACAAACGAAACGTCCCCATGTCATACAATTAAAGAGAGGTACCCTATGAAATCAAAGAAACTTATCTTAGCCAGCTTGATTCTGGTTTCCCTGACTGCCCTTCTTTTTACTGGCTGCACACCTGCTGCCGAGAAAAAAGATGATTCCAAGACTGAGATTCCCAACCCGATGGTGGAATATGCTTCAAGTGAAGCAATCAAGGACGCGATCGGCTTTAGCTTTGAAAGCTTACCCGCTGGGATTACAAATGTCAAGTATTTTACGATCGCTGACAACCTCGCTCAGGCTGACTTTACCCTGGGTGGCGTCACCTACACGGTTCGAAAGGCTGACCCCGAGGTGGAGAATTGGTCTGGGGTTTATCGCGCGTTTGACAATGGCCAGACAAAAACCAATCTTTCCGGAGCTGAGGTATTATTCCAGTATGACGACGGAGCCGGTTTGGCTACCTGGAGCACCGGAAACTATAATTTTTCGGTTTACTGCGCAGAGGGGTTTGATCTGGCTGGGATGGAAGTTGTGGTGGATGGGGTTTCGTGAGCCAGTTTATCGAATCTAATGTTACTTACCATAACTTGGAAGCTTTTTTTATTCACATCTATAGAATAATGAAATAAACAAAAACAACAGCAGTTGAGAATGTTCATTCCCAACTGCTGTTGTTTTTTACTACTGATAGCGATAGCGTATCCATTCTTCATTTAATTTTTTTGCTTCATAATCCTTTAACTCAAGGACTAACTTTAACCAGAGCTTCCCGAGCTGTTCGCAGCTGCTCGGTACCAGTGACGCAATCACTTTGTTTAAGATTGGCTAAATCGTTCAAATTGACTGGAACATTGAGATAGATGGTCTCATAATTACTCCAGCTGGCGGCAGTATATTCTGACTGCGAACTCTTGAGTGCTTTAAATTTAGTCACTTCTTCATTGAATGCATCAATTTCAGCCTTCACCGCCCGGAGATAAAGTGTTGTCTGGGCACTGTTAATCATGAAGGTGGCATTACTGATATTTTCCTGAGACCTCAGGGACTTTGGTGCTGATTCAATATAATTTAAAATCTCAAAATTCTTACAGGTTACAACATAGTCATCATAGGATTTCTGGGTATAAAGCGGAGCAACCTGAGATACCGTTTTACTCCAGATATCAAGATCATCTCTCCAAGGCACTGCTTTTTTTACGGCATCATCATAATCTGTATAGTCACGAATCAGAAAAGCACCATCAGGTCGCAGTTTTCGGACTGTTTTTTCAATTTCATCCGTTGCTGCACGAATGACTTCCGGGCGGCTGTCCTTGGTGATAACAGTTGGCATCCAGGTATTATCCGGGTATACTCCGGCATATTTTTCTACTGCTTTTTCATAAGCCTCCCAGGTGAGTAGATCAACATACATTGACGGATCATTTCCATTTAGCTTATTGCGCAAATACATTTCCAGTGCGTTTATAAACGCGTTTAATTCTGTCTGGTTAGTTCGAACTAGGTCTTCTTGAGCCAAGAGAATAATATCGCGGGCTTCATTGACCTTACTCTGATCCGTATCTTTAGTATAGCCAAGATAAGGTTTAATCTTGTTCTGGTAAGTCGTCCACGAAGACGGAGTGTAAGCGCTGGCTGCATCTACCTTCCCAAGTGCAATGTTATATTCCGTTAAAATAGCCGCTGAATTTTCTGGTAAAACCAGGATTGCCTGGGCTCTTTTAATGGCATCAACTGCAATTTTTATTTCTGAATCCGAATTTTCAGATGAAACAACATTTCTCGAAAGGGACGTCAAATAGGCACTCCAAGCCTTAGTTTTAAACAACTCCTGATTGGTATATCGATCCAGTAAAGCATAGTATTCATCAGTATTTCCTTTTAACTGCAAATCGCGCTGAGCTATTCTCACTAAATCGATGGCTCGATTTATTTCCGCCTGGGTATTGTCACTGGTAACTAAATATCCCTTAGATGCCAGTTTTTTCTCATAGGCTGTCCAACTCTTAACGGTATATTCGGATTTTATCACATCATCAAGAAGATCATAATAAGCCGTGAGATCGCCTCTTTCCATCAATTTCTGCTGAGCTCGTTCGATCTTCACCACTGCGGCATCAATCTGAGCCTGGGACTTATCGGCATCCATTTCATTTGAATTTAAGATTTTTTGATAAGCTGTCCAGGTTGTTGAGGTATAATCTGTCTCTTTCATTTCTTTAAGCAAACGGTTATCATTGGGATCATCCGGATCTTTTCCAAGGATAATATTATACTTCATAATTTTATTATAACGGTCTAGATTCCCACCTTTTAGCAGCTTATACTGGGCTTTCTTTATATTAGCCACGGCCGTATTGACCTGGGTCTGAGATTTATCTGGATCCATCACATTGGCATCCAAAATCTTTTGATAGGCAGCCCAGGATGAGGTAGTATACTCTCTTTGAGCCATTAACATCGGTGTTTTTTCAGCAGCCGGATCATCTGGATCTCCACCCAGATAGAGATTGTATTTTAATGCCTTATGATACTCTTTATAATTGTCGGCTCTTTTTACCAATTTCTGGCTGGCTGTTCTTAGCTTCGTTACTGCACCATTGATTTTAACTTGTCCATCTTGGGGTTTGAGAAAATTAGCATCAATCACTTTCTGGTAAGCTGCCCAGGAAGTAGACGTGTACTGATCCCGATCAAGACCGATCAATTCATTGTATTCATCGAGGTCATCTGCGGCCGGCATTAGTTTTTTCTGAGCCGCCTCAATTTTTTCAGTGGCGGCATCAATGGCTTCCTGTCCATCAACCGGAGTGACTACATTAGCATCGACAACTTTTTTATAAGCATCCCAGCTCGCTGTGGTATAATCGGTTCGAATAACGGCATTAATGGCTTCGAAGTAATAACGCATATCTCCGGCAGGTACCAGATTCATTTGCGCATTGAGAATTTTTATGACGGCCTCATCAATTACCTCCGGCTTGCTCAGGGTATTCACTACCACTGAACGCACCGCCTTCTGATAGACGTTCCAAGATGCAGTGGTAAAATCTTCTTTATTTACCGCATCAAGGACCGCCTGATAATAGGTTAAATCTGCTTTCTTAATTAGTTTTTTCTGAGCTTCATCAATTTTTTTAATGGCCTTCTCGATATCACTCTGGGTGTTGTTTTCATCAACCACATTGGCATCCACCACATCCTGATAGATGTACCAGGTAGTTTCTACATAGTCATCTTCTTTTACCGCATTAAGCAAGGCATTATAGGCAGTAAAATCAAATTTCCGCACCATTTTTTTCTGAGCTTCATCGATTTTTTTAACAGCAGCATCCACCTGCGTCTGAGAATTATTCTCAGTCATCAGGTTAGCCGCTAGAACTTTCTGGTATTCAGCCCACGATGGTAGTGTGTAGTCTTCTTGTCTTGCTGCATCTAGGATAGCCTTATATTCGGTTAAATTAACCTTATGCTGTAATTGCTTCTGCGCTTCTAAAATAGCGCTAGTAGCTGCGTTAATTTGCGCTTGGCTATGATTTTTTGTAACCACATTATTCCTGACAACGTCCTGATAAACTGCCCAAGTATCTGGGGTATACTCTGCCTCTCTAGCTGCCGCCAAAGCTGCGTTATAGGCAGCCATATTTTTGGCCACGACTAAATTCTTTTGCGCTGCTAAAATATTGGCAGTGGCTTTTTTTATCTCATCTTTCGGATCAGCTTTGGTAACCTGATTAGCCTCAACTACTTTTTTATAGGTGGCCCAGGAATCAGTAGTATATGAAGCTTCCTTAGCAGCCCCCAAAGTAGAAACATAAGCTTCGTATTCTTCGTTTATTTCCACTATTTTAACTCTAAGTCCCTCAAGTCTCAGACCTTCACCGGCCGTACCCGCGGTTTCACCCGTTTTAAACCAGGTTTCTACATTGTTGGGATCTTTTAACCAGCCTTTGTTCTGAACCTGCACGTTATATAAAAGCCGATAACCCGGCAGATTATTTAAAACCAGTCTGATCTGCTCCAAACGGAGACCTTGTCCATTAGTTCCTGCTTCACTGCCCATGGAAAATGGACCCAAGTCGCCCCGGTTTTGAACATGAACATAAGTTTGAATGTTTGCATCGGATGGTAGCGAACCGGTTAATTGAACAATCAGAGCCTCAAGCCGTTTCCATTCTCCAACGGTTCCGGACAGACTTCCATCCCGTCTCCATTCTGTTTCCCAGCCATAGTCCTGAATATGGGTTTTATATTGGACTCCCGGCGCTGTCACGATTGCCGCCCGGGCACCTTCTGCGGATACTCCTGGTGCAAAGAACAATGAAGCCAATAAGACGGCTGTTAAGATTGATGCAGTCGTTTTTTTCATTGATACGATCTCCTTTTTCTTTTTATGATACATCCTAAATCGTTTATTTGAATCAATCATGATCATCGTTTAAATTAAATGTTAGTTGTATAATTATATCATATTTTCTTATAGATGTTATCGTCAAAAAAAAACAATTCTTTAATAAATCTGCCAATTTATTGAAGACAGTACGTATTCTAAAATAAATTGAGCTCTTTACCAACACCTGCCGGTAAAGAGCTCAACCTTTCTTAATTATGGATTTATCATTCAGTAACGGTCAGGGTTTCTGTCACTTCACTTCTTGTAATGGTTCCATTCTTGCTGTCTTTAATATCAACATAGAATGTGTATGTTCCTGCTGTTGGCGGCTTATAGGTGTAATAGTAGGTTGATGAGAAGTTTCGAATAACGGTTTCTTCACCCGCACCTTCTTTCATAGAGAATTGATAGAAGTAAGGCTTAATACCATCTTGACCTGAAGCCGAAAGTCTGACGCTACTGCCTTTTGCGATACTAGTCTTGTTGATGGTAAAGTCTTTAATTGAAGCCTTCTTAATCACTGCATAGGTGTCAATGGCTTTCTCCGCTTTATTGGAATCCTCATCTTCATTTAATTTATCAGTCACCTTTAAAAAGAATTGATAGGTCCCAGCAGATTCAAGATTAAAGACAATGGTTTCCGGAGTTTCATCGTCAGACTCGATAATGGGAGTAACCTCGCCTTTTCCTAGCTGATATGAAAACTGATAGTCAAAATCTCCGCTACCACCACCGACTGCGGCAGTTAGCGTAAGGGGTTCCCCTTCGTATTGTTTGCCAGTCGGACTGACCGAAAACCGCCTGATAATTGGCGGATCAAATGCCTGATATTCCATCAACATCGCTCCGTCATCCTCGATGCTGCTAGACAGGTTATTGGCATCGGTGATCACCACTCCAAAAGCATAGAGACCTGGCTTCATCAGGCGATAGTTTATCGTTCGGTTGGTAGTTTGCGAACCGATTTTTGCCCACTCGTCGACATCATCTGCATCATTTTCGCTATCGAGTTTATAGTAAAACTGATACTTATAAGGGGTTTTCCCGCCGGCTCCAGTGGCAGTTAATCGTAGCGTTGTGCCGATATTCTGGGGGGATTTTTTATCAACCGCCAGACTCTTGACACTAACATTTCCCAGAACCTTAAAACTGCTGACTTGGGCGGTTTTGGTGACATAGTTATCATCAGTTACCTCGGCAAAGAGGGTGTAAGAGCCAGCCATATCGGGAGTAAACACTGCTTCAGCCACCCGATTATCGGCAGTCGTGATGGTGTCCATGTACTCTGTCACCGTTCCCCGCTTCCAATAGAAGAGATAGTCCATCTCTCCGATGCCGGTGCCTGGAGTTACCGTTGCGGTCAGTTTAACCGGATCGCCCTCATATACAGGCATTCCAGTTTTATCGGTTTTCAAGGCCACTTTCGGCGGGTTATTAATTTCGAAATCGATGCTGTATTTAGCCTGGGTGCCATTACCATCAGTTATGACCACCATCAGGATATAGGTTCCTTCTTTATCCGGTTTAAAGGTACTAAAATTCTTAGTCTGATCACCAGAGATTTTGCTGGCTTCATAATCAGCTTCGGTTATTTTGTCGTCATCATTTTCCCGAATTTTCTGATAGTAATCATAGGTAAAGGGAGCTTTGCCACCATCCGGGGCGGCCGTCAGTTTAATCTCGGTATTGATATCCTGACCAGTGGGTTTGCTGGTTTTAAGACTCCTGACACCGAAGGTTTTTAGCACCACAAATTTGCTAATCGCATAGGTTGCGCTGGTCCAACCGGTATCGCTGTCCTTTGCACTGACATAAAAGGTATAGGTGCCTGCAATGGTCGGCGTAAAACTGGCCACATTTTCGACCACGTCTCCAGCTTCAATGGTACCTGATTTTGAGCCAACCTTATAGGAAAAACTATAGATCAGATTTTCGCCGCCAGCCCCGGTTTTATTAGCAGCTGTTAAGGCGATTTCTTGATTCACATAGGAGCTGGTTAGAGGTTCTGCCAATTCGGGATAGGTAACCGCAAGCCCCGTTACGATTGGGGGATCCGTTACCGCTAAGGTTAAAGCTTTTTCTATCGTATTTAGATTGACTTCGCCATTTTTGTCTGTTATTTCCACATAGAAGGTATAATTCCCGGCTTCATCCAGTGGAAAATCAATCGTTCTTAGTTTGTTATCGACTGGCGAAATGTCGGTTTTCGGTTCGATTTCATTGCCTTCTTCATCTTCTATTTTATAATAAAATTGATAGGTGTAGGGCGAAACACCCCCTTTTCCGGCGGCTGTCAGCTGAATCTTATCACCAATAATCAGTCCACTGGTTTTACTGGCTTTAAGCGTGGTCACTTCAAGACCGGCATTGACCTTGTAACCCGTTATTTTCTTTCTGACTGTAGTAACTCCATCAGAAACCACTGCTTCAAAGGTATAGGTTCCACCACTAAGCGGAACAAACACCACATCTGTTGGGTCACTGTCATTATCAGCGATTTTCTCGGTACCACCATTCACATAAAAGGCATACTCCAGGGGATTTTCTCCCGTTTGCTCCTTAACATCGACCTTCAGGGTAATTGCATTGCCGGGGTAAACCGCCATCCCCTTTTTCGGATCGATATTGAAATCATCAATTACTGGCGGATTTTTTACCTGATAATTGCTAATCTCGGAATTGGTCGTAACGCCGTTGACGTCAGTAACCGTTACTCGCAGGGTATAGAAGCCGACATCTTCTGGCTTGCTAAAGCTCAATGATGCCGTTTTTAAGGACGATTTTTCCTGGAAATTATCTTTGTTGCCCAATGAATCTTCCCATTCAAATGAATAGGTATAGGGGGCTTTTCCACCGGACGCTGTGGCTGTGAGCTTAATTGCTGTATTAATGGTTGTCCCGGACGGCTTATCTGTTTTAAGAACAGCGGTCAACGTTTTTAGCACCACCACATTTTTAAGGGTTCGGGTCGCTGTCAGTTGATCCCCATCAATGACGTCCACAATCACGCTATAGGTTCCAGCCGTAACCGGTGTAAATTCATAAGTGTTATCATCTTGCTGGGTCACCGTCTTGACAATTTTTGAACCATTCTTGATCGTAAATAGGTATTGGATCGATCCGGTGCCGGTTCCACTCTTTAAATCTGCTGTGACCAGAATTGGATCGTTCATGTAGATTGCTGCGTCCGGATCATCTTTCTTAACCGCACTCAAATCCGCCACAACCGGTCCATTGACGATTTTGTAATTTTCGATGGTTTTTGTGGTTTTTTTACCATTACCGTTATCGTCGACAATTTCCACACTCAAGGTATAGGTACCAACCTGAGTCGGATCAAATAAAACCGTATTGGTTGTCGGCAGAAGTTTGTCCTCCAACTCAACCTTGTTTCCAGCTAATTCATAGTAGAAGGCGTAGGTATAGGGTGTTTTACCACCACTGCCATTGGCGGTCAGCTTAATCGCGGTATTGACGTTTTGTCCTGAGGGTTTATCGGTAACAAAGCTTTTCGTTGCAACCGCTGCCAAGACCTTGTAACCAGTCTTGGTCGCTGTTGACTTCAAGCCATTCTGATCCGTTGCCTCCACAATAAAGGTATAGGTTCCCGCACTAGCTGGGGTAAAGCTCAAAGTTGCTTGATCTCCATCCACAAGCGAATCTGTTAATTCCACTGTTTTTGAACCTAGTTTATAGTAAAAACGGTAACTAAAAGGAGCCGTCCCGCCGTCCACAGCAGCCTGCAAAATCACTGCCTCACCTGCATAGTGGTTGACTTCGTCTTCACGGTCAGTTGTTAACTGAATCTTTGGATCATTCTGGATCACATACGCCAGGGCTGTTTCCTCTGTTGTTGTGATGCCATTGGCATCTTTGACCTCCACCTTAACGGCATAAGTACCAGCCTGAACAAGTGGCAGGCTCACCGTGTTGGTCGCAGTCGCTTCTCCCCGATAAATTTCTTCCCCTTCCTGGTCACAGGAAAAAAGATAGGTATAAGGTGCTTTCCCACCGGTTGTTGATGCCGTAAATTTTACGGTTGTATTACGATTTTGTGGGGATGCTTTGTCTGCTTTTAAGGTTGCCGATGGTCTGGTCAGCGCCAAATAGGGCTCTGATATTGCACTACCGACAACTTCAGTATTCTCAATAATATCCACATAAAACCGGTAGGTTCCGGCTGTTGGCAGCTCAAAATTGATAACAGTCTCGTTCACATCGATTGCAATCGGTGTTTTCGTAGTGCTTGAATCAAGGCTATACGAATACGTATAGGCATAAGAATCCTTGATACCAGCAATACTGGTGTTGATGTTGACTTCATCGCCACTATAGCCCGGGCTTCCGTCTGCCTTAGCCGCGGTCAGTGTAACAACCGGGGCAATCATGTAATCTTCGATGGTTGTCGATACAATTTTCCCGCTGCCATTTTTTATTTCCAGGAAAAAATCATAGATCCCAGCCTTGGTGGGGGTGAAACTGGCTGTTGTTGCCGCAGCGAAATCCTGAATTAGGATTTCTTCCCCATCCTCAAAGATGGCATAAAACCGATACTGATAGGCAGTTTTCCCGCCTGAACCTTCAGCATTTAAGGCGATGGTCGTACCAATGGGGTGGACCGATAAATGATCAGGTGTCGCGGTGAACGATTTGACCTCCAAATCATCGACAATACTGTAATTGATAATCTCGCCTTTGACGGTTATTCCCTGTTGATCCGTCACATCCACATAGAGGTTATACAAGCCGGGGTCAGCGGGCTTAAAAGTAGCTTGAGGGGTTGCTGAGTCACTTAGCACCTGGGTGACCTCACCACTGGTGTAGTAAAAACGATAATTTATTGCGCCGCTTCCAGTATTGGCTTCTGTTTCCACCGTTAGCAAAATTTCGCTGTCATAATATTGCGGTGACGCTTTGCTGGCTTTAAAACCGTTTTCTTTGATTACCGGTTCATTGGTCACCATGAAATTGCCATAGGTCTTTTGAGCCGTTTTTCCATTTTCATCTTTTACCCTGACATAGAAGGTATAGGCACCCGCCACATCCATAGAAAAAGCGACCGAGTTCAAGGTGGTATCCATGGCAATGGTATCGGTTGATTCGGTTCCATCATAGCTAACCCAGTCCCAGCCGAAGTCATATCTCAGAGTTCCGGTTCCTCCCGATGCCATTGCCGTTAAGGTTACCATCGTTCCCACGGTGATTTCATCTTCTGTATTGGGTAGCAGACTATCCACTGTCAAGAATTCAATTTCGTGAAAATAAAGATCCGCTTCAAGGGCGTAGTCAGCCGCTGTAGAAGGTTTTACCCCATGGATTTCCACTAACGGGCTGCCATCAAACATCCCATAGCCATCCATTATTGTCACTGATTTTGGAATGCTCACTTTTTCCAGGTTTTCGCAATTTCCAAAGGTTGGGTTTGTTTCAACCGAACGAATAGCGGTCAAGGAAGTGGGAAGTTCAATTTCAACCAACGCATTACAGTTGTTGAACACACCATCTTTTAGATAAAGCAGGTTGTTGGTGAATTTTACACTAGTGATTGCCAGATTCTTAAATACATCGCTCCCAATACCAACTACCTTTTTTCCTCCCAGCATATCGGGAATATCTACCGCAGCACCACCATTAGCAAAAGAATAGGCCGTAATCTCAACGCCTCCTGTTACAGTGGACCAGGTGTAAATCGAATCAGTCCCCATGGTCGTTATCTCACCTTCTTCTGCCAATACGTTAAGCGGCAGTGAGGTTATCATCATTAAAAACACCAACATCAGACTGACCGATTGTTTGAACCGTTTCTTCATCCCTTTTCCCTCCTTAAAAACCCCATATATTTATAATACTTTTGATTACTACATTCATTACCGTACATTTCATGCCACATAGTCACATAGTCATCTTATCGACATTTTTTTCATATTTGTTAGGGTATTCAACACATAAATTTAAAGTGCAATTACCCGTTTAGCCCGGACAATTGCACTGAAAAGACACTGATTCAATTTTTAGACTCTATTTGTTTATGGATTAATAAATATATCCATATTTGCTGTTGTTGCTGCGACACCACCGCTAACAGGCGTAATAGTAAAGACAACTGTTGCTTTAGTGTCCCCTATGTCAGTGATCACGCCAGTTGTTGGATTAATGGTCGCCGTTCCTTTATCTCCCTGTTTAAAACTAATGGTATAATCAGTTTTATCAATTCCGGCTGCCGTTATCATCTCTGCC
>Ga0194136_1001350_pt1 | contig 12252 bp, 9 predicted proteins | sample TARM_MetaG_T3A_1_FD_134023 | JGI IMG/M metagenome (GOLD analysis project Ga0194136, IMG submission 134023) | Freshwater microbial communities from Pennsylvania, USA, analyzing microbe dynamics in response to fracking - TARM_MetaG_T3A_14 (version 2) | ecosystem: Environmental > Aquatic >...
ACCACGGCCAGCACCACCGCCGCGGCCACCGCGGTGGCGGCGAGGACCCACGGCAGGCGGGAGCCGCGGCCGGCCGTCGGCGGCGGACCGACGGCCGGGGCGGCGGGCGGCGGTGCCACTGCGGTGGGGACGCCCTGCTGCCTCGTGACCGCCCGCCCGCCGTCGCCCCCGGCGGTCCCGAGCGTCGTGGGGGCGTCGTCCTGCGGCGGGAGCGGGACGCCGCTGGCCGCGAGCGCCGCGCGTGCCGCGGCCGCCAGCTGTCCGGCGGTCTGCCAGCGCTGCGCAGGGTCCTTGGCCACCCCGCGGAGGACGACGGCGTCGAGGGCGACGGCGGCGTCCACGACCGATCGGGCCATGGGGCCCCCGGTGTCCTGCGACAGAGCGAGCGGAACGATGCCGTCGCGGCTGGCCAGACCCACGGTCGGGCGGACGCCGACGAGCTGGTTGTAGTTCGACGGGATGCGGATCGATCCGCCGGTGTCGGTGCCGATGGCCATGTCCACCGTGCCCGAGGCGACCGCCGCGGCACTGCCGCTCGACGAGCCGCCCACGATGCGCGCGGGCCAGTGCGGGTTGACCGGCGTGCCGCCCCAGGGGTTCACCCCGGTAACGCCAAAGGCCAGTTCGTGCATCGCGGCCTTGCCCACGATGCGCCAGGCCCCGCTGGCCAGCAGATTGTCGATCAGGCGCGCATGGGCGGCGGCGGGTGGGCTGTCGGCAAAGACGGCGCTGCCTTGCCGGGTGGGATGGCCGGCAATGTCGATGCAGTCCTTGACGGCAACACGCCCCGGACCATCGCCCAGCGTGAAATGTGTGATCAGGCCGGTCAGGGCCGTGTCTGCGGTGTTTCCCTCGTCCATGCCGGAAAGGGTATGAGCGTTACTTGAATTTTCAAATGACGCTATGCGCAACCTTCATCCACATTGCGCAAGGAACGCCTCGCTCCCGGTCCGCCGTTGCGCAGTCAGCCTTCCAGATGGGCGACGATCCGCGCCAGTTCACGGTTGACGGTCAGGCGATCGGGCGCGGCATCGCCGGAAAAGACCTGTTCATAGAGGGCATGGGCCATTTTCCAGGCGGTATCGCGCGCGGCCATGCCCGCCTGCGTCAACGAGACATCGGTAAAGCGGCCATCGCCCGCGCGCGGCGCGGCCTGCACCAGCCCCTCGGCCTGCATGCGCTGGATGATCTTCATCATCGTGGGAATCTTGACGATCGCGAGGTCGGCAATTTCGGTGATGCTGCGCGCCTGTCCGGGGCGCACGCACATCAGCACGCGATAGCGCGCCACATCCAGCCCCGCCGTCTTGAGGGCGCGTTCCAGCTGGCTGAGATAGAGGCCGGTGGCGCGCGTCAGCCAATAGAAGGGCCATTCCTGCGTGGCGAATTCCTGAGGGGCCATCTCCACAGGGGCCATCTCCACAGGTGCAGTCTCGTTCATGCTTGTGTCCTTGCCGTGGCGCCAGCCCGGTTTTTACGGCGCCTGACGCGCAGACCACAAGAGGCGCTGAACCGGGCCCCAAAACCGGAATCAGGTCGGGTCAGGGCAGGAAATCCATGTTTTTCATTTCTTTGTCGCAAATGGCACAATTTCTACAGAAACCGGACAAGGCCCGGACCGGCTTTTGCTCGCCACAGCCAAGGCGCTGATATTACACATTTAAAAATATGCCCTTCACGGCGGCGGGGCGGTCTCCGGCTTCGCGCGGGCCCTCTCGCGAGGCTTTTCGGACCCGCCCCCAGCGCCAATATCCATTTTGCGCAGAAGGCCTTGCGCAAAGCGCATTGCGGATATTTCGGGCCTCGCCAATCTTTTCCGCAAGACGATAGCCCCCCTTTTTCCCGGCTCGGGCAAATGGGCAGCGGCCGCGATGCATGCCCCTTTTCTATTCCAGAACACAAAAAACGATGTCCGGCCAAAGCCGGATGAAATCAGGGAAATCCATGATGGGTAAGACATTCCTTTGGTTGGGCGCCGTATCCGTTCTCGCCCTGACGACTTGCGTGACGGCGGCACGGGCGGACGAGGCCGACCAGGCCCCGCCGCAAGTCGCGCCGCAAGCCCCGCCTCAGGCCACACCGCAGGATTCCGGCGGTACGGGCTTTGGCGACATTGTGGTCACGGCCAACAAGCGCAGCGAGAATGTGCAGAAAGTGCCGATCTCGGTGTCGGCCTTTTCCGGCGACCAGCTCAAGGCGCTGGGCGTTACCGATACGACCCAGATCACCCAGCAGGTGCCCGGCCTGCGCCTCAATGCCTGGTCGCCCAATATCACGATCTTCAACTTGCGCGGCGTGTCGCAGAACAATTTCGCCGATTATCTGGAAAGCCCCGTCGCCGTCTATGTCGACGACGCCTATCTGGGATCGATGAACGGGGTGAGCGGGCAATTGTTCGACATCCAGCGCGTGGAGGTTCTGCGCGGGCCGCAAGGCACGCTGTTCGGGCGCAATGCCACGGGCGGCCTGATCCAGTATCTCAGCCAGGACGCCAGCAAGAGCCGGTTCAACGGCTATCTGACCGCAGGCTATGAACGCTTCAACCATCGCTCGGTCGAAGGGGCGATCGGCGGCGGCATTGTTGATGGCATCCGCTTCCGCGTGGCGGGCCGCATGTCCAGGGCCGACGGCTACATGAAGCCGGGCGAAGGCAGCGACGGGCAGGCGCTGGGCGGCGAAAACGGTTGGGCCCTGCGTGGCACCATTCAGGCCGATCTGGGATCGAAGGGCAAGCTCGACCTGTGGGTCAAGCACAGCCAGGACGACCATGTGGCCACCGGCGGCTATGTCTTCGACAACTGCAACATGGAGGCCAACGGCTATTGCAGCACCGATGCGGCGGGCCTGTCGAACGGCACGGGCGGGGTCATCAACGGGCTGACCGGCGAAAAGGCCAGCCCGTGGACGAACTATTCCGACACGCCGGGTTATCTCGACCGCAAGGTCGATGTCTATCAGGGCAAGATCGCCTATGACCTTGGCTTTGCCAAGCTGACCAGCATTTCCAATTACACCTGGCTTCACAAGGATTATCAGGAAGATGGCGATGGCACTTCGGCCACGGTCATCAAGTTCAACACCGAAGCGCGCTACACCCAGTTCAGCCAGGAACTGCGCCTCTCGGGCGAGGCGCCGCGCTTCCGCTGGCAGGCCGGGGCCTATTATCTCGACATGCTGGTGCGTGGCAGAACCGTGACCACCGGCAACCCGGCGCTGGGCGCGGCGATCAGCGTGGGCTTGCCCGGCGTGGCCCCTGCCGCCACCGAGACCTATCGCCTTTCGTCCAAGAACTGGTCGCTGTTCGGCCAGACCGAATATGACCTGACCGACACGGTAACCCTGATCACCGGGCTGCGGTATTCGCAGGATCACAAGCATGTCGGCTATTCGTCGGTCGTCGCCGACAGCGGCCAATCGGTGCAACTGGCCACCAACCAGAGCTTTGCCGACCAGATCCCCGGCGTGGATCGCATCGCGCGGGGCGACTGGGCCGCGCGCGTCACGCTCAACTACAAGCCGACCGCCGCCATGCTGCTGTTCGCTTCGTGGAACCGGGGGATCAAGGGCGGCAACTTCACGCTCAGCCCCAGCGTCGAGGCCAGCAATTTCCAGCACAAGGGCGAAGTGCTCAATTCGCTCGAAGCAGGCGCCAAGTGGTCGAACACCCCCGGCACGGTGCGCCTGAACGCCACCGTCTACCACTATATCTACAAGAATTATCAGGCCTTTGCCCTGATCAGCAACATCCCTCAGGTGGTCAACAGTGATGCCACGGCCACCGGCGCGGAACTCGAGGCATTTCTGCGCCCGGCGCCCCACTTCAACGTGAACCTTGGCGCCACATGGGAAACCAGCAAGGTCGATCAGGTCAGGACCACGGGCAGCGAATATCTCTCGGTGCTGGTGCCCGGCGCCCCCGCCCCGGACTATTGCGTCGATCAGGGCACGGGCAATTACCTGTGCACTTATCCGCAAAAGTCGGTGACCAATGCGCAATTGCCCAATGCCCCGAAGTTCAGCGTCAATTACGTGCTGCGCTATGACCGGGACACGCCCATCGGCAATCTGGCCGCGCAATTCGACGGCGCATGGTACGATACGCAATATCTGGAAGTGACCAATGGCCTGTCTTCGCGGCAGAATGCCTACAATGTGTCGAATGCCTCACTGACCTGGACGGCATCGAACGGCATGTTCTCGATCGAGGTCTATGGCCGCAACATCTTCAACAAGGCCTATCGGGCCTATACGCTGAACCTTGGCGCGCTGGGCACGACCAGCATGTACGCCAAGCCCGCGACCTATGGGGTGAGCGCCAGCTTCAAGTGGTAAAGACAGGCGCGCGCGGGGAGAATGTCCCGCGCGCGCATCGGCGCACCCCTTTGCAGATCAGGCGGCGTGGCCGGTGATCCCTGTTCCCGAACGATGGATGCATCCGGGAACAGGGACGGCCCTGCGCTTCGTCACCAGACAAGTCCCGGCCATTTCGGCATACCGGCCAAGGCGTTGAACGCGGCATCGGTGGAGACCAGCACCAGCCCTCGCGTGATCGCCGTTGCGGCAATGATCCGGTCAAAGGGGTCGCGGTGATCCCATGTCATCGTGGCCGCAAGCAGGCTCGCCTCCGGGGAGACTTCCATCAGGCGCCCGCCCTGCTCCTGCGCCAGGGAAATCAGCCGGCCGAGAAACGGGGCCATCTCCGGCCATTTGCCCAACCGGACTTTCTGGCCGATCTCGAACAGGCTGATGGCACTGATCGAGACGGTTTCAGCCTGTTCGATCGCGGCGATCGCGGGGGCAGACAGGCGGGCATCCCCCGTCATGGACCATGCCCAGGCGTGCGTATCGAGCAGGAGATGCTTCACGCGTCTCCACCCTCCCAGAGGGCCAGTTCGGCATCATCCATAGGCTCGAAGAAATCCGGCCCCGGACCTGCGATCTGGTCCTTGAGCATCCCGATCCTGAATTGGCTGCGCGGGAAGGGGACGATCTTGACCACCGGCTGCTTGCCCTTGGCAATGACAACCTCCTCTCCGGCCAGAACCGCCTCGATCAGCTTGGAGAGATTGGTTTTTGCGGCATGGATCGTGACTTGCATATGGATACCCTTAGCTAAGCTAGCCATACTTAGCCCATTTGACGGTTCCCGCCTAGCCCCTTCTGCAAAAGACAGGCCCCGGCAGCCCGTTTCATGCCGGGAAAATCAGGCCGCTTCGAGCCATGTGCGCAACAGCGCGGTGGTGTCCTCGGGGCGTTCGAGCGCCGACATGTGGCCGCATTCGGGCACCAGATGGAACGTCGATCCGGCAATCGCCGCGTGCATTTCGCGCGCGTGGGACACCGGGGTCACGCGGTCATCCTCGCCCACCACGATCATCGTGGGCACGGCAATGCCGGGCAGCACATCGGAAAAATCGGGCCGGTTGAGGATGGCGCTCTGCTGGCGCAGGAAGGCTTCGCCGCCCACGCGCGAGGCCATCGAGCGCATCTGCTGGCCCACTTGCGTTTCCATCTGCGAACGGTGGATCAGGTTGCCCAGCAGCCCATGGGTAATCCCCACGAACTTGCCGCGCTTGAGCGATTCCATGCCCGCGCGGCGCTGGGCGGCACGCTCGGCAGTGTCGGCGCGGGCGCTGGTGTTGACCAGGGCCAGACGCGTCACGCGCTCGGGCGCCTGCCGCATGATTTCCAGCGCGACATAGCCGCCCATCGACAGCCCGGCGAGCGAGAAGCGGGCGGGCGCGGCCGCCAGCGTGCGGCGGGCCATGGCCTCGACCGTATCGTCGAGCGTGAGGTTGGCGATCATCGGCGCGCAGACATCGGCCAGCGCCTCGACCTGGTTTTGCCACAGGCTCTGGTCACACAGCAGGCCGGGCAGGAAAACCGTGGGCTCAAGCTGGGGCTCCTGATCGTTTGCCGCATTGGGCCCGGCGCAAGGCGCGGCCTCGGCCAGCGAGGGCGAAAAGGACGGATAGGCCGAAGAAAGCATGGTGGAACTGTGCATTGTAAACCTCTGGGTTAACCTTTGGGTGAACCTCCGGCGCCGATTTGGTCTTGCACAGTCCATTTGTCCAATACACGAAATAGGCTATTGCCATATGCTTTGCATATGGCTTTGCAGGAGACAGGGCGTGGAGTTGAGGCAGATCCGGTATTTTCTGGCCGTCGCCGAAGAGAGCAACTTTACCCGCGCCGCACACAGGCTGGGGATCAGCCAGCCCCCGCTCAGCTTGCAGATCAAGGCGCTTGAAGAAGAACTGGGCGCGCAACTCTTTCACCGCATCCCGCAAGGGGCCGAACTGACCATTGCGGGCAAGGTCCTGCGCGACCGCATCGCGGCCATCCCCGACCTGATCGCGGCGGCCGTGCGCGACACCCAGCGCGCCGCCAAGGGCGAAACCGGCTCGCTGCGCGTGGGCTTTACCGGTTCGTCGGCCTTCAATCACCGCGTGCCCAACACGATCCGTGCATTCCGCCGCAAGTTTCCCGAAGTCGAACTGAGCCTGAGCGAGAACAATTCGCAAGGGCTGGTCACCGCGCTGCGGGCGGGAACGCTCGATGCCGCGTTCATTCGCCCGACCGCGATCGACCGCACGGGCCTGCGGATCTATCCGCTTGAGGAAGAGCCGCTGATCGTGGCGCTGCCCTCCTCGCGCGTGCCCCCCAGCGACCCGGTGCGCCTGATCGATCTGGCGCAGGACCCGCTGATCGTCACCCCGCGCAGCCTCGGGCCGACCCTGTTCGATGAAACCGTGGCCTTGTGCCGCCGGTGCGGGTTCGAGCCGATCATGGGCCAGTCCGCGCCACAGGTCGCCTCTGTCCTCGCGCTGGTGGCGGCCGAAATCGGCTTTGCGCTGGTGCCCGGCACGATGCGCGAAACCGCCCTTCTGGGCGTGAATTACTATGCGCTCGAAGAAACCGCCACGGTCACGCTGGCCCTGGCCATCCGCTCGGAAGAACACGCCCCCGCCGTGCTGGCCTTCACCGCCGAAAGCCGCTTCCCCGAGCCGGACTGACGCCTCCGGTAAGGGCGGCAGGCGCCCTCTCGATGACATTCGGCCATGAAAAACTGGCGAATTGTCATCAACCTGTCTTGCAAATGCGGCTTGGGGGCAAGGCCCGGACGGGGGCTGAGTTGCATGGGGCGCAAGGGTGTCCGTAGAGGATTGTCGCGAGGACAGGGTCCGCTGGATCGCCTCGCAGATATTGCCGCATGAGGCGGACCTGCGGGCCTGGCTCCGACGGACCTTGCGCGATCCGGGTGACATCGACGATGTCATTCAGGAAGCCTATTGCCGTCTTTCCGAACTGCCCGATCATCGCCATATCCGTAGCGGGCGGGCCTATCTGTTCGCGACAGCCCGTTCGATCGTGATCCACAACGCCCGGCGCCAGCGCAGCGGCGCGGGCGAGGCGGCAGAGACCGCGCAGATCGTTGAAATCGTGGCCTTGCCCGATGAAGCGCCCTCGCCCGAGCAGGAAGTGGGCGCGCGGCTGCAACTGCGCCGGGTGCTCGACCTGATCGCGGCCCTGCCGCCTGCCTATCGCCACGCGCTGGAAATGCGGCGGCTTCACGGTCTTTCGCAAAAGGAAACTGCCCTGCATCTTGGCGTGACGGAGAAAGTTGTCGAGAACAATGCCTTGCGGGGCTTGCGCCTGCTGATGAAAATGATGGCCAGTGGCGAGGACAGCCCGGCCAACCGCCCCCCCGAAGCCAGAGACGAGCCTGCCCTTCATGCCCTCCCCGCCCATGTCCTCCCCAGCCATGTCCACCATTGACGACATCGCCAGTGCCTGGGCCATGCGCAGCGAGGCCGGTGGGCTCGATGCGGCGGGGCAGGCCGAACTGGACGCCTGGCTTGACGCAGACCGCCGCCATCGTGGCGCATTCGTTCGCGCGCAGGCCATTCTCAGCCTGCTCGACGCCGCGCCCGCTGCGCCCCGTGTTGCAGACAGGGATGGGGCGGATGAGGCAGAGCCTGATTCCGCAGGGCCGCGCGGGTGGAGCAGGCAGAACTGGCCGGGCTGGGCCAAACCGGTGGGGGCCGGGGTTCTGGCGGCCATGGCGGCCTCGCTGGCGCTGTTCCTCGCCCTGCCGGTTGCGCCCGATTATGCCACCAAAATCGGCGAGCAGCGACAGGTCAGGCTGGCCGATGGCTCGCTCGCCACGCTCAATACCGACAGCCAGCTCGATGTCGTCTATTCGACGGGGCGGCGCGATCTGACCTTGCGGCAGGGCGAGGCCTGGTTTCAGGTTGCCCATAACGCGGCGCGGCCATTCGAGGTGCATGTCGGGCCGGTCCATGTCCGCGCGACAGGCACGGCCTTTTCGGTGCGCCGGACCGACAAGGGGGTGTGGGTCGTCGTTACCGAAGGGCGCGTGCTGGCATGGGTCGATGGCGCGGGCGGCCAGCCCGTCGCCATTGCCCGTGGCGACGGGGCCTTGCTGAGCACTGCGCCGGGCACCGGAAAGGCCAGCCCCGTGGCGCGGATGAAGGTCGATGTCGATCAGGCACTGGCATGGCGGCGCGGCGAGATCGGGCTGGACGGGGAAACCGGGCTGGAAGCAGCCGAGGAATTCAACCGCTACAACCTCCGCCAGATCCGGATCGTCAATCCGCGTGCCGCGCAATACAGGCTGGTGGGATATTTCCAGATCCACCAGTCGCAGGAGTTTGCACAGGCCCTTTCGCAATTGACGCAAGCCAGCATGTCTCAAAACGGCAATGAAATTGTCATCGAATAGAAACGCGATAATTTATAAAATATTTTTCCAAAACTGAGGGAATTGCAGATTTGGAGACTCTTCCTGTTCAACAACAGGTGGAGGTTTCATGTTTTCGGTTTCGCGTACTTCGAAAGGTGCATGGGGTGTGGGGCTGGCGGCCCTTGCCGGGGCGACACTCGCGCCGGTGGTGGCACAGGCCCGGACGGCATCGCTCGACGTACCTGCCCAGCCCGCCGCCGCCGGGATCCAGGCCTTTGCGCGGCAGGCCGGGGTGCAGATTCTGGTGGGCAAGGGGCTGACTCGGGGCAAGCACACGAATGCGGTGAAGGGCACCCTCGATATCGGCGCGGCGCTGGGCCGCTTGCTGTATGGAACCGGCCTTGAAGTCGTGGCGACGAGCGGCACGGTGATCACGCTGGGGCAGCGCGACCGTTCCGGTCAGGCCGGCGCAGCCCAGGCAACCCACCCGCGCGACATGATCCTTGTCGAGGCACGGCGCGTGCCCGTGCGCATGACCCGCCGCTCCACCGCTGTCGTCGATGCAGTGCGCTACGACGACGTGTCGACGCTGGCGGGCAGCGATGGTTCGGTCGTCGAGCAACTCGTCACCCTGCCCGGCGTGACCGGCATCGAGGAAGGCGATACCCCGCGCTTCATCTCGATCCGCGGCATTGCCGCCAACCTCAACGCCACCACCATCGATGGCCTCTCGATTGCCTCGATCGGTTCGGACGGCGATGGGTCGCGACAGGTGAACCTGCAACTCCTGCCCTCGAACATGAGCGCGGGAAACGAGGTCTACAAAAGCTTTACCCCCGAACTGCCCGGTGACGCGATTGGCGGTGTCGTCAACATCGCCACGCGCAGCGCCTTCGATCACGACGGCCTCTACAAGGTGCTCGACCTGAACGGCATCTATTCGACCTATCGCGGGCCCGCGCCGATCAATGCCATCACCGGCGCAGGCACGCACTGGGGGCAGGGGATCAAGGGCGTGGTCAGCGACCGGTTCGGACCGGGCGGGCAGTTCGGGATCGTGCTGTCGGGCGAATACCAGAAGCGCATCCGCAATTCCTCGAAGTACTGGCAGGGAACCAAGTATTTTTTCAGCGATGCCGGCAAGAAGCTGACCGGGCCCGACGACCCGAACTGGAACGGCCTGGTTGTTCCGTATGACCAGCAATATTCAAGCTATACCAACACATTGCGTTCGTATGGCGGGTCCGCCAAGCTGGAATGGCAAGCGCCTGACAACAGCCTTTATGCCTCGATCATGGGGTTCGGGCGGCGGCGCTATGAAGATTCCACCATGAACAAGCAGGACTATTACACCAAGAGTTCCATTTCCGGCCAGACCGGGGATGGCGGGCGCCAGCAACTCAATTCGATCTATACGCGCTATCGCCACGACAACTGGAACCGGGGCCTGTACGGTGTGATCGGCGATCTGGCCTGGACATCGGGCAAGGGCATTCTCGAAATCCGGGGCGGCTTCAACAAGGCGCTGTATGACAACCACCAGTATTCGATCGTCGCGCGGGCCTATCCCAAATCGGCCTACATCACATATGCCACCAACGGCGGGATCGGCGACCTGCCCTATGTCACCTCGCTGAGCGATGCCAGCGCGCTCGACCCGAAGAAGACCGCCTACAGCCTGAGCACCGCCTACGACATGTCTCGCGTGGCGCGCGAGGACATGGGCAATGCCCGTCTCGATTATACCTGGAATGCGCAGGAAAACGATCGCGGCATGGGTTTTGCGGTCGGCGTGGAATGGCGCAACCTGATCTTGCGGCGCAACCTCGACGAAACCGAATACAAGACCGGCATGAACATGAAGGACTATCTCTTCACGCCGGAATACACCGCGTTGGGGGCCCTCGGGCCAATGCCGTGGATCGATTACCACTTCGTCGACACGATGCCCACGCTGGCGGTGGACAAGAACAGTTCGGCCTATGACAGCCTGATTTCCGACTATCGCTACAGGGAAACGACGATCACGCCCTATGCCTCGCTGCACTACCGGACGAACAGCTTTGCGCTCGTCTGGGGGCTGCGCTTCGATCATACGCGCTTTGCCGCCGATACCCCCGATGTCTCGGGCGGGACGATTACCGGCATGGCGCGCAACAATGGCGGCTATGATTTCATGCTGCCCTCGCTCTCGGCCGAGTACAAGCTGGCCCGGCGCACGATCCTGAGCGGCTCGATCAGCCGCACCATCGGCCGCCCCACCCCCGGCGACGTGGCCCAGGCGCGCAGCGTGAGCTGCGGCGAGGCCGACGACGGCAGCACCGGCTGCACGATCAGCCAGGGCAACCCCAAGCTCAAGCTCAAGCCGCGCCGCGCGACCAATCTGGACTTTACGTTCACGCAAGGGTTCCATGGCGACAAGGGCCTGATCGGGGTGAGCGTCTTTGCCAAGTGGATCGCCGACGACATCTACGACCTGACCAGCTACACCACGCTGGAAGATACCACCTACAAGGTCAGCCAGCCCCTCAACGCCTCGGGCTCGCGGATCTATGGCATCGAGGCACGGGCCGAGAACAAGGGCATCCGCCTTGCAGGCCAGAAGTTCGACCTGTTCGCCAACATGACCTGGATGCAGGGACACATGGATGCCCGCAGCGACACCGGCACGCGCAGCATCGGACACATGCTCTACCAGCCCGAATATCTGGCCAATGCGGGGGTGACCTGGCACACGCCCTTCCTCAGGAGCGCATTGACCGCCCGCTACAACTATCGCGGCAAGTATCTGGAAAGCGTGGGCGCCTCGCCCTGGCTCGATGAAGGCCGCGCCGGATATGGCACGCTCGACCTCAGCCTGACGCAGAAGGTCACTTCTTTTGCGACCCTCAAGTACGAAATCTACAACGTGCTGGAGGCCAAGCCGAAGTGGCTGATCGGCGAGCGACTTCAATATGCCACCGAAGTCGACAACTATGGCCGCAGCGTCTTCGTCCACCTGATCATCCGCTGATCCTTCCCCAGAGGCACACCAGTTCCATGCGCCCTTTCGATCGACGTCATGCTCTTCACCTGCTCGGTGCCGGTTCCATCAGCCTTGGCACTTCCATAGGCCTTGCCGGGGGCTGGCCGCTGGCCGCCCTCGCGCAGGAAGGCGCCATACCCCGCAACCTGCTGGCAAACCCGCGGTTCGGGGCCGATCCGTTCACGCTGGGGGTGGCCTCGGGCGATCCGGCCAGTGACGGCTTCGTGCTCTGGACCCGGCTTGCGCCCCGGCCGCTCGAACCCCTGGGCGGGATGGAGCCAAGGCCTGTCGCGGTGCGCTGGGAAGTGGCCGGGGACGCGCGCTTCCAGACGCTCGTCGCGCAGGGCGAGGCACTGGCCCATCCCGAACTGGCCCACTCGGTCCATGTCGAGGTGGCCGGGCTGGCCCCCGATCGCCCCTACTGGTATCGTTTCCGGGTCGGGCGCGAGGAAAGCGCGGTGGGACGCACCCGGACGCTGCCGGCCCCCGGTGCCCGCGTCGAGCGCCTGCGGTTCGTGGC
>Ga0194136_1001351_pt1 | contig 12248 bp, 10 predicted proteins | sample TARM_MetaG_T3A_1_FD_134023 | JGI IMG/M metagenome (GOLD analysis project Ga0194136, IMG submission 134023) | Freshwater microbial communities from Pennsylvania, USA, analyzing microbe dynamics in response to fracking - TARM_MetaG_T3A_14 (version 2) | ecosystem: Environmental > Aquatic >...
ATGAAAATCTCCACCCTTCCCATGACAAATCAATCATAATACAGTGCAAGATTTGTTAGGCATGAAAATTAGTTCAATTTGTTATTGCAATTTAACAAAAAAAGGAGTATCATTAGAAGATAATATTATAGATGGAGAGAACATATGAAAAAAGAATACTCAGTTTATTTGCTTTTATCCCATAGCGGTTCCATGTTTTCAAGGGCGATCAATTTCTTTACGGACCATCCCTACACTCATGTATCCATAGCCTTGGACGAAGACCTTGAACAGGTGTACAGCTTTGGAAGACTCAACCCCTACAATCCTTTCTTCGCTGGATTCGTGAGGGAGAATATTCATCAGGGAACCTTCAGCAGATTTCCAAACACAACCTGTTCACTTTTTGAGCTTAAGGTCACAGGAAAGCAGTACAGAAGCATAAGGAGGGAGATTGACAGATTCAGAGGGGAAAGCCACAAGTATACATACAGCTTTCTGGGAATAATTACAGCTTCAATGAACTACCCCCTAAGTAGAAGATACAAATACTTCTGTTCACAGTTTGTAGCGGAGGTTTTTCTCAAGAGTGGAATCGACCTGTCAGGCAAGCATCCGGGATTGACTTCCCCTATGGACATAATGAAACACGAAAAGTTAGAGCTAATATATTCTGGGTATCTACGTAATTATAGACATTCTCAGATCAATGTTGCTGTTGCCGGGTAAGATATCCATTGGACCCATACACGGATGATTATGAAAATATTGTAAAAATATTGCAAAATCATTGACAAACTATTGACAAACCCACAAAAGTGGGTTATTCTTTTAACATATAGATAGATAAATTTAAATGTAAAAGAAGCTAAAGGGGTGTGGGTATGGATCGTAGAGTGGATGTTTTAAAGGCACTGGCTGATAAAAACAGGCTTTTGATTCTTGATATGCTGTCATGCGGAGATATGTGCGCTTGTGACATTATGGAAGGCTTGGAGCTGACTCAGCCTACAATATCGCATCATATGAAAATTCTTGTAAAATCAGGGGTTGTGGAAGGGAAAAAGGCTGGAAAATGGATGAACTACAGCATAAATCATGATGTTGTTGAGGATCTTTCCGAGTACCTTGCCTACTTGACCAATCAGAAGGAAGACTGTATATGTTACAGAAAGACCAAAATTTGTAAACTTTAGGGAGTGATACCGTGAAAACCAAGGTAGCTTTTGTATGTGTTCACAATTCATGCAGGTCCCAGATGGCTGAAGGGTGGCTAAAGCACCTTGGAGGGGACGATTTTGAGGTCTACTCTGCAGGTACTGAAGAGTATCCGGAGGTAAAGCCCCTTGCCAAGGAGGTAATGGAGGAGGCTGGCGTGGACATGTCCGGCCACTATCCAAAGCTTATGGATGCAGTACCTGACCAGGTTGACTATCTTATAACCATGGGCTGTAATGTTGTATGCCCATTTGTACCCAACAGGTTTATGGAGGATTGGGGACTTGACGATCCATCAGGTGGACCCATTGAGGATTATAGGGAGACAAGGGACATAATAAGGGAAAAGGTTGAAGATTTGATCAATAGGGCTAAAGAAGAGGAGAGTAAATAGTGGATAGAAAAATTGACCTGTATCTCTTGACCGGATTTCTGGGAGCAGGAAAGACAACATTGTTAAGGAACATTCTTGATGACCTTTCCAATGAAAAGGTCGGAGTCATAATGAACGAGTTTGGGAAGATCGGAATCGACGGAGACATAATAAGAAAGGATGGACTCCAGCTTACTGAAATAAACAGGGGGTCCATCTTTTGTTCATGTCTGAAGCTGAATTTTGCCCAGTCAATGATTGAAATGGCTGACAGGGAAATCAAGTACCTTTTTGTTGAATCATCAGGACTGGCGGACCCGTCCAATATTGGTGAGATTATGGAAGGGGTTGAGTCTGTTAAAGGCGAGGTTTATAACTACAGGGGAGCCATCTGTGTGACGGATGCCATTAATTTCATGGACCAGCTAGATGACCTGGAAACGGTGGAAAGACAGATCAAGCACTGTCACCTTGTCGTACTCAGCAAGACAGACCTGGTTGATGAAGCAAGACTTGCAGAGACAATAGAAAGGATACGGGAAATAAACCCCATAGTTCCAATTGAAACCTCAAGCCAGGGAAGATTGGACTACAATTTTCTGGGCGAGGACCTGATGAGGTACAAATGGACAGAAGGGGAAGACACAACCAATGCACCGGAAAACAAGCCAAAAACCCTGACAATAAGATTTGATAGCCCTCTTGGGGAAAGGGAGCTTACCAGCTTCATTGATGAGATCAAGAGAGATGCCTATAGGATAAAGGGCTTTGCTAGACTTGAGAATGGATGGAGTCAGATTGATCTTGTTGGGAGCAGACTGGATATAAAGGCCACTGAGCCAAGGGAAGAGGACCAGCTTGTTGTCATATCAAAGATTGGACCACAGATAATCAGACCAATGGCAAAGGCATGGGAAGACAAGATTGGAATTCCAATGAAGATGAGATAAATTGTTCCAGAGTAAAGAAGAAGAAAGTTCAGCTTTTGGACATCATTAGGTTGATGTTCACAGGCTGCACTTTTTTTGCTGTAAATGGCATGATATGGGGTATATTATGACCAGGTGAAGATTATGATTGATAAGGTAATGAATCTAACAAATGAGTATGAAAATGAGACAGTGAAGCTGGCTAGGGCCGGAACAGACCTTTTAAGATAGGAGCGTAATGCTCCTATTTTCTTTCCTTGACATTACCCATTGCTTTTGTTACATTATAAAGAAATATAGACTGGGTTAGAAAAAGGAGGAGTTAATTTGGAATTTGTTGGAGAGGGTTTAACCTTTGATGATGTGCTTCTGTTGCCGGGAAAATCAGAGGTACTGCCAAGAAACACCAATGTGAGCACACAACTTACAAGAAAGATAAAGCTTAACATTCCATTGATGACAGCGGGGATGGATACTGTAACTGAATCCAAAATGGCAATTGCGATAGCAAGGGAAGGTGGAATCGGAATAATCCACAAGAACATGTCCATAGAAAAGCAGGCACTTGAAGTGGACAGGGTGAAGAGATCCGAGCACGGTATAATCACTGACCCCTTTTCCCTGTCAAAGGACCATGCGGTTTCCGATGCACTGGAGCTTATGGAAAGATACAGGATTTCCGGTGTTCCAATTGTTGAAGAGGACAACACCCTTGTGGGCATACTTACAAACAGGGACATAAGGTTCGAGAAGGACATCACTAGAAAAATTGATGAGGTGATGACTAAGGAAAATCTTGTTACTGCACATATAGACATAACAATGGATGAGGCCCTTGAAATAATGAAGCAGCATAAGTTTGAGAAGCTTCCCTTGGTGGATGAGGATAATAAATTATCTGGCCTAATCACAATCAAGGACATAGAGAAGTCCATTGAATTTCCACATTCCGCAAGGGATGAGAAGGACAGACTCCTTGCTGGAGCGGCTGTTGGAGTTACAGCTGATATGATGGAGAGGGTTGCCGCCCTTGTAAAGAGCAAGGTTGATGTGGTTGTCGTTGATACAGCCCATGGTCATTCAAAGGGAGTGCTTGAGGCTGTTTCAAAGATTAAGACCAACTATCCTGACCTTCAGGTTATTGCAGGGAATGTTGCAACTGCAGAGGCTACCTTGGACCTTATAAAGGCGGGAGCAGATGCTGTCAAGGTTGGAATCGGACCAGGCTCAATCTGTACCACCAGGGTTGTTACAGGCATAGGTGTACCCCAGATCACAGCGGTTATGAACTGTGCAAGGGCTGCTGCGGAACACGAGGTTCCGGTTATAGCAGATGGAGGAATAAAATACTCCGGAGATATCACAAAGGCAATTGCGGCTGGAGCCAATGTTGTTATGGCAGGATCCATGTTTGCAGGAACAGAGGAAAGCCCTGGAGAAGAGGTTCTATTTGAAGGAAGAAGATACAAGGAATACAGGGGAATGGGTTCCATGGGAGCCATGGATTCAGGAAGCAAGGACAGATACTTCCAGGAGGATACCAAAAAGTATGTACCTGAGGGAGTTGAAGGAAGGGTCCATTACAAGGGTAAGCTGGGAGATGTGGTCTACCAGCTTGTTGGTGGATTGAAGTCAGGTATGGGCTATGTTGGAGCAAAGGATATTCCAGAACTTCAGGAGAAGGCCAAGATGATCAAGATTTCAGGAGCCTCTCTTGTTGAAAACCATCCGCACCATATTACAATTACAAAGGAATCACCAAACTATCAGAGAGGATAGTTTTAGAAACCAGGCGAGAGCCTGGTTTTTCAATTCACGATTACCCAGGTCCTGCTTAAGGGTTTAAGATCTCTCGACAAGCTCGAGATGACATTCTAGCTGTCATCCCGACCGAAAGTGGAGGGATCTCGCTTTCCACTTTCCACCTTCAACTTTCCACTTATTTTCCCAGATAGACTTTTATCGATAAATGTAGTAAAATGATGGCATAATCTGAAGAATTAAGGTGATCATAATGAAAATTGGCTTGGATGTCGGTTCAACAACCTTGAAATGTGTCGTGCTGGATGAGAAGGATAACTTGGTCTTTCACTCCTATGAGCGGCACTTTTCTCAAATTAGGGAGAAGACAGTGGTTCTTCTCAAGGAAATAATGGAGAGGTTCCCCATTGAAAAGGATGCAAATCTCTCCATATCAGGCTCCGCAGGGATGGGCCTTGCAGAAAAGCATGGAATACCCTTCATACAGGAGGTGTATGCAACCAGACTGGCTGTGATGAGAGAGGTTGAGGGAACTGATGTAGTCATAGAGCTTGGTGGAGAGGATGCCAAGATCCTTTTCCTGTCCAATGGACTTGAGGTTAGGATGAACGGTTCCTGCGCCGGAGGTACGGGAGCCTTTATAGATCAGATGGCAACCCTAATGGGAATAAGCCTTACTGAAATGAATGAGCTGTCAAAAGATCATGAAAAGCAATATACAATAGCCTCAAGATGTGGGGTGTTTGCCAAGTCTGATATCCAACCCCTCCTAAACCAGGGGGCTAATAAAAGCGACATGTCGGCCAGCATATTTCAGGCTGTTGTCAATCAGACCATTGGAGGCCTTGCACAGGGAAGACCCATCAAGGGCAAGGTGGTCTATCTTGGTGGACCCTTGACCTTCTTTTCCCAATTGAGGGAGACCTTCAACAGAACACTGGGCGTAAATGGTATCTGTCCTGACAATTCATTGTACTTTGTTGCCATGGGAGCGGCTTTGAGTGATTTTGAAGCTCCTGTAAACCTCCCTGACCTGGTCCAAAGGCTGGATAATAGTCAGGTTAAAAGGTCATATGGTGGCCTGAAGAGGCTGTTTAGGGACGAAGAGGAGTATATGGTCTTTAGGAGTCGACATGAGCTGGAACAGGTGACCTACTCAGATCCATTTACATACAAGGGGGATGCATATCTGGGGATCGATGCGGGTTCAACAACAATCAAGGCGGTTATAATGGACAGTGATGACAGGATCCTCCACAGCATATACAGGTCCAATCAGGGGAATCCTGTTCCACTGATCAAGGATTTTTTGTTGGACTTTTACAGGAAGTATCCACACATAAACATAAGGTCATCAGCCGTTACAGGCTATGGAGAAGACCTTCTCAAGAATGCATTTTCTTTGGATTATGGGGTTGTTGAAACCATAGCCCATTATACAGCTGCCAAGAAGTACAAGTCGGATGTGGATTTCATAATAGATATTGGCGGGCAGGACATCAAGTGCTTCAAGATAAGGGAGGGAGTGATAGACAGCATATTCCTAAACGAGGCATGCTCATCGGGATGTGGCTCATTTCTGCAGACCTTTGCTGAAGCACTTGGCTATGATATAGGTGAGTTTGCCAATCTTGGGATATACTCCACAGATCCTGTGGACCTGGGATCAAGATGCACAGTCTTCATGAATTCATCAGTAAAGCAGGCACAGAAGGACGGGGCCAGCATATCTGACATAGCAGCGGGACTTTCCATAAGCGTAATAAAGAATGCACTATACAAGGTCATCAGGGCCTCCAGCGCCAGGGACCTGGGCGAGAATATTGTGGTCCAGGGAGGAACCTTCTATAACGACACCGTCCTCAAGGCATTTGAGGATGAGCTGGGCCAAAAGGTCATCAGACCCAACATAGCGGGACTTATGGGTGCATACGGAGCGGCCCTTTACGCTAGGGACATGGGAAATGATGAAACCACAACCCTTGATGAGGACCAGCTCCAAATGTTCAATCACCAGGTTCGGGTGGTGATGTGCGGACTCTGTGAGAACAACTGCAGCCTGACGGTAAACAGCTTTGGGGACAACAGGAAGTTCATTGGCGGAAACAGATGTGACAGACCCTTAAAGAACAGGAATTCTGAAGAAGGGTATGACATGTATGAAGAGAAGCTTGGACTTCTTAGGGAGTACAAGTCAATCAAGGGACGAAGGGGATCCATAGGTATCCCCATGGCCCTCAACATGTATGAGATGCTGCCCTTCTGGCACACTGTCCTTACCCTCCTGGATTTTGAGGTCATCCGTTCGCCCTTCTCTTCAAGGGAGCTTTTCATAAGGGGTCAGCACACGATTCCATCGGACACCGTATGCTTCCCGGCAAAGCTCGTTCACGGCCACATAGAGTACCTGATAGACAGGGGTGTCGATACCATATTCTATCCCTGCCTGACCTATAACATTGACGAAAAGATGGGTGACAACCATTTCAACTGCCCTGTTGTGGCATATTACCCTGAGGTAGTGGCCGCAAATATTGAAAGACTTGAAGGAACCAATTTCATATTTGACTACATGGGACTCAAGAATAGGAAGGTCCTATCCAAAAAGCTCTTTGAAATATTGCAGAGGACCCATAGGGATATCAGGTTAAATGAGGTTAGGTTCGCAGTTGACAGGGGAATAAGGGAATATAGGCAATACATGAAAAAGGTTCAGTCCAAGGGTCAGGAGTTTGTTGAAAGGGCCAGGGAAGAGGGCAAAAGGATCATAGTCCTGGCAGGAAGACCCTACCATGTTGACCCGGAGACAAACCACGGCATATCCAAACTCATCACTGAGTATGGAGTGATTGTGCTAAGTGAGGATTCAATCAGTAACCTCGCATCCAGAACCCCGGTCGATGTCCTGGACCAATGGACCTACCACTCCAGAATGTACTCTGTAGCTGACTACATAGGCAGTCAGGATGATATGGAGTTGGTCCAGCTGGTATCCTTTGGCTGTGGACTGGATGCTATCACATCAGACGAGATAAAGGCAATACTAGAGGAGAAGGGAAAAATCTACACCCAGCTTAAGATAGATGAAATCACGAATCTGGGGGCTGTGAGAATCAGGATAAGAAGCCTGCTGTCAGCATTGGAGCAGAAGGAAAAGGAGGAGAAGGCACATGGGCGCAAGAGTTGGTAGAAGTGAATTCACCAGGGAAATGAAGAAGGATTACACTATTCTTTGTCCTGACATGGCACCTATACACTTCTCACTTCTGGAGAAGGTATTCAGGAATTTTGGCTACAATATGACTGTCCTTAAGAATACAGGGTCATCCGTGGTTGACCAGGGCCTCAGGAATGTACACAATGACACCTGCTATCCGGCCCTTCTTGTAATCGGCCAGATGATTGATGCCCTCAATTCAGGTGAATATGACACGGACAGGGTGGCCCTCCTGATCACCCAGACAGGTGGGGGCTGTAGGGCATCAAACTACATTCACCTCTTGCGGAAGGCACTGATAAAGGCTGGGTACGGACATGTGCCTGTAATTTCCCTTAATGCCGGAGGAATGGAGAAAAACAGGGGTTTCAAGGTATCCTTTCCAATGCTTAAGCAATCAATGGCAAGTCTGATATATGGGGACCTGCTAATGCTTCTCTACAATCAGACTAGGCCCTATGAGAAGGTCCAGGGAGATAGCAAAAGGAATCTGGATATGTGGATTGACAGGCTCGGAGATGAGTTTCAGTTTGGAAAAACCATAAGGCAAAGGGAAATGAAGGCCCTGATGAAGGATATCGTGATTTCCTTCGATAGAATCCATAGGGAGGAAAAGAGCAAGGTCAAGGTAGGCATTGTAGGGGAAATATACGTGAAATTCTCCAGTCTTGGAAACAATCAGCTTGAGGAGTTTCTCCACAGGGAGGACTGTGAGGTTATGGTTCCGGGGTTGATGGGATTTGTCATGTATACAGTTGAAAATGGAGTTATTGACCACCAGCTCTATGGAGGCAGGTTCTGGAAGGGCTTGATTATGGACAGAGTAAACCGCTACCTTGGGGGACTTGAGAACATAATGATCCAAGCGGTAGAGAAACACAGCAGGTTTACAGCTCCATCACCCTTCAAGCATCTCAAGACATTGGTTGACGATGTCATAGGACTTGGGTGCAAGATGGGTGAAGGTTGGCTACTGCCTGCCGAAATGATGGAGCTGGTGGCCAAGGGTTATGAGAACATAGTTGTTGCCCAACCCTTTGGATGTCTTCCAAACCACATAGTTGGAAAGGGAATAGTGGCAAATATAAAGAGGCTGCATCCAATGGCCAATATTGTACCGATCGACTATGATCCTGGAGCAACCAGGGTAAACCAGGAAAACAGGATCAAGCTGATGCTGTCAGTCGCAAGGGAAAAGCTTGACGATGTCAAGTTCAATGCAGTGAACAGAATGGAGGAATCACTGAAGGAACCATCAAGGGATTCCCAGCCTGTCAATATGATATAGATTGAAGGCCTGAAGAGAATTCAGGCCCTTCTGATTGACATTTGATTAACAAATTGATAAGATTGAGCTGGAGGTGGATAAAATGTGGTCACGGGCGGGTTTAAAGCAGCAGGCAAAGGATTTTCTAAGGAAAAACTATTGGAAGGCCTTTGTGGTTTGCCTGATAGTTGCAATTGTAACTGGAGGTTCAGGAAGAAGCGAGTTAAGGAATGAATTCAATAATGGCATATATAGTCCAGAAAGGGAGTATATCATAGATTTTTCACCAGGAAATGAATTGTTTAACTTTTCCACTGATGGAATTGGACCGGGAAATCCCTTTGTATTCAATACCACACTTGGCATTTTCGCTGCCTTTCTTGTATTTTCAATTATCATTGGAATAATCATAGGAAATGCCTTGATTGTAGGGGAGAAGAGATTTTTCCTAAGGGCTTTTGACGGTGATGTCAGCATCGGAAACCTTTTTTCAACCTTCAAGAAGGGCCAGTGGATGCCCCTTGCTGGGAAAATACTACTTATGGATATATACATTATCCTGTGGACACTGCTTTTGATAATTCCAGGAATAATAAAATACTATCAGTACAGAATGGTTCCATACATATTATCAGAAGATCCTGATATGCCTTTGGGAGAAGCAATAGAAATAAGTAGAAGAATGACCGATGGGGAGAAGGGAGAAATTTTTGTTCTGGACCTGTCCTTCATAGGATGGTACCTGCTGGGTCTTCTGTTTTTTGGAATAGGCAGCATATTTGTAAGACCATATCACGAAGCTACTATTGCCAAGCTATTTGAGCACTATGTTGGACGGAGAAACCAGGAAGCTTCAATTGAATATTAGACTTAAAAATCCTGCCCCTAGGGGCAGGATTAGCTTTTGTTAAGGTATCATTGATGAGATTTCCTCTCTGGTTGAAGGAGTGATTGCACCATTGCTTTCCTTTACTTTCTGAAGCATGAAGTTGATGACATCCGACATATTGGTATCTGGATGATTGTTGACGATATCCTGAAGCTCCTGCTTGGAATCTCCCATAAATACTCCTGTTTCCTGGTTAAACACATTTCCATCCATGGTCAGGAAGAGCATGGATCTCATGTACTCCTCGTACAGCAGAAGGGTTTCATCCAGAAATTCAGAATAGCTGAATGTAAGTCTGAAGCCTTCTATCTCAATAATCCTTGAAGCAAGCTCCTCTTTTGAAATCCTCAGGACCCCATCCTCCCTGTGGGAAAGGGAGGTTTCCCTGGACATGATCTGCAGGTATTTTCTGAACTCGTTTGTCATGTTGCCACCAAATTCATCTATAAACATTTCGTAGTCGACTTTGTAATTATACCTACCCTTTTCAACCACCAGCACATATCCAAGCCTTCTGTTGCGTATGAGCATTTCCTTAAGGTCTGGCTCCGACTGGAGGATCCTGTCTCTTTGCAAATATTCCAGGTCGTTCAGACGCTCCTGGGAAAGCCCGTACTTTTGAAAGAATGAATCAAAGGAGTACTCCTGCATATATTTGGAAAACATGGTTGCTATATCCAGGCTTCGGTAGCTCTTGCTCACCTGAAGTGAAACTATATGGTCCTTTAGCTTGGCTGTAAGCTCCATAGTGGAATGATCATCCCTTGTCTCCATCAGGTAATCCATATGTTCAGTGGTTCCCGGAGAGGGCTCAATGCTTTTAGGCTCAACGGCTTGTGCTTCCTCAGGAAGACTCATTATACCCATTTCATCCTCAGAATCCCTCATTGGCTGGGACTCCCTTGGAGCAGCCATAGTCATTGTGCTTTCAGGGGAATCTTCAGCCAGGGTAACCACATCTGCGCTGTCCCTGCCATTCCACTTGTACCATAGCTCTATGGTATCAGCTTCAGAAGGTTCACCTGCACTGGTTTCAGGATCAATTGAAAGGATGCTGAATTCCAGAATCCCGTCCCCATCAATATCTTCAACGGCATTTGAAGTGGTCACCGAGAAAAGATTGACCTTTTTTGGGTTCAGTACGCTCTTAAGACTGCCTTTCTCAAGTATATAGCCATAGGTAACACCAGCTTTTGAACCAACCTGGTTGCTGAGAAGTATCCCGCTTGTGTCCTCACCTATATTTCCGATCTTCAGTATATAATTTGTATTGTCATAGTTCATGGGAACCTGATCTGTCATCACATATGTGTTTGAGTCATAGGTATACACCTGAAGCCAACCCTGATCATCCATGTTTTCGGGATTTCTTCCAATGTACATGGCTATCTCAGGTATATCATCCCCATTCAAATCACCAATTGCATAGTGGTTTTCATGGACATTGACCTCAGGATTTATGGTAAGTAAATAATTTTCAATTTTTCCCCTTGAATAATCCGATTCCAGCAAGGTCTGGTCAAATGGGAAGAAGCTTTCCACTGAATCCTCCACAGACATTGTCGTCATCTCCTGATTCGAGCTTCCACAACCTGATAGGACAAGCCCGGCGATAATCGTCAGAAGCAGGAGATAATATATCTTATTGTTCATGATATTGCCCCTTTCTTGTTATTATTATATAAAAAAAACAATTGCAGTGTGTAACAATCAGGTTACAGAAAAACCGCAATTGACAGACTATTCCGCTATTGCTACTATGTATGTACGAGAGTAGAGGAGGTAATGAAATGCTGCTGGGAGAGCTTAGGGAAAAGGTCGTTGAATACGGAAGAAGGATGCTGGAGAATAAACTCACCACGGGAACTGGGGGGAACATAAGCATCTATCACAGGGAGTCCGGTCTTATGGTCATAAGTCCGTCAGGTCTTGACTATATGGAGACAAGGGCAAATGATGTTGTGGTAATGAACCTGAAAGGAGACATAATTGATGGCGACAGAAAACCCTCATCGGAATATGAGCTCCATACGATATTCTATCTGGGTAGGGAGGATATATCTGCGCTTGTCCATACCCATTCAATATATGCCACAACAATCTCATGCATGAACTGGGATCTGCCACCGGTCCACTATATGGTTGCAGTGGCAGGTGATGATGTCAGGTGTGCAGAGTATGCAACCTTTGGTACACGGGAGCTGGCAGAGAATGCCTACAGGGCCATGGAGAACAGAAAGGCCGTACTCCTTGCAAACCATGGGATGCTGGCAGGGGCTACAACGGTTGAACAGGCCTTCAAGATAGCCGAGGACATTGAGTTTTGCTGTGAGCTTTACCACAGGACCAAATCCATGGGCGAGCCGGTTATAATTGACCGGGGTGAAATGGTGAGGATGAGAGACAAGTTCAGGACCTATGGACAGAGGTAGATGCAGTGAACAATGAACAAAGAACAATGAACAAAGAACAAAGAACAATGAACAAAGAACAAAGAACAATGAACAAAGAACAAAGAACAATGAACAATGGAGAACTAAGAGGTAAGAGTTAAGAAGTGAGAGTTAAGAGGTAAGAGTTAAGAAGTAAAAGATAAGGATTAAGGGTATAAGAAT
>Ga0194136_1001352_pt1 | contig 12248 bp, 10 predicted proteins | sample TARM_MetaG_T3A_1_FD_134023 | JGI IMG/M metagenome (GOLD analysis project Ga0194136, IMG submission 134023) | Freshwater microbial communities from Pennsylvania, USA, analyzing microbe dynamics in response to fracking - TARM_MetaG_T3A_14 (version 2) | ecosystem: Environmental > Aquatic >...
ATAATGACCTTTTATCATATGTCTTTTAAAAAGGCGGGAGTTAGTCTTGAATTTAAGACTAACTCCAATCCATTTTATTGATTGGATGAGAAGAACGACGTGAGTATGCTAATAGGATTACAATATATAGTAGCTCAAAAATATCGGACCACAATATGTAGAATTGAAAAACTGTAATTTGTAATTAACTCGAAAAGATATTTACAGGCTTAAAGCCAGTAAAATCAAGGCTTGCAGAGATTTTGTAATTTGTAATTAAGAATTCGCCAAACTTTTTATGTATTTAACGCCGATTCGACGTGAGTATGCTAATAGGATTACAAGATATAGTAGCTCAAAAATATCGGACCACAACATTTAGAATTGAAAAACTGTAATTTGTAATTAACTCGAAAAGATAATTACAGGCTTAAAGCCAGTAAAATCAAGGCTTGCAGAGATTTTGTAATTTGTAATTAAGAATTCGCCAAACTTTTTATGTATTTAACGCCGAATCGACGTGAGTATGGTGAAAGGACAAAGAGGCTGTAAGGTATCAATATCAATGGTTTCAGCTGTTGGTGCACAAGGGTGAATGTTACAGAAGCATTACACGTCTAAGTATCCAATCATGAGACAGAATTATGCAAGATATAGTACTGAAAATCAATTAAATCACTACACATAGTTAGAAGAAAATAAGGTGCTAAACACACCACTAATATACATTTACATAGAGCAGGAGGAACTATCATGGTTTACTTAAAAATCAAAAGATTAATAGATATCATACTTTCAACTTTAGGGCTTATCATTTTATCTCCTGTGTTTTTAGTACTCATTATAGCTATCAAGCTTGACTCCCCTGGACCTGTTCTCTTTAAACAGAAGAGAGTTGGGATCCACAAGAGTCATTTTCATATATTGAAGTTTAGGACCATGAGAATTGATACGCCGAAGGATACGCCAACTCATCTATTAGAAAATCCAGATCAGTGGATTACTAAGGTAGGCAAGTTTCTACGAAAGACAAGCTTAGATGAGCTGCCACAGATCATCAACATCTTTAAAGGTGAGATGAGCATCATCGGTCCAAGGCCAGCTCTGTGGAATCAATATGATCTGATAGAAGAAAGAGATAAGTACTGTGCGAATGACGTGCCGGTTGGCCTTACAGGCTGGGCTCAGATTAATGGTAGGGACGAGCTAGAGATTGATGTGAAAGCTAGACTTGATGGAGAGTACGCTGAGAAGATAGGATTTCTGATGGATGTCAGATGCTTTTTTGGGACGATATTTAGTGTTCTTAGAAGTGATGGTGTTGTTGAAGGTGGGACTGGAAGGAAAAAAGCTGATAAAGAGTCAGTGAAATATTAGGGGGGATATGAATATGAAAGTTATTAATGGGACTCATAATAAGGAAGATGTTTCACCACACAACTCCCCTAAGGTATCAATTATTGTAGCAACATATAGGCGGAAAGAAACTTTGAAAAAAGCCTTACAGTCTCTAACTACACAGACTTATTCTAATATTGAAATTATTGTTATCGATGACAACGCTGACGCTGAATGGAATACGGAAGTCGAAAAGATTATTAATAGTATGAAGCCATCTGACGGTTATGAAGTTATCTATATAAAAAATAAAGATAATAAAGGATCTGCTGAAACTAGAAATATTGGAATTAAGCAGGCTGCAGGGGAGTATGTAACTTTCCTAGATGATGATGATCTTTATTTATCTAACAAAGTAAAGAAACAAGTTGAACATATGATTAAAGAAGGTTCAGATTTTTCACTTACGGATTTATGGCTTTACGATGAAAAAGATAACCTAATTGAAAAACGTAGGAGAGATTATATTAAAGATTTTTCATCAGAAAGTTTGATAAGATATCACCTTATGTATCATATGACAGGAACAGATACCATGATGTTTAAAAAGAAATATCTATTAGATATAGGGATGTTTTCTCCTATAAATGTTGGAGATGAGTTTTATTTGATGCAGAAGGCAATAGACAGCAAAGGGATTTTTAGTTATTTGCCTGGATGCGAGGTTAAAGCTTACGTACATAGAGAAATAGACGGGTTATCTAGTGGAGATGGGAAAATTAAAGGCGAGCACGAGTTGTTTGAGTATAAAAAGAGATACTTCGATGTCCTAACAAAAAAAGAACAAAATTATATAAAGATGAGACATTACGCTGTACTTGCATTTGCAGAATTACGGAGAGATAGAAAGATAAAATTTCTACTTAATTCTTTTTTATCGTTTGTTAGTAGCCCTATTCACTGTTCAAACTTATTATTCACTAGACTTAAATAAATAATAAATTCTGATTGGATGGAATAAATATGAATTTAGAAGTTCTGGTATCAACAATGAATCAAATTAATCATGTTAGTTTTGTTGAGAAGATGAATATTCAAACAAAAGCATTAATAGTTGATCAATGTAATGATTATGATTATAAAGAATTCTCATTTAAGGGTAATAAAATTAGAGTAATATGTTGTGAAGAACGTGGAATTGGATTAAGTAGGAATACAGCTTTGATGAGAAGCGAATCGGATTTATGTTTATTTGCGGATGATGATGTAAAATTTGTTGACGGATATGCTGATATGATTATTGAGGAGTTTAAGAACAATCCGAGTGCAGACATAATTTTTTTTAATGTACCTAGTACAAACGAGGAGAGACCCACTGCATTAATCGAAAAATACAAGCGAGTTAGATGGTACAACTCATTAAAATTTGGTGCAGTTAATATTGCAGTAAAATCAGAAAGTATAAAAAAATCAAATGTTACATTTTCTTTGCTTTTTGGTGGCGGTGCAAAATATAGTGCTGGAGAAGATAGTTTATTTATTCTTGATTGCTTAAGAAATAATCTAAAAGCATATGCTAGTCCAATAACAATAGGACGTGTATCCCAAGAAGACTCCTCTTGGTTTAATGGTTATACGGATAAATATTTTTTTGATAAGGGTATTTGGCTAGCCAATGCCTTTCCTAATTTTAAGTATCTCTTGGCGGTTTATTATTCTTTTAAGATGAAAAATATGGCAGGCAAGTCTTTTTTACCTATGTATAAGTCAATGCTTAGAGGAATTAAGAATTTTGATGAAAGGAAATAAGAGATGAATGAATATCCAAAGATTTTAGTTATAAGTCACAATTGTTTTTCAAAACACGGGTCTAATGGAAGAACACTAGCTAATTTCTTCATTGACTGGCCTCAAAAATCATTAGCCCAATTTTATATAAATAATGAGATTCCAGATTCAGAAGTTTGCAACAACTATTATAGGGTTACAGATGTTGAAGTTTTAAAGTCTTTTCTTAAAAGAATTAAAGTTGGAAAACATATTGCATATGATAAGCTTGTTAATTCGACTGAAGAAAATAAAAACTTGAATACATTGTATAAACGATCAAGAAAGAGGACTCCATTAAATTATTTGATAAGAAACTTCTTATGGGATCGAGATAAATGGAGGAGCAAGGAGTTCGAGGAATGGATTGATAAATTTGATCCTGATCTAATATTGCTACAATTAGGTGATTATTCCTTTATGCTTCGTATTGCTTTAAAACTTGCTAAGTACAAGAAAATACCATTAATTGTTTATAATAGCGAAGACTACTATTTTAAAGATCAGAAATCCTTTTCCCCATTATATCATTTTTATAGATTGGATTATAAAAGGCAGGTAGAAAGAGTTATAAATTATGCTTCTCATAGCATATACAATTCCAGAATGTTACAGAATACCTATAACAAAAAATTTGATCATGAGAGTACAGTAATAATGACATCAACCGATATAGAACCTTCATTTCACAAAGTCGATAATAATCCTATGATTATTTCTTACTTAGGAAATCTAGGAGTTGGTAGACATGAACCTTTAATTGAAATAGCAAATGCTGTACATTGTTTTGATAAGAACTTGTATTTGGATATATATGGTAAAATTCCAAATGAAGAAGCAGAAAAATCGTTGATGGAATGTAATGGGATTAGAATTAAAGGGTTTATTCCATACGAAGAGGTCATTAAAGTAGTGCAGCAAAGTGATGTTTTGATACACGCAGAGAACTTTTCGGAGTTCTATAGGTGGGATTTAAAACATGCGTTCTCAACGAAAATTGCAGATAGCTTAGCAAGTGGGACATGTTTTTTTATGTATGCGCCTGAAGACATGGCAGCAACAAAGTACATAAAAGAAAATGATATAGCATATGTGGCAAATAGTAAGAGTGAAATGGAACAAATACTTAATGAGTTGATTTCAAAAAAACAGATAAGAAAACATTATATTACTAAAGCGCAAAAAATAGTAAAACTCAATCATGATATCAACAAAAACAGTGAGCAGTTCAAAAGTCTGATGATCAATAAAACTAAAGGGTGAGAAAAGTGAGAATTTTACAAATAAATGTGGTTTATGGTGTGAAAAGCACCGGAAGAACGTGCTTAGAGACCTCTAACGCATTAAAAAATGCAGGGCATGAGTGTTTCACTGCCTACGGATATGGTCATTCAAATGATGATCACACATATAAGATAGATAATAAAGTTGAATATTTTTTTCATAATATTATGTCTAGAATTACTGGTTATCAAGGTTATTATTCAAAAAATGCAACCATAAGATTGTTGGAATATATTGAAAAAATATCCCCAGATATTGTTCATCTGCGTAATTTACATGCAAATTATTTAAACTTACCTTTACTTTTTGAATATTTGATCAATAATAGAATACCGGTTGTTTTGAATTTACATGATTGTTGGGCTTTTACTGGTAAATGCGCTTATTACTCTGACATTAATTGCGATAAATGGAAAACCGAATGCAATGATTGTCCAGTATTAAAACAATATCCACAAAGTTTAATATTCGATAGAACAAACAAACTATTCAACGATAAGAAAAAGTGGTTTAGCTTAATAGAAAACTTAACTGTAATTGGAGTCTCAGATTGGGTTGCTGATCAAGCCAAAATGTCGTTTTTAGGAAATAGGGACATATATACTGTATACAACTGGGTTAATCGAAATATTTTCAAGGCATATCCAGATAGTGTTTTTCCAAAATATAATGTTGATGATTCAAAGTTTATTGTATTAGGGGTATCAGCATCCTGGACCAAAGGCACTTCAAGATATGAAGATTTTATTAAGCTATCTTCGATGATAAGTGAAGATATGGAAATTGTTTTGATTGGAGAGAAGACAGATAATGAGAAATTTCCGCCAAATATAAAGCACATAGATTATTTGGATAATACAATAGAATTGGCTAAGTTTTATTCTTCGGCGGATGTATATGTTCACCTCGGAACAGAAGATACATTTGGTAAAGTGATAGCTGAAGCGATGGCTTGTGGTACGCCAGTTATAGCAAATAATTCAACAGTTTATCCTGAAATAGTTGGCTCTGGTTGCGGATATATTGTGGAAAAAAGATGTGTTCAAGATATGTATGATAAAATATGCATAATTAGAGATAAAGGTAAAGAGAATTATTCTAGTAACTGTATATCATGGGTAAAAGAAAAATTTGATTATTATACTAATACAAGCCAATTGTTAAGTATATATAATCAAATTTTAGACAAATACAGCATAGAATAACTCCGCATAAAAGGATGATTAGATGAAAATATACAATTTAAAGCAAAAAATTACAAATGCAAATCTTAGAGCGCTGCTTATAATGGCATTACTAATTGTAGTTTTTACTATGAGCGAAAAATTCGATTTAGTGAGCGTAACATTTACATTGACATTTGTCGGAATGTTATTTTTTTTATTCATACAATTTATAGCTCATAGGATTAGAAAAAATGAATATATACTTATATTGTTACTGTTTCTGGTGATATTCTTCTCTCTATTAGCTTCAGTAAAGGGGCTTTCAAGTTTTGCAGATTTGAAAAAGTACTTAATGTTCGTTTCAACATTAATTTATCTATTTATTGCTCAAAAAATCGAAGTAAACAAGAAAACTGTAGATAGCATACTATTTATAAATTTACTTTTTTCTATAGCGTATATACTTTTTGGATACGTAATAAAAGTCGAATATTCGCATATTGGCTTAACTTTAAATTTTATAAATCCTAATTTAGCTGCGATGTGGATTTTTCATTCGATTTTATACTTGATTATAACATTGTTTTTCTATAAAGGAATATCTAAGAAAATGTTCGTTCTCACACTTATTGCACTGCTTACTTATTTAATGATATTGACACGTGCAAGATCAGTTATACTAGCTTTAATTATTTTTATTTTACTTTCCTTGTTTATGTGGCTAAAAAGAAATATTAGATTAAGTAAAACATTGATAATTATCATTTTGTTTTCGCCACTAATTTTTGCCATTTTCTATTTAGTTCTTATGAATAGTAATATTCTTCATTATTTTGATTTTCTGATTTCAGAAGGAAAATCATTAGACTCGAGAGAGATGGTCTGGATATATGCTTTGAATATTTTCAAGGAAAATCCATTATTTGGAGCTTATAATCTAATTGGTCATCAAATGCATAACACTCATATTGATATTTTGGCTTCTTATGGAAGTATAGTCTTAATTATAACCATGATCTATATTATACGTATATTGCTAAATATTAACAAAGAAAGCTTAAGTAAGATTCAGACCTTAGCAATTTTAGCTTTTTTGTCTGTTATTGTTCTAGGTACTTTTGAAGCGGCTTTGTTTTCAGGTGGAACGGGTCTTTATCTATTGTCCATTTCATATTTAATATTAGCAAGGTATAAGATCGATGAAAATTCTAATAATCGAAAAATGATAAAAGAGAATAATGGAATTAAAGAACCCATTAGGAATCGAGGAGGACTACATTAATGTTTAATAACAGAACTTTATTAATAACAGGTGGAACAGGATCTTTCGGAAATGCTGTAATGAAAAGATTCCTTGATACAGATATCAAAGAAGTCCGAATTTTTTCTCGTGATGAGAAGAAGCAAGATGACATGAGAAAGCTTTATAAGAATGACAAATTGAAGTTTTATATTGGTGATGTTAGAGACCTTGCAAGTGTCAAAAACGCTATGCATGGAGTTGATTATATATTCCATGCAGCTGCCCTTAAGCAAGTACCTTCGTGTGAGTTCTTTCCACTTGAAGCAGTGAAGACTAATGTATTAGGAACAGACAATGTACTTACAGGTGCTATTGAGATGGGAGTTAAAAAGGTAATATGTCTCTCTACAGATAAGGCAGCATATCCGATCAACGCGATGGGAATTTCAAAAGCAATGATGGAGAAGGTGTTTGTAGCTAAAGCAAAGACTGTTGAATCTGATAGAACACTTATTTGTGGTACAAGATATGGCAATGTTATGGCTTCAAGAGGATCAGTAATTCCCTTGTTTATTGATCAAATTAAGAGTGGACAACCACTGACAGTAACTGATCCAAATATGACAAGATTCTTGATGAGTCTTGAAGAAGCTGTTGAGCTTGTTGTGTTTGCATTTCAGAATGCTGAGGCTGGAGACATCATGGTTCAGAAATCCCCAGCATCAACTATCGGAGATTTAGCTAAAGCAGTTAAAGAACTATTTAAAGCAGACAATGAAATCAAAGTAATCGGTACTCGACACGGTGAGAAGCTTTACGAAACTCTTCTAACAAAAGAAGAGCATGTTGTAGCAAAAGATATGGGTGGATTCTATAGAGTACCTGCTGATAAGAGAGATCTAAACTATGATAAGTATTTTGTTGAAGGAGATCAAAAGCTTTCATCGGAAGATGAGTACAACTCTCATAATACAGAAAGGCTTAACATAGAACAGATTAAGCAAAAGCTACTTCAGCTTGATTATGTAAGAGCACAATTGGAAAGTTGGGATAGATAATGAGGATTTTAGTCACTGGGGCAAAGGGCTTCATAGGAAAAAACTTAATAGCAGAGCTCAGAAATAGAAAATATAATGAGATTTTTGAATATGATCGAGATACAGAATCTTCTCTACTTGATGGGTTCTGTAAAGAGGCTAACTTTGTATTTCATCTTGCTGGTGTTAATCGTCCAAAAGAACAATCAGAATTCATGGAAGGTAACTTTGGTTTTACCTCGGACTTATTAAATTCTCTTAAGAAGCATAATAACACCTGCCCAGTGATGATTTCGTCTTCTATTCAAGCTGAGTTAGATAATCCTTATGGTGAAAGTAAAAAAGCAGGGGAAGACCTATTGTTTTCTTATGGCGAAGAAACAGGAGCCAAAGTTCTTGTTTATAGATTCCCTAATGTGTTTGGAAAATGGTGTAGACCTAATTATAACAGTGCAGTAGCGACATTCTGTCATAATATTGCGCATGATTTACCTATTCAAGTGAATGACCCAAGCGTATTAATGAATCTTGTTTATATAGATGATGTGGTTGACGAACTAATTAATGCGTTAGAAAGCAAAGAAAATATTGTAGATTCATTTTGTGAAGTTCCTATAGTTCATACCATTACTCTTGGTGAAATAGTAGATTTGATTTACTCGTTTAAGAAGAGTAGAGAAGACAGGTCAGTTCCAAACATGTCTGATGAATTTACCAAGAAACTCTACAGTACTTATTTAAGTTACTTACCAGAAGACCAGTTTAGTTACGAGCTTAAAATGAATGTGGACCAGAGAGGGTCTTTTACCGAGTTCATCAAAACACCTGATTGTGGCCAGGTTTCAGTTAATATCTCAAAACCTGGAATAACAAAAGGTAATCACTGGCACCACACTAAAAATGAAAAATTCCTAGTGGTAAGTGGCAAAGGGGTTATTCGATTTAGGAAAATAGATTCAGACGAAGTCATAGAGTATTTTGTGAGTGGAGACAAGATGGAAGTGGTTGATATACCAACAGGCTATACACATAACATTGAGAATCTTGGAGATTCAGATATGGTAACAATTATGTGGGCCAATGAGCCATTTGACCCTGAAAAACCTGATACTTATTATTTGGAGGTATAAATGATGAAGAGATTAAAAGTCATGACAGTCGTTGGCACCAGACCAGAAATAATCAGACTGTCAGCTGTTATAAATAAATTAGATGAATTTGAAGCGATTGAACATGTTCTTGTTCATACAGGACAGAACTATGATTATGAACTAAATGAAGTGTTTTTCAATGACTTCAAATTAAAGAAGCCAGATTATTTCCTGAACGCTGCAACGGGAACTGCTGTTGAGACGATTGGTAACATTTTAGTTAAGATTGATCCAATCCTTGAAGAAGTAAAGCCTGATGCATTTCTAGTACTTGGGGATACAAATAGTTGCTTGTGTGCAATTGCTGCTAAGAGGAGACATATTCCAATTTTCCATATGGAAGCAGGTAACAGATGCTTCGATCAAAGGGTTCCAGAAGAGACAAATAGAAAAATTGTAGATCATACAGCAGATATTAACTTAACCTATAGCGACATTGCTAGAGAGTATCTCTTAAGAGAAGGCCTACCTGCAGATAGAATAATAAAGACAGGTAGCCCGATGTTTGAAGTTCTTAATTCAAGAAAAGATGATATTGAGAAGTCAGATGTACTTGAAAGACTAGGACTCGAAGCTGAGAAGTATTTTGTTGTATCTGCTCATAGAGAAGAAAATATCAGTTCTGAGCAAAACTTTATGGATCTAGTAGATAGCTTGAACACGATAGCGGAAAAGTATCAGATGCCATTGATCGTGAGTACACATCCAAGAACTAGAAAAATGATTGAAGCAAAAGACATTGAGTTCGATCCGTTAGTTAAAACCATGAAACCACTTGGATTTAACGATTATGTAAAACTCCAAAAAAATGCAAAGGCTGTTTTAAGTGATAGTGGAACTATCAGTGAAGAATCATCAATACTTGGATTTAGGGCACTTAATATAAGACAAGCACACGAGAGACCAGAAGCTATGGAAGAAGCTTCAGTTATGATGGTAGGACTTAAGAAAGAGAGAGTTCTTCAGGGACTAGAAATATTGGAAACACAAGAAAAAGATAGTTTGAGGTTGGTTGGAGATTATAGTATGCCGAATGTATCGGATAAAGTTTTAAGGATAATATTGTCATATACAGATTATGTAAACAGAGTGGTTTGGGGGAAATAGAGAATGACTTATCAACACAATAAGTTAAAAAGGGGGTTATGATCTGGAAAATTTACTAGTGATGATCAAAAGAAAAATAACTAATCGATTTATGAAAAACACCAGTTGGTTAATGTTTGAACATATATTCAGAATGGGGCTATCGCTAGTAGTTACTGGATTAATGGCCAGATATCTTGGCACGAGTAATTATGGCTTAATAAGCTATGGTATGGCCTATATCTCGATTTTCACAGTTATATGCAAATTAGGTATTGATAGTATTCTTGTGAATGAAATCATTAAAGACCGAGAAAATACAGGTGAAATTATTGGAACTACTATTTTTTTAAGGTTGGCTTCTTCAGTGCTATCAATTTTTACGATATATTTTATTGTTAAGTATTTGAATCCTGACAATAAAACATTACAAATGATAACCTTAATTCAATCAGTATCACTTCTGTTTGTTTCATTTGATACTGTAACATATTGGTTTCAATCAAATTTGCAATCAAAATATGCAGTTGTAGCCAAATCGATTGCATTTTTCATAGTATCTTCATGGAGATTGATATTAATATTTGTTAGCGCATCGGTCGAACTTTTTGCTACAGCAACTATTATAGAAGCAGTAATAATAGGTTTATTTATACTAGGATTTTATTTTAGATACGAAGGACAAAAATTTAAAATTTCGTTGAAAAGAGCAAAGTACCTATTAGAAAAAGGCTATCATTTTGTAATTGCTGGGTTGCTAATAACGGTTTATACACAAATAGACAAAATAATGTTAGGGCAACTTGCAAATGAATCTGTGGTTGGGATATATACTGCTGCAATGACTGTTTCAGGGTTTTGGATGTTCATACCGAATGCTATTATTGAGTCAGCTCGGCCAATGATCATGTCAGCTAAGTATGATAATGAAGAATATTATAAGAGAAGGTATAGTCAATTATATTCTACCGTTATCTGGATGGGAGTACTGGCGTCAATTGTTATTACTATTATGTCTAAATGGTTAATATTAATAATATTTGGGAACGGCTATCTGGGATCGAGTAACGTTTTGACTGGGTTAATTTGGTCAAGAATATTTTCGCTTATTGGTGTTACAAGATCTATTTGGTTAATTACGGAAAATAAAATAAAATATCAAAAGTATTTCGTTGGAACTGGAGCAATCTTAAATGTGATATTGAATTTGACATTAATACCAAAATATGGTGCTGTTGGTGCTGCGATAGCAACCGTTGTTGCTGAGGTTTTTTCATCTACCATCGCACTAGCATTATTTAGTGAAACAAGACCATTATTAAAGATTATTATTGATGCTTTCTTTTTTAAAGGATTTATTAATAGAAATAAGTAGAATTCTGATTGTTTTAAAACAGAATTTATATGAAGGGGGTAAACACACAGAATGAAAATAACAGTAGCCGGAACAGGTTATGTTGGTTTATCAAATGCTATTCTATTAGCACAACACAATGAAGTCATCGCACTGGATATCATTAAAGACAAAGTTGACATGATAAACAATAAAAAGTCTCCAATCATCGATCCTGAGGTTGAGGAGTATCTAGCAACAAAAGATCTAAACTTAATTGCGACTACAGATAATTTTGAGGCTTATAAAGATGCGGACTATGTCATCATTTCAACACCAACAAATTATGATCCAGAGAAGAACTATTTCAACACAAGAACGGTTGAAGCTGTAATTGCAAATGTATTATCGATAAATCCAGATGCTGTAATGGTAATAAAATCTACAGTACCTGTTGGATATACCGAAAAGGTAAGAGAAATGTTTGATACTGAGAACATTATCTTCTCACCAGAGTTCTTAAGAGAAGGAAAAGCCTTATATGATAACCTCTATCCATCAAGAATTGTTGTGGGAGAGCAGTCTGAGAGAGCAAAAGTGTTTGCTGAACTGCTTGCTCAAGGAGCAATCAAGAAGGACATTCCAATTTTATATACTGATTCAACAGAGGCAGAAGCTATCAAACTTTTTGCTAATACGTACCTTGCACTTAGAGTGGCGTATTTCAATGAGTTAGATTCCTATGCTGAAGTGAGAGGTTTGGATACTAAACAAATCATCGAAGGTGTTGGACTCGATCCACGC
>Ga0194136_1001355_pt1 | contig 12247 bp, 11 predicted proteins | sample TARM_MetaG_T3A_1_FD_134023 | JGI IMG/M metagenome (GOLD analysis project Ga0194136, IMG submission 134023) | Freshwater microbial communities from Pennsylvania, USA, analyzing microbe dynamics in response to fracking - TARM_MetaG_T3A_14 (version 2) | ecosystem: Environmental > Aquatic >...
GCGGTTTTAATTACGTACCCTACGTACGAGGGAGTTGCTTCCGATTTAAAAAAAATAGCAGACATTGTTCATAAATATGATAAAATACTGTTAGTAGATGAGGCCCATGGCTCTCATTTAGGATTAAGCGAGATATTACCAAAAACGGCATTACAATGTGGTGCAGATATTGTTGTACAAAGTACACATAAAACCCTACCGGCCTTGACCCAGAGCTCTATGCTTCATGTCCAAGGGAACCGGATAGATATGGATAAATTAAAATTTATGTTACGTGTACATCAAAGTTCAAGTCCTTCATATATTCTAATGGGTTCATTGGAATTTGCGGTCATGCTTTATAAGCAGTATGGACAAGCACTTATGGGAGATCTTCTTTCAAGTATAGAGCAATTTAAAAGAGAATTAGGCCATATAAAATCTATAGAGTTGTTAACTTATAATTCTAAAATACACTCAAATAACTATACTATCGACCCGACAAAATTATATATATCCTCCCGAAATAGATTTTCTGGAGTTTGGTTAGAAACATATTTGCGGGAAAAATTTAATATACAGATGGAACTATCTAATCTAAACGGTGTGTTAGGAGTTACGACTATAGCAAATGATCAGGATGATTTTGATAATTTACTTAGGGCTCTATACAGTCTAGATAATCTAGATGTAGATAGTAGTAATAAGTTAGATAGGGTGTCTATTTATCCACCTGTAGAGCAGAGGTGTACACCTAGGGAAGGATTATACAGACAAAAGAAGAGCGTTGAACTAAAAAATAGTGTAGGCTTGGTAAGCGGGGAATTTGTTATACCTTACCCACCGGGCATTCCACTAGTAGTACCCGGGGAAGTTATTTCAAAGGAAATAATCCAATATATTCTAATGGCAATTAGTCAAGGGATAAGTATTGTTGGATTGAAAGATAAAACGCTTAAGTTTATTGAAGTAATTATATAAAGCATTTGGGGTGAAGACGTGAAAGGTATATTTATAACAATTGAAGGACTTGACGGTGCAGGAAAGACAACTCAAATTAGATATATAAAGGAGTTTCTAGAAAAAAAAGGGTACGAGGTACTTGTAACTAGGGAACCTGGAGGAACAATAATAGGCGAGAAAATAAGAAACATTATTTTAGACAAAGAACATATGGAAATGTCAGGAATGACCGAGGCCCTATTATATGCTGCTTCTAGATCTCAACATGTATCCCAAGTAATTATTCCTGCTTTGGAGAGGAATGTTGTTGTGTTATGCGATAGGTTTGTTGACTCCAGTCTAGTGTATCAGGGAGCAGGGAGAGGATTAGGCTATGAGGTAATTAAAACAATAAATGACTTTGCGACAAATTTTTTAGAGCCAAATCTAACTATTTTCTTTGATATACCCCCTGAGATAACTATAGAAAGAATAAGGGCTAGTAGACAAAGTGATCGATTGGAACAGGAAGAAATATATTTTCATAATAAAGTTTATAACGAGTATATAGAGCTATCTAAGAAGTTCCAGAATAGAATTAAAATTGTTAAGGCAAACAATACAATTGAAAATATTAAAAGTGATATAGAGGTAATAATAAAAGAGCTATTGGAGGCGTAATTATGGCCTTTGAACATATTGTTGGACAGGAACGATTAATAGGCAATCTGAAAAAGGTATTGCTTGAGAATAGAGTATCCCACGCATATTTAGTAGAAGGATTAAAGGGCGTGGGTAAGAAACAATTTGCAAAAGCCTTAAGTAAGGCAATATTATGTCATAATTTACAAACAGAAGAGTTAGGATCGGAAGAATGTTCGAGCTGTAAAAAAATAAAAGAAAACAACCATACAGAGCTACACCTGTTAGATATAGAAGGAAGTATAAAGATAGAGGAGATTAGGGAAATTCAGAAGAGTATTCATATTAAGCCCTATGAGGGTAGCAAGAAAGTATATGTTATTCTGAATGGAGAAAAAATGACTCAGCAGGCCCAAAACGCCTTATTAAAAACCCTAGAGGAACCTCCAGGACATTCCGTAATTATTATAACGACTAATAATATAAAATCTTTACTACCTACAATTATTTCCCGTTGTCAGTTACTAAAACTTAAGCCCCAGGGGGTTGAGAAAGTAAGGGAATATTTAGTGGGGGAGTTTGGTATAGATGAAAATGAAGCCCGGGTTACTGCTACATTTTCAAATGGCCTAGTAGAAACCGCCATAAGACTATATAATAATGAGGAGTTTAAAATAAGGAGATTAAAGGCCATAGAAATAACAGGCAAACTTTTAAGTTCAAGGACAATGGATATTTTAAATGAAATTGAGTTCTTTAATAACGAAAAGAGCTATATAGAAGAAATTATTGATATATTAATATACTGGTATAGGGATATTTTAGTATATAAAGAAACCTCGAATGAACAGTTAATAATTAATTCTGATCAACTGAGCAATATATATTTTCAGGTTAGAAAAATAGAGAATACTTCAATTATAAAAGAAGCAATATTAATGCTTGAAGAGAAAAAACAACAGATTAAAGGCAATGTGAATTACTCCTTGGCTATGGAAACGATGCTTTTAAACTTGCAGGACTTGTTTTGTAACAACTAGAATTAAATAATACAATATTTGCATAAGAAAAGGCTCTGAACTATAAATATGGATTATTTTATAATAATTTGTTAAAATAATGGTAAGGAAAGGTTAGGAGGGCACGACATGGTTACAGTCGTAGGCATACGTTTTAAGAAGGCAGGAAAGATATATTATTTTGATCCTCATACAATTGAAATAAAAAAATCTGATTTTGTAATAGTTGAAACCATAAGAGGCGTTGAGTTCGGAGAAGTAGTAGTTGGACCAAAGGAAGTCTCTGAGGAAGATATAGTTGCACCCCTAAAGAAGGTTATTAGAGTTGCTACTGAGGATGACAAGATTAGAAATCAAGAAAATAAGGAAAAGGAAAAGGACGCCTTTGATATTTGTTTAGATAAGGTAACCAAGCATAATCTAGATATGAAATTAACGGATGTTGAATATACATTCGATAATAATAAAATTATATTCTATTTTACAGCGGATGGAAGAGTTGATTTTAGAGAATTAGTTAAGGATTTAGCGGCTATTTTTAAGACTAGAATCGAGCTAAGACAAATTGGAGTTAGGGACGAATCAAAGATGCTCGGGGGAATAGGTCCATGCGGAAGGCCTCTTTGTTGTTCAACCTGGCTAGGGGACTTTGAACCTGTATCAATAAAAATGGCTAAGGAACAGAACCTGTCCTTAAATCCATTAAAAATATCGGGTATTTGTAGTCGTCTATTCTGTTGCTTAAAGTATGAACATGATATGTACCAACAGATAATTGAGAAATTACCGGGGATTGGATCAACGGTACTAACTCCAAATGGAGAGGGCATAGTCGAAGAGACTAACGTTCTTTTAGAACATGTTAAGGTAAAGGTTAGAAATGCAGACGATAATTCCGAGGAATTAAAAATCTTTAAACTTAATGAGATTAAGAAACTTAAAGAAGGACAACCAAGTCTTAAGGAACAACTACAAGGTAATAATGATATAGAGGCGGAGTTAAAGAAACTAGAGGGTTAATATAAATATAATTAGGGGGATAAATATGAGTAAAATTAAATCTAAATATTTAATTTTCATGTTGGTACTTCTAACAACACTAGTACTATTTGGGTGTGGAGGCATTGACAAAGAAGTTGATTCCGAGAAACCCAAGATACCAGAGAATGAAGATGTTAGGAATGAAGATGTAGAGAATAAAGATGTGAAGAATGAAGACATTAAGAATGAAGATGCTAAGAATGATATAAAGGTGGATTTAGATAAGGCCTATGAATTCAGTTTAGTAGATATAGATAACAACACCATATCCTTGAAAGATTATAGTGGCAAGCCCATAATTTTGTTATTTTGGGTTAGCTGGGACGAATATTCTGTGAAACAGTTAGAGACACTACAAAATGTATATCCTTTACTTGAGGAAGATGTAATGTTTCTAACAATTAATGCCACATCCGTAGAAACGAAGAGTGAAGAAGAAGTTGGGACCTTTTTTAAGGAAAAGGACTTTTCATTCAGAGCACTTATGGATCAGGATGGAGAGGTAACAAAGTCCTATTACGTAGGTAGTTTTCCAACGCTGTTTTTCATTGATGAGGATGGTAACGTTAAAAAAATGTACACTAGTGCATTAGAAGAGGACCAACTACTTGATGAAGTAGAGCTACTGTTACAAGGGTATTAACGAGGAGGATAATTTTGGATAACGCGAATTTTATTAAACCTGGAGAAAGACTAGATGATTTACAAGTAAAGAATTTAAAGATTATACAAAACCCGCAAGGGTTTTGTTTTGGTATAGATGCTGTCCTACTTGCTAATTTTGTTCAGCTAAGAAAAGGGGACCGGGTTTTAGATTTAGGGACCGGTACAGGTATTATACCGCTGCTTATTGCAGGTAAAACGGATACAAGTCATATTACTGCTGTCGAGATCCAAGAGGAAGTTGCTGAAATGGCAGGAAGAAGTGTAAGATTGAATAATCTAGAGGATAGAATAAGCATAGTAAATAGGGATTTAAAAGAGATAGAGGAAATACTGCCAATTAACCAGTTTGATATAGTTACATCAAATCCCCCATATATGCACCCCCATGGTCTAAAGAACACAAATGATAAAAAGGCTATCTCTAGACATGAGGTTAAATGTACCCTTGAAGACGTTATAAGAACTGCCTCAAGATTTGTAAAACATATGGGAAAATTTTTCATGGTACATCGTCCAGAAAGATTGGTTGATATATTGACTTTATGCAGACAATATAAATTAGAACCTAAACGAATGCAGTTTATTCACCCAAGTTATAAGAAGAAGCCAAACCTATTATTAATAGAGTGTAGGAAGGCTGCAATGCCAGAGTTAAGGTTAATGGATCCTTTTTATGTTTATGATGAAAATGGAAAGTACACTGCCCATACCTATGAAATCTATGGTAAGGAAAGTATTGAGATGGGAGATGATAATTAGTGGGTGGAAAACTATATATATGTCCAACGCCTATTGGTAACCTAGAGGATATAACCTTAAGGGCCATAAGAATATTGAATGAGGTTGATATGGTTGTTGCGGAGGATACGAGACATACTATAAGATTGCTGAACCACTTACAGATAAATAAACCCTTAACTAGCTATCATGAGCACAATGTGAATTCAAAGGGACCTGTAATTATTGAAAAGTTACTAGAGGGAAGAATTATTGCCCTAGTATCTGATGCTGGAATGCCAGGAATTTCCGATCCAGGGGAGGATTTAATTAAGCGGTGTATTGAAAATAATATAGATATAGAGGTATTGCCTGGTTCAACAGCTGCTATTGTTGCCCTAGTTGGATCTGGGTTAAATACTGAACGTTTCGCCTTTGAGGGTTTTTTAGGGCATCATACAAAAAAGAGAAAAGAACGTTTAGACAAAATAAAATATGATGATAGGACGTTGATTTTCTATGAAGCACCTCATCGTATTAAGCAGTCCCTAAAGGATATGAGAGAAGTATTGGGCGATAGATCTATTACGGTGGCCAGGGAGCTAACTAAAAGGTACGAACAATTTCTTAGGGGAAACATAACAGAAATACTTGAGTATTTTGAAAAGCATGACCCTAGGGGAGAATTTGTTATTATATGTGAGGGAAGTAGTGAGACGAATAACGGGGAAACGGATGAATTGGCAAACATGTCGGTTAGAGAGAGCTTATTGTTTTATATAGACTTAGGATATGATAAAAAAGATGCTATTAAAAAGGTTATGGAGCAAAAAAAACTTCCCAAAAGGGAAGTTTACAAGGAATCTATTGATATATAAAGGAGGTATCAATAAATTTATCTATTTTTGTATTTCTGTTACACACTCTGAACAAATATTTTTATTTTTATATATTGTAATATTCTTAGCATTGCCACAAAAAATGCAAGCAGGTTCATATTTTTTCAATATAACTGTTTCCCCATCTACATATATTTCAAGGGCATCTTTTTCAGCGATGTTAAGAGTACGTCTTAATTCTATTGGAAGAACAACTCTACCTAATTCGTCTACCTTTCTTACTATACCTGTTGATTTCAATTTAATCCCCCCTTCTCTACAATAAACTACAAATTTCGACACCATTCATCAATTAAATAGTACCAAATATTCCATAAAAAGTCAACATTAATACGAAAATATTTCAACTGTAAAAATATATTTTAACTTGGTATAATTATTTATTTGCTATATACTAAAACTATATAGAACCTAAAAAAAGTTCCTAGGAGTTGATATTATGAGGGATCACATAGCCTCTATTATTAAAACCATTAATAATACTGAGACTGATCTATATATCGTCGGTGGGGCTATAAGAGACTTTTTGTTAAATAGACCTATTGAAGATATAGATTTTGTAATTAAAAATAATATTAAAGAAGTTGTTGAAAATATAGCACATAGTTTAAAGTCCAGTTATTTTGCTTTAGATGAAAAAAGGAATACGTATAGAATACATCTAAGGGACAGTAATCTGAATCTGGACTTTAGTCAAATGAGAGGTAGCACGATTGAAGAAGATTTAAGTATGAGGGACTTCACAATTAATGCTATGGCTTATCCAATAAATTTGGGTTGGCCAATTGAAATTGATAAAATCATAGATCCTTCAAATGGAAAGGGTGATTTAAGATCAAAGACAATAAGGTTTGTTAGAGATAGTGCAATTCAAGATGACCCTATTAGAATAATGAGAGCAGTTAGGTTTATGTCTCAATTAGAGTATGAGGTTGACGGACAGACTTTGAAGGAATTAAAGAAAAATGGCCATTTAATTACGTCTGTAGTAAAGGAACGTATTATAAAGGAACTTTTCTTGATTTTGGCAGAAAAAAGATCATTTTTTTACTTGAACTTTATGGATAAACATATACAATTGTTAGATAAAATATTTCCGGATGTTATAGAGATGAAGTGCGTAGGGGAATGTAAATATCATGTTGTTGACAGTTGGACCCATTCAATATATACGTTAAAGATGTTAGAAACTTATATATACGCAAGTTCATTCTTTGAGGAACATATAAAGAAAGCATACGATGAGCATACAAGTGAAATATTGGCAGGAAATAGAACTAGGCTACAATTATTAAAATTAGGAGCCCTATTTCATGACATTGGTAAGCCTTCTGCAAGATTTGAAGACCCGGATGGAAGAGTTAGATTTAGGGGACATGAAGTAACGGGTGCAGAAATAGTAAAAAAATATGCTGAAGAGTATATGTTGAGCAATAAGGAGAAGTCGATACTTTATAGATATGTACTAAGTCATATGTGGCCTTTAGAACTATATAAGAAAAATGATGTTAGTGGGAAGACCTTGTATAAAATGTTTATGGAAACTGGTCCAGAAACCTTAGATATTTTGCTTATTGGATTAGCTGATATAGTTGCTACTAGAAGGTTATTAGACCCAGAAGAGGAAATGGGTGTTTTTAAAGTTCATATTGAATATATAGCTAATAACTATCTGACGCGATATAAGGAAGTTGAGAATATTTCAAATATATTTTCTGGAAATGAAATAATGGAAACATTAAATATTCCTGAAGGTAAAGAAGTCGGCGAAGTACTTGAGAAGATAAAAATGGCAATTTATTTTGCTGAAATCCCAGCCACAAAGGCTGGCATAATTAAATTTCTGAAATCTGAAAAATAAATGTTATATAAATATATTATGCTTGTGTTTCGGTGAGAAAAAACAGAAAAAGTTATAGTACTAGATAAAAAAATAGAAAAAGTAAGAGATATTTTTTAAACGAAAAGAAAGTGGTGAATTAAAATTCGCCACTTTCTTTATATTGGTTTACCATTTGTTGTTTTAGTGTCCAAAGTTTCTGAGAAAGATCCACTTTATAAACTTGAGGTTTGTTAAGCCTTAAGTATTCTGGCCAAAGAGTTGAAAGCTCTTTATTAACATACGTTTGAATTTCTTTAACGCTTTGACTTTCATAAATCTTATCCCCATCTACAAAGATAGGTATAAGCATTTCTCTTACTTCATAGTTATTTACAACTTTTTTCTTCCAAGTATAAACCGGGTGGAAAATAGTTAATGGTTTATTTTTCTCAATAACCTCATCCTCTAACATAATTAAATCAGCAAGGGCTTTACCAGAATATTTATCATATATACGAACTACTTTTTTGTACCCAGGATTAGTTATTTTTTCTGGGTTTTCAGATATTTTAATTTTAGGTATTAGGGTATTATTTTTTTCAATTGCCGCAAGTTTATATACTCCACCTAGGGCAGGACAATTTTTAGATGTAATTAAATTTGTACCGACACCCCAACCGTTAATAGCCGCACCTTGTATTTTTAAATCATCAATAGTATCCTCATCTAAGTCACTAGAGGCTACTATTATAGCTTTCTGAAAACCGGCTTTATCTAACATTTTTCTAGCTTGTTTTGAAAGATACGCTAGGTCTCCTGAGTCTATACGAATACCAATTGGCTCATATCCGGATTCCCTAAGTTCCTTAAATACAGTGATAGCATTTGGGATACCACTTTGTATAGCATCATAGGTATCTACAAGTAACATACATTTATCTGGATATGTCCTTGCGTAAGCCCGGAATGACTCTAACTCTGTATCGAAGGTTTGTATCCAACTATGTGCCTGTGTCCCCACAACTGGAATATTAAACATTTTACCTGCCAAAACGTTAGACGATGATGAACATCCTCCAATTACAGCAGCCCTAGCTCCATATATTCCTGCATCCGGGGCTTGAGCTCTTCTTAAACCAAACTCAAAAACTGAATCGCCCTTGGCAGCGTTACAAATACGAGACGCCTTTGTTGCAATTAGGGATTGGAAGTTAATAATATTTAAAATAGCTGTCTCTACTAATTGGGCTTCAAAACAAGTTGATTTTACTCGAATTATAGGTTCTCCTGGAAACATAATAGAACCTTCTTTAACACCGTAGATTGTACCTGAAAATTTGAAATTTCTTAATTCATCAATAAATAAATTATCAAACCCTAAACCTTTTACATATTCTAAATCATCCTCTGTAAATCTGAGGTTCTCAATATACTCAATCATCTGTTCGATGCCTGCAATAATTGTATAGCCATTATCACAAGGATTTTTTCTAAAAAACATATCGAATACGACATTTTCATTATGTATATTATTCTTTAAATATCCGTTCATCATTGTTAATTGGTAGTAATCAGTTAAAAGAGCCAGGTTTTTCATTTGTTGTTTACCTTCCTTTACTATTTAATTACCCATTATATTAATATTGACTATTATAACAAACTTTACGCAAAAGTGGAACTTTATTAACATACTTAAATTATTCATAAAGGATAAGCCCCAGTTCATATAATGCATAGACAAAGATAGGAAAGAGGGGATTAGATGAACATCATCTGGGTTATAATGATCTTCTTTGGAGTAATTGTAGCCGTAATTACTGGGAAGACCGACATTATTAATGAAGTAATTATAAAGGACAGTCAAGCAGCTGTAGTGTTTGCCATTGGTCTTACGGGTATAATGGCTTTTTGGTTAGGTCTGATGAATATTGCAAAGAAATCTGGACTTATTGATAGTTTAGCTTATTTAATAAAACCTATTACAAAATTACTATTTCCTGAAGTGCCTGCAAATCACCCAGCCATGAGTGCAATTATGATGAATATGGTTGCTAACATGTTTGGTGCAGGAAATTCAGCTACTGCTTTAGGGATAAAGGCTATGGAGGAATTACAGGGACTAAATAAAAATAAAAGAGTAGCTACAAACGCCATGTGTATGTTTTTAGTAATCAATATGTCATCTATTCAATTAATTCCATTAACAGTCTTAAAGATTAGGTCAGATGCAGGATCACTTATGCCAACAGAAATTATTGTTACAACATTACTTGCAACAACAGTCTCCACTATAGTTGGAGTTGTAGTATGCAAGCTATTGGAGGGAAGAAGATGATGGGAAGTATTACATATGTTTCAATCTTCGCTATTCCAATTATGGTTACTATAATTCTACTACATGGCTTTGTAAAGGGAGTCAATATGTATGATGCCTTTGTTGAAGGCGCTGCAGAGGGGTTTAAGACTTCTGTTAGGATCATGCCATACCTTATAGCTATATTTGTGGCTGTGGGGCTAATGAGGGGCTCTGGGGCGACGGATCTATTGGTTACTATATTGAGTCCTGTAACTACCCTGTTAGGTATTCCCAGGGAAGTATTGCCTTTAGTTTTAATGAAGCCCATTTCTGGGAGTGGGTCCCTAGGAATTTTACAGGATATACTAATACACTATGGTCCGGATTCCTTCGTAGGGAGGGTCGCTTCTACGATGATGGGTTCCTCTGAAACCATATTTTATACAATGGCCGTGTATTTTGGAGCTATTGGAGTGAGGAAATCAAGACACACGATAGTAGCAGCTTTAATAACCCATGTAGCTGCTATTATGGCGGCGGTATTTTTCTGTAGAGTAATATTAGGATGATATATTGGTTAATACTTTTTTAGAATTATGAATAGCTTTTTATTAGTTCTTTATTAATAAATGTATAAAACTACATTAAATGAAAGATTTAAGTAAAAATTAAGTATTTGAGTTGACATCTTATGAATATTTTTATATATTTTAATGTATAATACAAACATTGATATTGAATAGTTATGCGAAGAAGAGAAGAGTAGGTTGGTAAAATCGTTATAGAGAGCCGGGGAAGGTGAAAGCCGGTACGAACATAGCCCACTGAACATGGTCCTGGAGCATTGTGACTGAGGTTTAATTACTTAGGTCATGACGGGTTGCAACCGTTATACTTGCTAGGTTTATAATTACCGATGGAGGCTATTATGTAAATAATAGCAGACTAGGGTGGTACCGAGAGCTAACCCTCGCCCCTATTTATAGGACGTGGGTTTTTTTGTATTCAAAAATAAATAAAAGAGAGTCAAAAGAGGAACTGTCCGTCAAGGCTCAGAAGGAGGAAAAAAAGTGAAAAAAGGAAATTATTATGTAACAACCCCAATATATTACCCAAGTGCAAAATTACATATTGGACATACCTATACAACCGTTGCAGCGGACGTATTAGCTAAGTTCAAAAGGTTCACAGGGTACGATGTTGTATTTTTAACAGGTACTGATGAACATGGGGAAAAAATTCAAGAAGCAGCGTTAAAAAATGGTAAAAGTCCTAAGGAATATGTTGATGAAATAGTTGGAGACATTAAAAAAATATGGAATAGAATGGAAATATCCTATGATGTTTTTTATAGAACAACTGATGAAAAACATAAAAAGGGTGTACAAAAAATATTTCAAAAACTTTATGATCAAGGAGATATTTATAAGAGTGAGTATGAAGGTTGGTATTGTACGCCATGTGAGTCTTTCTGGACTGAGACACAGTTAAAGGATGAAAAGGGTTGTCCAGATTGTGGTAGACCAGCCCACCTAGCTAAGGAAGAGGCATATTTCTTTAAACTTTCAAAATATCAAGATAAACTAATTAAATATTTTGAAGATCATCCGGAAATATGTTTCCCGGAATCAAGAAAGAATGAAATGATAAATAACTTCCTTAAGCCAGGTTTAGAGGATTTATGTGTATCAAGAACAAGCTTTGACTGGGGAATACCAGTTCCATTCGATCCTAAACATGTTATATATGTATGGTTTGACGCTGTAAGTAACTATATTACTGCCCTAGGTTATGGTAGCGATGACGATGAGCAGTATAAAAAGTTTTGGCCAGCGGATGTACATATAGTTGGTAAGGAAATCGTAAGATTCCATACAATTATTTGGCCTGCAATGTTAATGGCATTAGGGGAGCCCCTGCCTAAAATGGTTTATGGTCACGGATGGATATTATTTGGTGCAGATAAAATGTCTAAATCTAAGGGAAATATCGTTTATCCTGAACCACTTATCGAAAGATATGGAATTGATGCATTAAAATATTTCCTGCTTAGAGAATTTACCTTTGGTCAAGATGGTAACTTTACAAATAGAATATTTTTAAGTAGATTTAACTCTGACTTAGCAAATGATCTAGGAAACTTAGTAAGTAGAACTATTGCCATGGTAGAGAAGTATAATGATGGTGTTGTTGAAAAGACGAATGTATCAGATGCTATTGACGA
>Ga0194136_1001356_pt1 | contig 12242 bp, 8 predicted proteins | sample TARM_MetaG_T3A_1_FD_134023 | JGI IMG/M metagenome (GOLD analysis project Ga0194136, IMG submission 134023) | Freshwater microbial communities from Pennsylvania, USA, analyzing microbe dynamics in response to fracking - TARM_MetaG_T3A_14 (version 2) | ecosystem: Environmental > Aquatic >...
CATCAGTGTGGTGAAGATCTGGTCGGCCGCGAAGGCGTCTTCGATGGTGACTTTCATCATCCGCCGGGTTTCCGGGTCCATGGTGGTTTCCCACAGCTGATCCGGGTTCATTTCACCCAGTCCCTTGTAGCGCTGGATACTCAGGCCACGCTGGGCTTCCTTCATCAGCCAGTCCAGCGCCGCTTCGAACGACAGCACTGCCTGTTTCCGCTCACCCCGCTGCACATAGGCGCCTTCTTCCATCAGGCCATCGAGGGTTTCTCCCATGCGGGCAATAGCGGCATAAGAGGAAGACTCGAAGAACTCATGGCTGAACACATGCTCGTGCGGAATTCCGTGTACGTAGATGGTGACTTTCGGTAGAAACAGGTCCCGCTCCGCATCTTTGGTGACCGAGAAGGTGTACTTGGTACCGGTGCGGGTATCCAGGTCCAGACCCTCGCCAAGCCGGGCAACCCAACGGGTGACGGTTTCCTCATCCTTCAGATGCTCGGACTTGAGGGTGATATTCTGGAGCATCTGCTCCAGGACCTTGGCGGGATAAGCCCGGGACAGGCGGCCAATCATTGCCATCACCGCCTGGTAATCCTTTACCATGGTTTCCAGTGCCGATTCCTTGATCGCCGGAGCCTCCGGGTTCACATACAGCTGTGCACCTTCCAGAGCGGTCTGGGTGAGGTAGGCTTCTTTGGCCTTCTCGTCCTTCAGATACTGCTCCTGTTTACCGCGCTTGACCTTATACAGAGGTGGCATGGCAATAAACACATGGCCGCGCTCGATGATCTCCCGCATCTGGCGGAACAGGAAGGTCAGGAGCAGGGTTCGAATGTGGGAACCGTCCACGTCCGCATCGGTCATGATGATGATCGAGTGGTAACGAAGCTTGTCCGGATTGAACTCCTCCCGGCCGATTCCACAGCCGAGAGCGGTAATCAGGGTACCCACTTCTGCCGATGACAGCATTTTGTCGAAACGGGCTTTCTCCACGTTCAGGATCTTACCCTTCAGTGGCAGGATCGCCTGGGTTTTGCGGTCCCGCCCCTGTTTGGCGCTTCCGCCGGCCGAGTCACCCTCCACAATATAGAGTTCGGACAGTGCCGGGTCCTTTTCCTGGCAATCTGCCAGTTTCCCGGGCAAGCCGGCGATGTCCAGGGCGCCCTTGCGACGCGTCATATCACGGGCCTTGCGTGCGGCCTCGCGGGCCCGGGCTGCTTCAATCATTTTGTTGACGATCAGCTTGGCTTCGTTCGGCTGTTCCTGCAGGTAATCGGCAAAGCTCTGGTACAGCTCCTGCTCGACCGCCGTTTTGACTTCCGACGACACCAGCTTGTCTTTGGTCTGGGAGGAAAACTTCGGATCCGGCACCTTGACGCTGACGATCGCGGTCAGGCCTTCCCGGGCGTCATCACCGGAAGTTGCGACCTTGGCTTTCTTGCCCAGGCCTTCGTGCTCGATATAGTTGTTCAGTGAACGGGTCAGGGCGGCGCGGAAGCCCGCAAGGTGGGTACCACCATCCCGCTGAGGAATGTTGTTGGTAAAGCAGTAGAGATTTTCCTGGAAGGCATCGTTCCACTGCATCGCCACTTCCACCGAGATCCCGTCTTCCCGATCCCGGTTGAAGTGGAATACCCGATTGATCGGGGTCTTGTTGGTGTTGAGGTGTTCAACAAAGGCCCGTAAACCGCCTTCGTACTCAAACACTTCCTCCCGGCCGCTGCGCTCATCGGTCAAGCGGATACGCACGCCGCTGTTCAGAAACGCCAGCTCACGCAGACGCTTGGCCAGAATGTCGTAGTGGAACTCGATGTGGGTAAAGGTTTCCGGTGACGGAATAAAATGCACCTTGGTGCCCGAGGCATCGGTTTCACCGACCGGTGCCAAAGGCAAATTCGGTACACCATGGGTGTAAGTCTGCTCGTAGACCTTGCCATCGCGGCGGATTGTCAGGGTGAGCGTGGAGGAGAGGGCGTTAACAACCGAGACCCCAACACCGTGCAACCCCCCGGAAACCTTATAGGAGTTATCATCGAACTTACCGCCGGCGTGCAGAACCGTCATGATGACCTCAGCGGCAGAGACGCCCTCTTCTTCGTGCAGATCGACCGGGATACCACGGCCGTTATCTTTCACCGTTACCGATTCATCGGGGTGGATAACAACGCCAATCTCGGAGCAGTAACCGGCCAGCGCTTCATCGATGGAGTTATCCACCAATTCAAAAACCATGTGGTGCAGGCCGGTTCCGTCATCGGTATCGCCGATGTACATGCCGGGCCGTTTTCGCACCGCATCCAGTCCCTTCAAGACCTTGATACTGGAGGAATTGTAGTTCGATTCACTCATTCGGAAACTCCTGAAGCGTGATAGGCCGGGCATTCTATCGGTCCGCACCGGTCTTATTCTTCCGTCAATTTGCCATGTTCCACGTGGAACAGTCTGTATTCTGGGGCGCCACCGTCTTGCCACAGCTGGTCAACCACGGGCCGCTCGATCGAAGTGATGAACACCTGACACCGCAAAGCCTGCAGGCGCCTGGCCAACATGGCCCTGTGACCTTCATCCAGCTCGGCGTTGATATCGTCCAGCAAAAAGGTCACCTGTTTGCCCATGTCACTCAACACCATGCCTTGGGCAATCTTCATCAAAATAACCAGGGTTTTCTGCTGGCCCCGGGAAAAGGTTTCGGCAACGGGCCGGCCCTGAAACTTCAAGCGGATATCTGCTCGGTTAGGCCCATAAAGTGTATGCCCCACCTTACGCTCCTGCTCCCGGTGACCGGCGAGCAGATCCATCAAAGGTTGCGCGGTATCCCAGCCCGGATAAAACTCCAGCTTCAGTCCATCGGTCCAATGCACCTCGACTTCCCGTACCAGAGCTTCGAAGGCCATCTTGAAACGCCGGAAGGTGGCCACCCGCGCGTCGGTAATCCGGTCACTTAACTCGGCGTACTGCTTATCCCAGACCCGCAATAGCGATTCGTCCAGTCTACCATTTCTGAGCGTTTGATTCCGCTGTGATGTCACTCTCTGGCACTGTTGCCACACCGAAGCGAAAGAAGGTTCCACGTGGAACACTGCCCAATCAAGAAACTGCCGTCGTTTGCCTGGCCCACCGGCCACCACATCAAACACACCGGGATCTATTACGGATACGGGAAGATGCATAGCCAATGAAGACAGGCTCCGGACACCTTCACCATCCACCCGTAACGTCGTTTCTTTTTGCAGCACATCCCGGGATATTCCCAACCGATGCACCAGACCTTTGTGGACCTCCGCAGTTTGCTCGGTCATTCCATGATCCAGGCCACCAAACACCGTGACCCGCTGTTCACCATGACTCACCACCGCTTGATGCCGGTTCACCCGAAAGGATCGCCCCAGACCAAGATAGCCGATCGCTTCCAGAACGCTCGTTTTGCCACTGCCGTTCTCGCCGTATAGCAGATTAAAGGAAGCCGAGAAGCTCACGGGCGCAGCCGACAAATTTCGGAAATTTTCAGTCTGGAGTCTGACAAGCGCCATAGGGAAGAGAACTCAAAACGGAAGGGAAGGAGACCAAACCTCCTACACAAAAAAACAGCGTTACCGGTTCCGATAACGCTGCCTTAGTGTACAAAAGCCGGTCGCCGATGGCGACAGCCTCACCTCAATGCAGCATGTTCAGTCGTTCATCCATGAACACGTCCATTTCCGGCGCGAGAATGTGAACGTAACGGTCAAAATACAGGAACTGCTTCAACAGCAGGGCAAATTCCCGCGGAAAATGCAGGCCATGACTTTCGCCGATTTTGACCATGTCCATCAGGATATGATTTACATCGTCTTCCGCCTGATCCGCCTCGTAGGGAATCTCATCGGGAACCATCTTGTCCATCTGTTGGTAGAGCCTGCGAAGATCAGCGGCAAGATCATCCGCCCGCACCGTCTGGCGGGTAATGCCAATACGAATCATGGCATCCGCCATGCCGTCGAAATTCCCGACCATGACAGCAGAAATGAAATCACTGACCGCCTGCCAGGTATCGGGCTTGATCCGCCCGACAATGCCAAAATCAATGAAGCCGACGCGGCCATCTTTCAGCACCATCAGGTTGCCGGCGTGAACGTCCGCATGGAAAAACTCGCACTGGGTCAGACTGGCGAACCAGGTGTTCATGGCAGTGATCAGCGTGCGCTCAGGATCCCGGGCGTAACCCCGAATGCTTTCCAGGTCGGTCAATGGTACCCCGTGGAATCGCTCCATCGTCAGGATCCGGCGTGTGCTGCATTGCTCGAAAACCCGCGGAACCGCCGCATCCTCGTTGTGAGTATCGTGGAGAAACTCCCGGAACACCTTCAGGTTATTGGCCTCCTTGATGAAGTCGCACTCCTCCATCATGGTCCTCTGGATTTCTTCCACAATACCGGACATCGACGTCCAGGACAGTTTTGGCGCCAGGGTCTCCAGGATCCGCGCCGACAGATACAGAAAGTTCAGATCCGTCAGCAAAATTGTCTCAACGCCCGGCTTCTGGACCTTGATGACCACCTCTTCTCCGGTGACCAATCTGGCCGCATGAACCTGGGCAATGGACGCCGAAGCCAGAGCGACCGGATCAATCTCAGCATAGACTTCGTCCAACGGACGCCCAAGTTCCTCCCGAATGATCTTCTTGATCACGCCAAAGGGCAGGTTAGGGGTTCTGTCCAGGCAGTACTGAAATTCTTCGACGTATTCCTTGGGGAAGAACGTCGGCGAGCTGGCAATGAACTGACCGAGCTTTATATAGGTGGCACCCAGGGATTCGAAGGTCTGCCTGAGCAGCCTGGGTGTCGGGGGGCGATCTCCCCGTACCCAGTTAATCCCGGTGCGCCCGAGTACCGACACAGTCTGGCCAATCCGAAAAGCGCCTTTGATTCCGTCCATTACGGTGCTCATCAATCTCTCCTCCTGGGGTGTCTCATCCGGGACACTAGAGCCTCATTGGCATAACCACATAAAGGCACCGGCTATCGTTCTGCGCTTCGATCAACGCGCTGCTGTTCGGATTGGACAGGGTAATCTTTACCTGATCCTCGTCCAGCGCGTTCATCACATCCACCAGATAGCCTACATTAAAACCAATCTGCAGGGATTCGCCCTGATAATCCACCGGCAGCGCGTCTTCGGCCTGTTCCTGGTCCGGGTTATTGGCAAAGACCTGAAGCTCATTAGGCGCAAGATTCAGGCGAACACCACGGATGTTCTCGTGGGACAGAATCCCTGCCCGTTGCAGGGTATTCTTGAGCGTTGCCCGGTCCGCCAATACCACCTTGTCGCCACCCCGGGGGATAACCCGGTTGTAGTCCGGAAACTTCCCTTCAATCAGTTTTGAGGTGAACGTATAACTACCCACGGTGGCCCGCAAATGATTGTCACCGATCACCAGGGTCACCGGTGTTTCCACATCTTCCAGCAACCGGGCCAGCTCCAGCACCCCTTTGCGGGGCACAATCACCTGGCGGGGTTCCGGACAATGGGTCGGCAGTTCCAGATGGCCCATGGCAAGGCGATGACCATCGGTAGCAACCGTCCGGACATGGTCTTCATCCACCTCCAGCAACAGTCCGTTCAGATAGTACCGGACATCCTGCTGAGCCATGGCAAAGGCTGTCGCATCCAGCATCCGCCCCAATTCCTTTTGCGGCAGCTCCAGCCGGAAACTCTCGGCGTCGTCTTCGACATTGGGGAAATGCTCGGCCGGCAGGGTGGACAGCGTGAAATGACTGGCGCCACAGCGCAGGTGCAAGCGATCCCCTTCCAGTGACAGTTCCATCGGAGCCTCATCGCCCAGCGCCCGGCAGATATCAGACAGCTTTCGGGCCGGAACGGTAATGCGACCTGGCTGATCCACATGGACCGGTGTTACCCGGGCAACCAGCTCCACCTCCATGTTGGTTCCGGTCATGGTAAGGGTATTGTCTTCAGCCACCAGCAGTACATTCGACAGCACGGGCATGGTCTGTTTCTTTTCCACCACGCCGGCAATGCTTTGCAGTGGGACAAGCAGGGATTCACGGCTGATCGTCAGTTTCATGGCACTCAGCTTTCTTTATGTTGGAAGGGTGAATGTTTGTTCGCTAACGCCCGGCATCAGGTGGTCAGCAGTCTCATAAAATTCTGATAATCCTCGCGGATGCCCGGATCAGTCTCCTGCAACTCCACGATTTTCTTGCAAGCATGCAACACGGTGGTGTGGTCACGGCCACCAAAGGCATCGCCAATCTCCGGCAGGCTGTGATTGGTCAGTTCCTTGGCCAGTGCCATGGCCACCTGCCGCGGACGGGTGACCACCCGGGTCCGACGCTTGGACAGAAGATCCGCCACCTTGATCTTGTAATACTCCGCCACGGTGCGCTGAATATTATCGATGCTGACCTGCTTCTCATGCAGCGCCAGCAGGTCTTTCAGGCTCTCCCGAATGAAGGGCGGAGTAATCTCGGAACCGGTGAAGTGAGCATTCGCTATCACCAGACGCAGCGCACCTTCGAGCTCCCGAACATTCGAGCGAATTTTCTGGGCAATAAAAAAGGCCGCTTCACTACTGAGCTTTACATTGGCCTGATCCGCCTTTTTCATCAGGATTGCCACCCGGGTTTCGAGCTCCGGAGGCTCAACCATCACCGTCAGGCCCCAGCCAAACCGCGATTTCAGCCGCTCTTCCATGTCGACGATTTCTTTCGGAAACCGGTCACAGGTCACAATCACCTGTTGGCCACCCTCCAGCAACGCATTAAAGGTGTGGAAAAACTCCTCCTGGGACCGCTCCTTGCGGGCGAAAAACTGGATATCGTCAATCAACAGGGCGTCCACAGAGCGATAGTACCGCTTGAACTCGTTTATCGCATTCAGTTGAAGCGCCTTGACCATGTCGGCCACAAAACGCTCCGATCTCAGATAGGCGACTTTGGCTTTCGGGTTGCGACGGACAATCTCATTACCAATGGCATGCATCAGGTGGGTCTTACCCAGACCGACGCCGCCATAGAGAAACAGCGGATTGTAGGCGCCACCCGGATTTTCTGCCACCTGCATGGAGGCCGCCCGCGCCAGCTGGTTGGATTTACCCTCCACAAAAGTCTCAAAGGTGAAACCCTCGTTCAGAAAACTCTGGTGCTTGATGTCCCCTTCAATCTGGACCGGCCGCCGCTCGTTATGACTCTTCGGCCGCACGGACGTTGACCCTGGCACCGTCGCGGCAACGCCCTTTTCCTCTTCGGTGATCCGACTGCCCGATTCTTCCTGGACCTGCCCGTTTACCCGCGACGGCACTTCGGACCGCTTGACCGGATCACTTTCCCTGGGCGCCGACCCCACTTTCATATTAACCCTGGGTGCCTGGCCACCGTTCAGATCCTTGAGCACTTCCTCAATCCGCCGAAGGTACTTTTCATTGACCCAATCCATCACGAAACGGTTGGGCGCAAACAGCATAAGCTGGCCCTCCCGGTGATCGGACTGCAGGGGCCTGAGCCAGGTATTGAACTGTTGTGCGGGAAACTCGTCCCGGAGTACTTCAAGACATTGATGCCACATACTGTTTGGCACGACAGCCTGCTCCCGATAACCCAGAAATGTCGCTGAACGGATAGGGGACATCCTGTCCAGTGAGATGACCCCGGATTCTAACCCGACGGGCCCGACAGTAAAAGAGCAAACGCAGGTTCATGAACAGCCTGTGGAAATTAATTCCCATATATTTCAATTTTCTACAAACTTACCTACAACCTTGTGTACAGAAAAATCGACTTTTGGAAGTTACCCACAGCCCTGTGTGTATAGCCGGGGTTAAACCCTGTTAGGAACCACGGGACGCAACCGGGGATAACTCGATCTGAGAAACCTGAAGCGACTTACCCACATTTCGCCCCGCCGTCGTCCACAGACCTTACCGGCCCTTGTCAATAGCCTTTTCAACCTCACAAGATCCTGTTTTACAGCGATTTCTATCGCTTATCCACAGAAATCAATGCCCCTAATAACAGTAATAATTAATCTTTAAAACAATTCTAAAAAGACTTACTGAATTTATTATCTGGCCGGTGCTTCAGCCATTTTTCCGTATCGGCACAACCCCCTAGCAATAAGCATTGAATTCCCACCGGTATTTGCATAGAATGCCGCTCCTGTTTTGGCTGTTCATTTTCCAGCCAGTTACTGAATTTCCAACTTACGAATTGTGAGATCATCACCATGAAAAGAACGTTTCAACCAAGCGTCCTGAAGCGTAAGCGCGTTCACGGTTTCCGTGCCCGTATGGCCACTGCCAACGGTCGCAAGGTAATTTCCCGTCGTCGTGCCAAAGGCCGCGCACGTCTGTCCGCGTAAGCCAAGCTCGCCTCATGAAGGCTTTGAATTTCCCGAAATCACATCGTCTCCTCCGACCTGCTGATTACGGCAAAGTCTTCAACGACGTGCAGCTGAAAGTTCCGCACAGGAATTTTCTGATCCTGGCAACCCCGAATAACCTCGGTCATGCCAGGATCGGTTTGATTTTTTCCAAGAAAAACCTGAGGCTTGCGGTACAGAGAAACCGGATAAAACGGCAGGTCAGGGAGAGCTTCAGGCACCAGACAGAGCTTCCCGGTCTGGATATCGTGGTACTGGGAAGGCAAGGCCTGGTTTCCCTGGATAACCCCGCTGTTCGCTCGTCTCTGGACGACCTATGGCGACGACTCAGGAAAAAGTACACTCAAGCTCAGCCATCCCGGGCAGCGCCATCAGAATCTGCCGGTCGAGGAACGGGTTAATGCGCAAACTCTTGCTCCTGCCCATTCGCTTCTACCAGTACGCAATCAGCCCCATGATGGCCAGCCATTGCCGTCATTACCCTACCTGCTCTCAATATGCCGTTGAAGCCATTACGCGTCATGGTGCCCTGAAAGGATTGTTTCTCGCGATCCGGCGTCTGTTAAGGTGTCACCCTTGGGCCCAAGGCGGTTATGATCCGGTGCCGGGCACGGTACTATCCGGGAGCACGGAGGCCGGAACGCCGTGCGAACACGCTGATAATTCTCATTCAACAACCCAGACCAGACAGTAACTCTATGGATATTCAACGCATCGTATTATTTGCCGGCCTGGCTATTGTCAGTTATCTGATGGTGCTTGCCTGGAATGAGGATTATCATCAGCAGCCGGAAACCACACAGGTCTCTCAAGCCGCCCCGTCACAGAATGCCAACGGCTCAGGTGATTCCGACAATATGGTACTGCCGGAAGACAGTACTGGCCTGGCCGTGCCGGAGTCCGGTACTGAGGAATTCGCCACCCCGGAAACCGGCGAGTCTGTCGTCAGCCCGGCACAAACCGGTACTACCGTCACTGACCAGTTCGTAAAGGTTCGTACCGATCTTCTGGAGCTAACCATTGATCGTGTCAGTGGTAACCTGGTCCGTGCGCAGTTACTCAACTACGACAAGTCGCTCAACAGCAAACAACCGCTGACGCTGCTCAATAACACGGAAAACCGGTTGTACGTTCTCGAAAGCGGGCTTATCGGGCGTGATGGCCCTGACAGTCTGAAAAACGGCACAGCGCCGGTCTACCAGACCAGAGCAAAAAGCTATCAGCTCGCCGAGGGTGAGAACCAGCTGGCCGTCGATCTGACTTTCACCACCGACAACGGCGTGCGCATCATCAAACGCTACCAGTTTGAGCGCAACAGTTACGAAATCGGTGTGAAATACCTGGTCGAGAACGCATCCGATGAAAACTGGCAGGCCAACTTCACCGGCAAGATCGTTCGTGACCAGTCACCGGACCCCACCTCCCAGGCCAGCATGGGCATCAAGGCATTCCTGGGCCTGGTAATCAGTTCCCCGGAAGACCCCTACCAGAAATTCGAGTTTGAGGAACTGCGGGAAAACCAGCTCAACCGTTCCATCACCAATGGCTGGCTGGCCTTTCTGCAACACTACTTTATTTCCGCCTGGGTGCCAGAACGTGATCAGCCTGCCCAGTTCCAGACCACCCGTCGTGGGCCCTACTACGTGATGGGCTTTGTTTACCCGGCGACCACGGTGGCACCTGGCGAGACCGCAGAAATCGGTGCCCGTGCCTACGTTGGTCCCAAGATAATCGATCGTCTGGAAAACATGGCGCCCAACCTGGATCGTACCGTCGATTTCGGCTGGCTGTTCTTCATTTCCCTGCCGTTGTTTATCATCCTGGAGTGGTTCTACAGCATTGTCGGGAACTGGGGTGTCGCCATTATCCTGCTGACTGTCCTGGTCAAGGCCGTGTTCTTCCACCTGTCGGCGACCAGCTACAAGTCGATGGCCAAAATGCGGGCGGCGGCGCCACAACTGACCCGGCTCAAGGAACTGTACGGTGATGACCGGCAGCGAATGTCGCAGGAGATGATGGCGCTGTACAAGCGGGAGAAGATCAATCCGCTGGGCGGCTGTCTGCCCATTCTGGTACAGATGCCGGTGTTCATCTCCCTGTACTGGGTTCTGTTCGAAAGCGTTCAGCTGCGTCATGCGCCATTCGTGTTGTGGATCAACGACCTGTCACAGATGGATCCGTATTTCATCCTGCCGATCCTGATGGGTGCGAGCATGTTCCTTCAGATGCATCTGAACCCGACACCGCCGGATCCGATGCAGGCCAAAATCATGAAGCTGATGCCGCTGGTATTCACCATCTTCTTCCTTTGGTTCCCGGCCGGTCTGGTGCTCTACTGGCTGACCAACAACATTCTGTCGATCGCCCAGCAGTGGTACATTACCCGCAAGATTGAAGCAGAAACGGCGGCCAGGAAGCACTGACCAGTGCACCTGACCTGACCCAGACAGAGGCTCCGTGAAGGAGCCTCTGTTGTTTCAGCTCCGAGGACCAACCACCATGACCCAGAGTTCCGACACCATCGCCGCCATTGCCACGGCACCCGGCCAGGCCGGGGAGGGTATTGTCCGGGTATCCGGCCCAAGGGTCCCGGAAATTGCCGGATGGATGCTGGGCTTCAGCCCAAGGCCGCGCTATGCCCACTACGGGCCGTTTCTGGACAGCCAGGGGGCGCTGATTGACGAAGGTATCGGGCTGTTTTTTCCCAACCCGCATTCGTTTACCGGCGAGGATGTCCTGGAGCTACAAGGCCATGGCGGCACCGTTATCCTTGATCTGTTGTTACGGGAAGTCTGCAGTCTCGGTGCCCGGCTCGCCCGGCCTGGTGAATTCTCGGAACGTGCGTTTCTGAATGACAAGCTGGATCTGGCCCAGGCGGAAGCCATCGCCGACCTCATCGAGAGCAGTTCAGAACAGGCCGCCCGCTGTGCGGTCCGCTCCATGCAGGGGGTGTTTTCCCGGCGGATTGATGAGTTGGTGGATGCGGTCACCCACCTCCGAATCTATGTGGAGGCCGCCATCGACTTCCCGGAAGAGGAGATTGATTTTCTCGCCGATGGCAAGGTTGCCGGCGATCTGGACAGCCTGATCCACCGTCTGGATACCATCCTGGCCGAGGCCCAACAGGGGACCATCCTCCGGGACGGGATGAAAGTGGTTATTGCCGGGCGGCCCAATGCCGGCAAGTCCAGTCTTCTCAATGCCCTGGCGGGCCGGGAGGCGGCCATCGTAACCGCCATTGAAGGTACCACCCGGGATGTCCTGCGGGAGCACATCCATATTGACGGCATGCCGCTTCATATCATTGATACCGCCGGCCTGAGGGACAGCCCGGACGAGGTGGAACAGATCGGTATTGCCCGTGCCTGGGACGAGATCGGCCAGGCTGACCGGATTCTGCTGATGGTGGATGCCACCACCACCGACAAGACGGAACCCCACGAGATCTGGCCGGATTTTATTGACCGGTTGCCGGCCAATGCGCCGGTGACGGTTATCAGGAACAAGGTGGACCTGTCCGGCGAACCGGCCGGCATTGCTGCCAAACCTGATCAGGTTGCACCGGTCATCCGGTTGGCCGCCAAATCGACAGAGGGTCTTGAGACCTTGCGCGATCATCTCAAGCAGTGCATGGGCTTTGCCAGCACAACCGAAGGTGGCTTCCTGGCGCGCCGCCGTCACCTGGATGCCCTGGAGCGGGCCCGCACTTCCCTGTTGCAGGGCCAGAGCCAGCTCGAAGGCTTTGGCGCGGGGGAGCTTCTGGCCGAGGATCTGCGCGCTGCCCAGGACGCTCTGGGCGAGATCACCGGCCATCTGACCCCGGATGAGCTGCTTGGCAAGATTTTCAGCAGCTTCTGTATCGGGAAGTAGGA
>Ga0194136_1001364_pt1 | contig 12222 bp, 13 predicted proteins | sample TARM_MetaG_T3A_1_FD_134023 | JGI IMG/M metagenome (GOLD analysis project Ga0194136, IMG submission 134023) | Freshwater microbial communities from Pennsylvania, USA, analyzing microbe dynamics in response to fracking - TARM_MetaG_T3A_14 (version 2) | ecosystem: Environmental > Aquatic >...
AAGACGAGCTGGCTGTGTGATATAATAAATGAAAAATAATCCGAAGGGCAGGCCTAGATGGCGTGCCTTTCGGATTGCTGTTTGATACAGAAAAAATGATTGCAGAAAGGGTGCATGGAATGGATTGGAATTATCAACAACCAGTGAAAATCAGTTTCGGGAACGGCAAAATTTCCGCTTTGAAGGAGGTCATCGCGGAGCTCGGCGCAGCCAACGGTATCCTGATCTGTTCGCGTTCGTTCCGAAGATCCGGCCTGGCCGACCAAGTCATCGACGAAGCTGATGGACTCCTGACCGCCGTCTACAGCGACGTTTCGCCGAATCCCGAAGTGGCCGAAGTCGACGCCTGCGCCGAGCTGATGCGCGCGAAGGGCTCCAAATTTGTCGTCGCGCTGGGCGGCGGCAGCGTGATGGATCTCGCCAAGGCTGCTGCCACAATCGCCACGGTGGACGAGTCGATCAGGCGGTACCACGGAACCGGCGAAGCCTTGCCGGAAACATTCCTGCCGTTGATCGCCGTGCCGACGACATCCGGAACCGGCAGCGAAGTCACGAGCGTCTCGGTCCTGTCCGACCACGCGACCGGCAAAAAAGCGCCGATCCTGTCGCCGAATTTCTTCCCGGCTTATGCCGTCGTCGATCCGGAATTGACCTACACGTGTCCGCCGACCGTGACCGCGAGTTCCGGCATCGACGTCCTCTGCCAGGCGATCGAAGGCTACTGGAGCGTGAACCACCAGCCGATCTGCGACGCGCTGGCGATCCAGGCCGCCAAATTGGTGTTCGACTACTTGCCGCTTGCCTATGCGGAGCCCTACAACGCCACGGCGCGCGAAAAGATGGCCGAAGCTTCCGTCATCGCCGGTCTGGCCTTTGCATTGCCGAAGACGACCTCCTCGCACGCCGTCTCCTATCCGCTGACGAACCTCTACGGCATCCCGCACGGCGAAGCCTGCGGATTGACGATCGACTACTTCGCCAAAGTGAACGCCGCACTGGAGGCGGACGGCCGCGTGACAGCCTTCGCCAAAGCGCTTGGCTTCGCCGATGCGGTTGCCATGGCTGATGCGATTACACATTTGAAACAACAGATTGGCCTGCGCACGGATCTGGCGGATCTGGATTTGTCGGATTCCCAAATCGACGAACTGGTCCAGCTTTCCCATCACCCGAATCTGTTGAACAATCCGGTGCAGATCACCGATGACATCCTTTATGATCTGTTCGGGACATTGACAAAGAAAAATATGTATGTCGAGCAGCCGTAACCGGCTGCTTTTTCTGTTGAATCGGCAGTTTTTGAATACGCAACGTCATTAAATCGGTTCCGAAAATCCTCAAAAGTAGCACTGCAACCCTTCATCCAGAAACATTCGGCGGTAATCCTCCAAGTCTTCAGGCCGGTATTGGCGGACGCCGGTGAAGGCATATTCGCGCTCCAGCATTTCGTACTTGTTTTCGCCGAACTGGTGGAAGGGCAGCAGATTGACAGCCTTCAACCCAATCGAGGCAATCAGTTTGCTGAAATGGCGGGCGTCCTCGAGGCTGTCGTTGTAGTCCGGGATGACCGGGATGCGGATCAGCACCTCTTTGCCGGCCGCTTTGGCGATGCGCAAGTTCTCGACGATGATTTCGTTTTTGACTTTGGTCCCTGCCCGATGCGCGTCGCTGTCGTAATGCTTCAGGTCAATCATCAGATAGTCGACGTCTTTGATGAAGTCCTGGAAAATCAGCGGATTCGTCCAGGCGGTCGTTTCGATGGCTGTGTGGACATTGCGTTCCTTCAATTCGGCAAGCAATTTCCGGGCGAAATTGGCCTGATAGAGTACCTCGCCGCCGGAAAGGGTGACGCCGCCGCCCGATTCTTCGTAAAAAGGCAGATCCTTCATGACTTCCGCCAGCACTTCCGCCACGGTCATGTCCTTTCCTTGCGTCACATATGCACCTTTCGTTTTGTCCCACATCTGTTCCGGGAAAGCGTTCTGCGACTCGGGATTGGCGCACCACGTACAGCGCAGCGGGCAGCCTTTGAAGAAGACGACCGTGCGGATGCCGGGCCCGTCGTGGATGCTGAACTTTTGGATATTGAAGATGCAGGCGGTCGGCGGAGAGCTGGGGACGGTCACTTTTTTTGGATAATTCATGCTCAAGACTCCTTTTCGTAATGAGAGAAATCGTTTTCGTGGTGCTTTAAGCTTAGTTTACCACGAAATATTCTTTAGTCAACAAATTATTTTCTAACGATTAAATAATAATTGCGAACGAAACTCTATGCGCGGGAAAAATTGTATTAAACGGATCGGAATGATAGAATGGAAGCAACAAAGAAAACGTCCTTCAGGGAATGGAGAAATGAATCATGACAGGCAGAAGAGAAGAAATCCTGGCTTTGGTCAGCGAATTGAAAAAAATAGAGGTGAACGAACTCGCCGAAAGGCTGGCTGTTTCGAAAGTAACCATCAGGAAAGACCTCGATGCGTTGGAGAAGCGCGGACTGCTGCACCGCGAACACGGCTTTGCGGTATTGAACAGCCAGGACGACCTGAATTACCGGCTGGCGCTGCATTACGACAAGAAAGTGCAGATCGCCAGAATGGCCGCGAAAGAGGTGGCGAACGGCGAAACGATCATGATCGAATCGGGATCGACCTGCGCCATCCTCGCGGAAATCATCTCGAAGACGAAAAAAGACGTCACGATCATCACGAATTCGAGTTTCATCGCCCAATATGTGAGCAGCGAGATGAATTGCCAGATCATCCTCCTGGGGGGGAACTACCAGCAGGACGCGCAGGTTTCGGTCGGTCCACTCGCCAAAAAGAACATCCAGAACTTTTTCGTCGATAAAGTGTTCATCGGCATCGACGGCTTCGACCGCGTCTTCGGCTTCTCCAACAGCGACATGCTGCGTTCGGAAGTCGTCCAGACGATGGCGACGGTCGCCAAACGCGTCATCGTGCTGACCGATTCCAGCAAATTCACCGAGCGCGGGCTCATCAAAACGCTGGACATCAACGAAGTCGACACCATCTACACCGACAGCGGCCTCGCTGCCGACACAAAGCATTTTTTGGAAACGAAAGGTCTTCAGGTCGCGCTTGCGAATTGAGAACGCAAAAAAAGTCGCTTGGCCCAGTGAAGATGGATATCGACCGCTTATCCATCTTTTTTGAAGCGGTATCCGCCGTTAAGATGAATAACAAAAAAGAATCCATCTTTTCAAGCCGGCGATCGATCAAAAAGATGAATAACGACGAAGAATCCATCCTGGCGGGCTACCAGCCCGCCGGCCACAAAGACCCAAAACCGCAAAACAGCCATCCGACCTCGATTTTTTGAGGTCGGATGGCTGTTTTTAACGTTCATAAAATCTAGTCGTGCCGCAGCGCCTCGATCGGGTCGAGTTTGGCGGCTTTGTTAGCCGGAGTTTCCCCGCCAAAGTAGATTCGGCGGGGAAAAACAACCGCGGACAACACAAGATTGCCCGCCAAAGTCTGTTTGGCGGGGAAACCCCGCTCATTCAGGCCGTCACAGCAGCACCGTCATCAGGATGATGAACGTCACGATGGATAAAATGACGTTCAGCGAAAGGAAATTCAGGATGAAGCTTTTGTCGGGGCAATCGCCTTCGATGAAGACCGGGATGATGAAAGTGGGCGGGCAGATGAACATGGTGTAGACGGCCATCTGGAACAGCCGGTCCAAGCCAAGCATTCTGTCTATGACAAAAGTGTTCAGCAGATAGGCAAACAGCAGCATCATCGCGATTCTGAGCAATACTGCCGGCAGCGGCACCAAAAGCCGTTTCAGATCGAAATGGAGCTCATAGCCGATCACCAGCAGAATGAGCGGCAGGGTGATGTCCGCCAGCATTCCCGCGGTAGTCAGCAAAGCGGAGGTCAGTGGGTTCGTGTGGAAAAACGTTCGGCCGCCGAGCATGGAAATCAGAATTCCCAAGAACATGGTGATCAGGAAAGGCGATTTGACGATATGTTTGATCTGATCCTTCAGGCTCATCCTTTTTCTGCCGGTTTCGTTGCAGCCGACCTTATCCAAAAACGTCGCGAGCACGATAAAGATGAACAACAGATTGCCGATATCGAGGATGGCCAACCGGTACAGTTGCTCGGCGCCGAAAGTGGAGATGAAGAGCGGATAGCCGATGATGCCGGTGACGAAGCTGGAATAGACCGACGGGAAGAAGGCATTGGACGATTTCCAGATTTTCTTGAACAAAAATCCCAGCGAAAAAGCCACCAGGCAGGCGACAAAGACCGCGGCGGAGCCCCACAGGTAGTCCGCTTGCAGATCGGCATCCAGCAAAATCAGAAACAAAAGAGCAGGCAACGCCAGATTCATGATCAGTTTCTTCGTGCCTTTGACGGCATCGGCGCCAATGAATGCGGTCTTTTCCAGAACAACCCCCGTCGTAATCAGTGCGATGACGGGAAAGGCCTTCAAAGCAATTACCAAGATGTCATTCATGGAACATTACCCCCTTCCTCAACCGAACGTGTCTTCAGATCAGTCCAACAGCGAGCGAAATACCGATCAAGGCAAGCATAACGCCGACGATGAGCTGCACTACGCGCAACGTCACTTTTTTCAGAAGCTTGGAGCCGACGAATGCACCCGCAAAAGCGGCAACGATGGCAGCGGCGATGCCGGGCAGGGCGAATTTCAGAAGCACCTCCTTGTCAGCTTTCCGGCCGACAAGAGCCAGTTTGAAGGCGTTGTTCGCCAGATGGACGACCGCCGTCATGGCAATCGCCGCTTCCAATGGAAAAAAAAGTGCGAAGGCGGGCATCAGCAAAGTGCTCAGCCCAAATCCCGAGAAAAGGGTCAAAAAAGATGCGCCAAGGGCAACAAGGCAGACGATCACGTACATCATTTTCTTCACGACCTTTGCTTGATGGCATACGAAAAAGACCAGGATAATTGCTTCGGGTACGCGCGAGACAATTTGATTCTTCACCCCTATTGTGCGCCCAATGAAGCGGCCGATGCAAATGATACGACACAGAATGCGCACCTACATTCGCCACCTCTATCAAGGTGGAGTGCTTTTCGTAGTGACGACGATCATTCCGGGAGTATAATGAAAACAAGGAAACGAAAGCCAGAACAACGGGATGAACCTTTTGCTTTGCGTAAGGAGGCTTTTGGAAAATGAGAAGAATAGCTTTAATAGGGACATTGACGGTAATCGCCGTATTTTCAGCCGCCTGCGGACAGGACGGGGCTGCATCGGATGAATCAAGCAGCATCGCCGCCAGCAGCCAAATCGAAGTGGTCGAGTCCAATACGGGAAGTGGCAGTGAGGCATCTGCTGAAGCCGAATCGAGCATAACCAGTACCCGCCTGACGGAGCCTTATTTCGCGATTTTTGCGGGCAGGCAATACGTGGCGCAGTACAATTTCCGGGAGTTCACAGGTGAGCAGCTCGAAGACCGCGCGCTGACGGTCGCTGTCGATGGCGCGAATCAGGCCGTCAGCGTCAGCGGAGAGGGGACGGACACCACCTCGCTTATTTTGGACGGCCAAGCCTATGAAATCGATCACCTGAACCGGACGATCGCGCGGAACGAAAGTGCGGATCCAGCCGAAATGCCGGAAGACGACAACATTATCGCAGCCCCGCCGTTCAAGGATATCGGCAGCACCTATGTGGGCACCTGGGAAGAGCTAGGTCTCACCTACGAGGAATACTACGCCGCGAACGGCGACCGGATGTTTTATTATTTCGAGGGCACTGTCCTGAAACGGATCCGCTCAGCTTCCGGGGAAAATGAGTTCAACCTCGATGTCATCGAAATAAGCGACACGGCCGCACCGGAACTGATCGGACTGCCGGAAGACTACGAATGGCTGCCATAAGAACCCGTGCAGCCGCTGAATCCCGAATCCTGTCCTCCGGCGAGGATGCTCTTCGCCGAAGGACAGCCCAACAATCGGCAGCCCAACTCCGGCGAGCACGGCCTCGCCGGAGCTGTGCCATCCAAAACAGACCCCACCTCCGGTCAGCAAAGCTTCACCGGAGGAAATGCCGTGGTACCCGCAGCCAACTCCGTCAGCCCAAACCCACGAGAGAAGATGAATCCTGATGAAGAAACAAATCAAACCGCTCCTCACCGTTGCTGTGATTGCGGCGCTCTTTTTTTGGCTCCACCAGTCGGATTACGCATTTTTGCGCGCGTGGCAGGCGAATGGGGATGAAACAGAAGTGATACCGGTCTACAACGGCGACTATCGGCTCATTTTCGAAGAAAACTTCGACGATGATCCGCTCGATCCGGCCATCTGGAACGACCAGTATCTGGCTTCATGGACGCCGGATCCGGAAGCAGCCCGCGCCGTCTACGAAGTGGCGGACGGTAATCTGAATCTGATCATCACCGAGGATACGCAGCCGTGGAATCCCGAATTCGACGGTACCGTCCGCACCTCCAGCGTGATGACCGGCAACCGGACCGGCCTGCACGAATTCCGCGAAGGCCTGGAGGTCCGCAACGACATCGAACCCTTCCTGGGCTTCATTTCGCAATACGGCGTTTTCGAAATCCGGGCGAAAATGATGAACAGCCTCGGCAATATGGCCGCCTGGTGGCTCGTCGGGATCCAGGACACGCCGGAACAGGATGTGGAAGTGGATGTCTTCGAGAATGCCCTCAATTTCGGCAACGTCGTCACGGCATCGTTGTACGCGCACCGGGATCCGGCAGCGCGGGAGCAGCATTTCGTCTTTGATGTCGGCGATGCCGATCTGAGCAATGAATTCCATCTTTATACGTTCGAATGGACTCCGGCAGGCTTCGTCTTCTATTTCGACGACGAAGAGATCGGGACGTTCCAAGCCGAGGTCGCCTATCCGATGATCTCCATCCTGTCAGCCTACGAAGGGCGGGAAAATTGGTGGGTCGGTCCCTTCGATCCGGCCGCGCCCTATCCGAAAGTGTTCCAGATCGATTACATGAAAGTCTGGAAAAAGGTGCCGGAAGATTTCGAACAAGTCGACAAACTGAAAATCGTCTCCCAGGATGAAGCGACATTCACGCTGCCAGCCGGACAATATGCCGTTGAACACGGCCAGCTTGTCGGCTTCCCGTCCTATGTCACGCTCCGCTACAATGACGGGACCGATACGCAGCAATGGGTCAAATGGGAGGAACTGACGCCTGCGATTTTGAAAAAACTGGAGCAACCCGGTACTTTCAAATTGAAAGGCGAAATCATCGGTGTACCCTCTGCCATCCTGGGAACCCGAAAAGCAATCTTGCAAATCGTCGTCAACTGAAAGGAAACCGAAAACCGCAAAACACCCTACAGTCGGCGCCTTCGTCGGGCGCAATTCCAGGGCGGTGTTCCCCGCACCCGACAGACTGCACCTCAGGCGGGGGAACCCGCCTCCAAAACCCAGCACAATCCCTCCGATTATTCACGCACCGCCTTTTCGGTTATAATGGAAGCAAGATAACCACCTCGAACGCCATGCCAAGAAAGGCGGTGCCTCCGATGAAACTGTTCCTGTCAAAAATCCGCGAAGTGCTGCAGGCGGTCCTGCCCATCATCGCGATTGTCCTTTTGCTGCATGCCACTTTGACACCGCTGACCGCTTTGCAGCTCGGGCGCTTTCTCCTTGGCGCCATCTGCATCACCGCCGGGCTCGCGATTTTCCTGCACGGCATCGACTTCAGCGTCAGCATGATCGGCAAGGCGATGGGCCGGACCTTCTCCAAAACCGCCAACTGCATGATCCTGGCCGGAGCTGGTCTGGCACTTGGTTTCATTATTTCCATCGCCGAGCCCGACCTGCACATCCTGGCGGGGCAAGTCGAACGCCTGACGACAGGCAGCGTCGCGAAATGGCCCATCATCCTTGTCGTTTCGCTCGGCATCGCCGCACTGTTGGCGCTCGGTCTGATCCGGATCATCCGCAACATCGTCCTCCACAAACTGCTGATCGGTCTGTATGCCATCGTGTTCCTGCTCGCCCTGAACGCCTCCGATGAGTTTCTGGCCATCGCTTTCGATGCATCCGGCGCGACGACCGGCGCCATGACGGTCCCGTTCATCATGTCGATCGCGCTCGGCGTCACACTTCTGCGCAAGGACAACCTCGCCGCCAACACTGAAGGCTTCGGGCTGATCGGCATCGTTTCGGTCGGCCCGATCATCGCCATCCTCCTGATGGACCTCTTCACGGCCGGGAACATCACCCCGCCGGCATCGCCGGTCGATACCCTGGAAACCACCAGCCTGCTGGCGCCGTTCTTCGAAAAAATCCCGATCGTGGCCGAAGAAGTCTTGTTCGCGATGCTGCCAATCACGCTGATTTTCCTGCTGATGCAGCGCTACTCCTTCCGCCTCTCGCGCCGCAACGTCTCGTGGATCCTCTACGGACTGCTGTTGACCTACATCGGACTGACCCTGTTCCTCCTCGGAGCCCAAGCCGGCTTCATGGATGTCGGCCGGACAATCGGTTTCCGCGTCGCATCTTTGGAAAACAAGCAATACTTGCTTGCGATCGGCTTTGTGCTGGGATTTGTGACCGTCGTAGCGGAACCGGCTGTCCATGTCCTGACGCGCCAAATCGAGGATATCACCAAGGGTGCAGTCAACCGCAATGCCGTTAAGACTGTGCTCTCAATCGGCATCGGCATAGCGATCACCCTTGCTATGTTGCGCATTCTCTTTCCGGCCATCCATCTATGGAATATCCTCCTGCCGGGTTACCTTATCGCGCTGACGCTGACCCATTTTGTCCCGAAAATGTTCGTCGGCATGGCTTTCGATTCCGGCGGCGTCGCCTCCGGACCGATGACCGCTACCTTCATCCTTTCCTTCATCCAAGGCGCCGCCAGCGCGATGCCCGGTGACAACCTCGTCTCGACCAGCTTCGGCATGATCGCCCTCGTCGCCATGACCCCAATCATCGCCGTGCAAGTGCTGGGGCTTGTGTACAAGCTGCGTGGCGAAAGAAACGATAGTTGAGAATGACCGTATAGCGATTCAGGGTGTCGGCTGAATAGAGAGCGAAAAATACCGAAGAGCCGACGCCTGAGTGATGTGTCGGCTGAACGAGGAGCGGAAGATACCGAAGAGCCGACGCCGGCGGAATGCGTCGGCTGAACGACAAGCGAAGAATACCGAAGAGCCGACACCCGCATGATGTGTCGGCTGAACGAAGTACGCAGAATATCGAATAGCCGACAACGACGTCCACGCACGATGTATGTCAGGCTAACGCCCTTCGAAAGCACAAAACACCCTAGAACAACATATGTGCTCTTCAAAAAAACAAAACACAGGCAGCTCTCCAACATGTAATGAGAGAGCTGTCTGTTTTGGTACTAAGAGCGTGGCTGTCGGCTGAACGAAGAAAGAACGTTGCTGAATAGTCGACGGAATCCTGATGTTTCAACTGAACGGAAATTGGAAGATACCGAAGAGTCGACGACGGCTTGATGAGTTGGCTGAACGGAGAGCGAATGTTACCGAAAGCCGACGCCTCAGTGATGTGTCGACTCTTCGGAAATCATATAATACCGAAAAGCCGACGCAGTATGTAGCACCACACTGCACAATGTCGCATCACCTCTCATTTTGATTAGAAACATACTTTATATTTCATGTATATCATCCACTTCCTCAAATATGGAATCTGTTTATAAAATTATGCGTATATTACCTTCGAAAAGAAATATTGGAGGTGGATGTATTGGCATTTAAGGAACGCACAAAATCTATGAATTTACGTATTTATGAAATTTTAGCGAGCCGTATGCGATTGGATAAAGAAGATTATTATTATTACCTCAATCTGAAAAAAGGATATGAGGGTGAGTGCCGATTTGATGGTTTGACAGAAAAACTGGGGGCAAAATGTATTGTTCTGAACGATTTGCAGTTGGAAATTAGACGTTCTTCATTACAAATAGACGCGTTATTAATTTGTGAAGGAAAAATAGTGTTATATGAAATTAAAAATTACAGTGGGGTACACCACTGGGGAGCGGAAGAATTTACGAAGCAATCTGGCACTACTTTGGAAAATCCTTCCCTTCAGCTAACGAAAACAAAAGTAAGGCTGAGGAAGCTACTGAAGAGCTTGGGATATTCTATGGAAATTGAAGCATTCATTATCTACGTAAATCCAGAATTTTCTATCTGGGGAGCTCCATGCGAGGGTGACAGTATTCTTCCAGGGCAGATTTCGGAGCATTTCCGTGAACTGCAAAATATGAAACCCGTAACAAATCCGGAACTAAAAAAGTTGGCGCAAGCACTTGTTGAATGCCATAATCCTGAATACCCAAGTAAATTGGTCAAATATGAGTACGAGAAAATGAATAAAGGCATTAATTGCCCAACATGTGGGTTGCTCGTGCAAAACTTTTGTGGGCGTTCCCATATGTGTGAAAGCTGCGGGAAGAAGATGATCATACAAAAAGCCATCAGCAACAGCATTTCGGATTTCCATACGCTATTTCCAAATGAAAAACTGACAACAAAACGTTTGGCGGATTGGTGTGGCACGGAAGATACAAATCGCGTGTATAAGATTTTGAAGCGGGAATATAAGGCTGCAGGAAGCGAGAGTTGCAGATACTATATCCCAGTGAATGAACAGTCGACGCCTGATCGATGCGTCGGCTGAACGAGAAGCGGAGAATACCGAACAGCCGACGCCTGAGCGATGTGTCGGCTGAACGGAGAGCGAAGAATGCAGAAGAGCCGACGCTTGAGCGATATGTCGGCTGAACGAAGAGCGAAGAATGCCGAAGAGCCGAAACCAGCGTGATATGTCGGCTGAACGAGGAGCGGAAGATACCGAAGAGCCGACGTTGGCCCTAACTAGATGCACGCGCAGCGTGATAAACATTCATTCCTTTAAACCAACATCTTTTTATATTAAAAATATCGTTAAAAGACTTTTAAAAGATTTTTAAACGGTGTATACTGGGGATAAACTAAGGAGATGATAGTAATGAGCTTTAAAATTCTTGACGTCCCAACCACTTCCATATCCGAGGTAAAGAAATCCCCCTCGATCATATTCAAAAAAGCCGAGAAAGAAAATACGCCGGTATATGTTTTTAACCGTGGTGACGTTGCCGGCGTTATGCTAACGCAGGAACAGTACGAATCGTTGACAAATGAAATCGAAGCATTACATGAGCAAGTATTGGATTTAGTAGTAGAGAAGCGTTTAGCTATCAAAGATTTGGAACTATTTTCCGATGAAGAAGTCCGTGGAGCCAACGCCGATCAGTTTCTGACCATAGATGAGAATGACGGGTGGGAGTAGTTTGTGCATAAGATAGAATGGACGGGGTTATCTAAACAAGATTATAATTCTCTGGATGGAAGTCAGAAAATTTTCGTGGACAAAGCTATCGTTAGGATTAAAGAATCCGGCATGCAAGCAGGACAGGCATTGCATGGTTCACTGAGCGAGTGCAGGAAGTTGAAAAACAAAAAGATGGGGCTTCGAATCGTATTTCGGGAGGCAAATGGCAAGATTGAGGTTATCCAGATAGTTGCAATCGGCAAACGTGACAAAAAAGAAGTATACAAAACAGCGGAAAATAGAATAAAACCTGACCAAGGACAAATGTAAAAACATAAACGTATGCTCGGTGGATGCGAAATAGACGTGATAGCGCAGGAATGTCGTAAAAAAACACAAAACACCCGAGAATAACATATGAGCTTTTCAAATATACAAAAACCAGGCAGCCTACTCTCCAACGATGGATGAACCGGCTGTCTTTTTTAGTCTGCACAGCTCTGAAAAGCGCCTATGTCGACTGAACGGAAAATGAAAACTAAAGAAGAGTCGACGTTTTTGTGGTATGTCGACTGAACGAATAGCGAAAACTACCGAACAGCCGACGAAAGTCGATTTTGTAACAAAAAAAGCATCGGCTCCTTCAGGAACTGATGCTGTCTAACATTTATCCGAAAAACACCTGAATCAGCGCAATAGCCATAACAACTTGCACCGCACCGACGGTAAGGCCATAAAGCATGGCTTTGGGGCCTTCTTTGATGATGTCGGCGAATTTGACGGGCATGCCGATTGCGGCGAGGGCAGCGACTTCGAATTGGGTGCTGATGGCTTTTGAGGCGATCAGGACGCTGTCGGGGACGCCGATGAAGCTGCGGATGAGGAAGAAGACGACGAATCCGGTCAGGAACCACGGGACGCCATAGGAGACG
>Ga0194136_1001369_pt1 | contig 12203 bp, 11 predicted proteins | sample TARM_MetaG_T3A_1_FD_134023 | JGI IMG/M metagenome (GOLD analysis project Ga0194136, IMG submission 134023) | Freshwater microbial communities from Pennsylvania, USA, analyzing microbe dynamics in response to fracking - TARM_MetaG_T3A_14 (version 2) | ecosystem: Environmental > Aquatic >...
ATTTCATGCTGCTCGTGGGCGGCATCATTGCCTTCATCGTCGGCTTTAAGTTCTTCTACAAATGGGAGAAGGGGCAGGTGCTTGTCGACCGCTGGGTGCTTTTCCTGCCCGTGTTCGGGCCCCTGCTGCGCAAGGCTGCCGTGGCCAAGTTCAGCCGGACGCTGGCGACCATGGTCTCAAGTGGCGTACCGATTCTAAATGCCCTGGACATCGTCTCGCGCACGTCGGGCAACAAGACCGTTGAAAAGGGCGTGCTTGAAGCCAAGAAGTCCATCGCCGAAGGTCAGAGCCTGGCCGAGCCTCTGGAAGACACGGGCGTCTTCCCGCCCATGGTCATCCACATGATCTCCATCGGCGAGACCACGGGCGCGCTGGACTCCATGCTCACCAAAATCGCCGACTTCTACGACGATGAGGTCGATGTGGCCGTCGATGCACTGACTTCGCTCATCGAGCCGATCATGATCGTTTTTCTGGGCGTGGTCGTGGGTGGACTGGTCATCAGCATGTACCTGCCCATCTTCTCCATCGCCGACACCGTAGCCTAAGTTCAAGGAGTTTTTCGTGCGCATTGCCGAGTTGCTCCAGCGACAGGAGCCATTCCTGTCGCTGGAGTTCTTCCCCCCCAAGGACCGGGCGCAGTGGCCCGGTTTTTTTGATGTCGTCCGTCAACTGAGGGAGCTAGCGCCCCTCTTCTGTTCCGTGACCTATGGCGCGGGAGGCGGCACCCAGCACAACACCCTGGAGATCGTGACCCGCATGAAGCAGGAATACGGGCTCGAACCTCTGGCGCATCTGACCTGCGTCGGCGCTGACCGGACGCGCCTTGCGTCCTTTCTGTCCGGCCTTGCCCAGGCCGGAGTGGAGAACGTGCTCGCCCTGCGCGGAGACCCCCCGCGCGGCGAAACCACCTTCACCCCGGACAGCGAGGAGTTCCAGCACGGTAGCGACCTGGTGTGCTACATCCGTGGCAATTTCGATCTGTCCATCGGGGTGGCCGGGTATCCGGAGAAGCACCCCGAGGCCCCGAGCATGGAGGAAGACCTGAAGCATCTGCGGCACAAGGTCGCTTGCGGCGCAGACTTTGTCATCACCCAGCTCTTTTTCGACAACGACGTTTATTTCGACTTCGTGGACCGGGCCAGGGAGGAGGGCATAGGCGTGCCCATCATCCCCGGCATCCTCCCGGTGCAGAACCTTTCAGCCCTGAAGCGCATGCTCTCCTTTTGCGGCGCGTCGGTGCCCGCAGGGTTCATGCGCGACCTGGAGCATGTGCACGAGGTGTACGGTGAAAGCGGGGTGCGGGGCCTGGGGCTTGGCTACGCCAAGAATCAGATCCGAAATCTGCTTGACCGGGGTGCCCCCGGAGTGCATCTCTACACTCTTAACAAAGCCGATACCTGCCTGGACATCTGGAAGGATTTCTCGCGTCGGGACAGGCTGAAGTAACATATTTTGGAGGCGATGATGAAAAAAAATCCCGTAGTGGCCGTGGTTGGCGCGACAGGCGCCGTGGGCAGAGAGATGCTCGATACGCTGGTTCGCCGGAATTTCCCTCATGCGGAAGTGCGGGCGCTTGCCTCGTCGCGCTCCGCAGGCACCAAGGTTGAATTCGGTTCGAAGAAGCTGACCGTGCAGGAATTGACCGAAGACTCCTTCAACGGTGTGGATCTGGCCCTTTTTTCCGCCGGCGGCTCCACTTCCGAAAAGTTCGCGCCTTGCGCGGTCAAGGCCGGCTGCGTGGTGGTGGACAACTCCAGCGCCTGGCGCATGGACCCGGCCGTTCCCCTGGTCGTGCCCGAGGTCAACCCCGATGACCTGTCCTGGCACAAGGGCATCATCGCCAACCCCAACTGCTCCACCATCCAGATGGTTGTGGTTTTAAAGCCCTTGCACGACGCGGCCCGCATCAAGCGCGTGGTGGTTTCCACCTATCAGGCCGTTTCCGGCACCGGCCAGAAGGCCATCGTCGAACTGGAGGCTCAGATCCGCCAACTCTTCAACGGACTGGAGGCGTCAAACGACGTCTATCCGCACCGCATTGCCTTCAACTGCCTGCCCCAGATCGACGTCTTCCTGGATAACGAATACACCAAGGAAGAGATGAAGATGGTGCTTGAGACCAAGAAGATCATGGGCGACGACTCTATCCGGGTCACGGCCACCACGGTGCGTGTGCCGGTCTTCTACGGCCACAGCGAAAGCGTGAACATAGAGACCGAAAAGAAGATCACCGCCCGGGAAGCCCGCGCCATCCTTGCCCAGGCTCCGGGAGTGCGCGTCTTCGACAATCCGGGCGAGAAGATCTACCCCATGCCCATTGTCGCAGCGGGCGAGGATGACACCTTTGTCGGCCGCATCCGCGAGGACGAGAGTATCGAGAACGGCCTGAACATGTTTATCGTGGCCGACAACATCCGAAAGGGTGCGGCTTTGAACGCCGTGCAGATTGCGGAAGTTTTGCTCGAACGAAACCTGCTGCGCGTATCCTGATCACACGCGTTTCCTGTCTGTTCGCACGCCCCGAACCGGAAACGGATTGGGGCGTGTTTTGCGAGATGCAGGTAGCGGTAGATTTGAGATTGCCTGTCATGGAGGGAAAATGGTCGAAATCGGAAATGAGCAGCTTTTCTGGGAACGGTTGCAGGGTCTTGCGCGTCCCGGCGAGGAAAATTTCCTGGCTTTCTACGATCATCGCCTGGGCGCGATTTTCACCAATCCGCGGCTGATGCTCATTCCCCTCGATGACCATCTCGTGCACCGGGGAGACGGAGTCTTCGAGGCCTTGCGCTTCGAGGATGGGGCCATCTACCAACTGGACGAGCATTTGCGCCGCCTGGAGCGTTCCGCCGGGGCCATCGGTCTTTCCTTGCCCCTCGGCGCGGACGAATTGGACGCCCTGATCCGGCAGGTCTGCATGGTCAGCGGCGCGGACAAGGGTAACGTCATGGTGTTTGTTGGGCGCGGGCCCGGTGGTTTCACCCTGGACATCCGCGAGTGTCCGCAGCCAAGCCTGTACATCGTGGCCAAGCGCTTTGTCGGCAAGCCCGAATCCTTCTGGTCCTCCGGCGTCAGCGCCGTGCGCACACGTATCCCGGCCAAGCAGGGCTGGATGTCGCAGATCAAGAGCGTAAACTATCTGCCTAACGTGCTCATGAAAAAGGACGCCGTGGAGCAGGGCGCGGACTATCCCCCGTGCTTCGACGCCGAGGGTTTTCTGGCCGAAGGGTCCACGGAGAACGCGGTACTGGTGGACAAAGACGGGGTTTTCGTCGTGCCCGAGCTCAAGAACGCCCTCATGGGGACCACCTTGAAGCGGGCCATGGGCCTGGCGGCCGGGTTCATGCAGGTCGCCACCCGCCCTGTGCCGGAGTCCGAGCTGTACGATTGCCGCGAAATCATCCTCCTGGGCACGAGCATCGATGCGGTGGGCGTGGTCCTTTACAACGGGCGCACCGTCGGCGACGGCCTCCCCGGCCCGGTCAGCCTGCGCCTGCGCGAGTTGCTGGTGGCGGATCGCAAGGCATATGCCCAGCCGCTTGCGGGCGCATCGTGAAAGTCATGTGGACATGCTCTGTTATGCGCATTTCCGGCAGGATGAGTATCCTCAGCCCTGTTGCGAATTGGGCCGGATTGCTTTGCGTCAACAAGGCGGCAATCGCACGCGCATTGCTTCTGAACGTCTGTCGGTCATGAATCGCTCCATTTGCCTGTTCAATTCGAACCGTGCCTGGGGCGGAGGTGAGCAATGGTTTTTTACGCATGCCTTGCTGCTGGCTGAACGCGGCTGGAGAGTTTGCGTCGTCACCCACGCGTCATCTGTGCTCGGGGACAGGCTTTCAGCGCATCCTCACATCAATCTGTTGCGAATCCCTATTGGAAATCTGAGCTTTTTGAACCCCGCCTTGTTGACCCACCTTGCTCAATTTTTCAGGAAAAATGAGGTGCAGAGCATTATCCTGGCCTTGCCTTCGGATCTTAAATGCGGCGGTATCGCCGCGCGCATGGCTGGCGTGAAAGACGTCATTTTCCGGCGTGGCCTAGCCTTGCCGACGAAAGACTCCATGCTGAACCGGATTCTTTTCGGGCGGGTGTTGACGAAGTTACTGTGCAACTCCGAACATACTCGGCGCATGGTGCTGTCCGCGAATGCGAATTTGATAGAAACAGACCATACCTTTGTTGTATACAACGGTATCGATTTGCCTGCCTTTGACGCTTTGCCCGGTGCGCCTTTGGTTCCCAGACCACAGAGGGGGGTGGTCATCGGCTGTGCGGGCAGATTGACCGAGCAGAAAGGCCACCAGCACCTGATAGAAGCAACGGCTCTGCTTCGGCAGCGAGGCCTTGATGTGACCGTGCTGCTTGCCGGAACCGGCGAATTGGAGCGGGACTTGCGAGACCGGGTCGCACGGCTGGGCCTCAATGATTGTTTTCGGTTTCTCGGCTTTGTCGAGGAGATGAAGCGATTTTATGCATCCATAGATATTTTTGCCCTGCCTTCTCTTTGGGAAGGATTCGGATATGTCCTCTCCGAAGCCATGAGCATGCGCCTTCCGGTTGTGGCCTTTGAGGCAAGCAATATCCCCGAGGTCGTTGCGCACGGGGCGTCAGGCCTTCTCGTCCCACCGCGCGATTTTGTCGCATTTGCGGACGCGTTGGAAAAGCTGGTCCAGGATGACGCCTTACGGGTTCGCATGGGAGAAAACGGGCGACAGCGGGTTGAGTCAAATTTTACCTTGGCAAAAACGTTTCATGAGTTAGAAAAGGTCTTGTTAGCCTGATTGCTGACGGATCAGCTTACTCCTGAAATTCGGGATACCGGGATTTTTCTTCTACCGGCGACTCAAGCTTTGAATCTTCTTAGACCAATTCACGGAGGTCCATGATGGCCAAATCCAGCAATACCGAATGGTTCCTGCCCGAGGATCAGCGAAAGGCCCTTGCCGACTATCTGAAGGATTTCAAGGAAGTGGTACCCGTGCACCTTTTCGTGAAGCCCGGGCAAAACGACGCCTACGCCGACTTCGCGCATAATCTTATGAAGGACCTGGCCCGTCTCTCGGACAAAATCACGCTCAGTCTGCATTCGGATGACGAAAAGACAAACGAGAGCTTCGCGGTGACGCGTTTTCCGACCCTGCTCGTCGCTCCCGAAAAATACTCCATCCGTTTTACCGGTGCTCCGGCCGGGGAGGAGGGGCAGGCCTTTTTGCATGCCCTGATGATGGTCTCCACGGGCAAGAGCTTCTTGTCCGAACGCAGCAAGGAGTTGCTGCAGGAATTGCAGGAGCCGCGCCAAGTCAAGGTTTTTGTCAGCCCGACCTGTCCGTATTGTCCCGGGCAGTGTGTCAACGCCATCAAGACGGCCGTCGAGAAGCCGCTTTTGGTCAGCGTCGAGTGCGTCGAGACAGGAGAAAATCCTGATTACGCCCAGGAGTATTCCGTGGGTTCCATTCCGCACACGGTCTATAACGAAAAGCTAAACACCGTAGGTATGGAGTCGGAGTTGGCCTTTGTCCTGCAGCTCGTGACGCTCAAGGCGGCCAAGGACATGGTGGAGGAAAGGGCCGATACGGATGATGCGGATGTGAGCTACCATGACGTGGTCATCATCGGCTCCGGACCTGCGGGGCTCACGGCCGGAATCTACGCCAAACGCGCAGGCCTTGACGCCGTGGTGCTGGAAAAAGGCATTGTCGGGGGGCTGGTCAGCATCACTCCGGAAGTGGAGAACTATCCCGGCTTCATCAATATCGGCGGTAAGATGCTCATGGACATGATCCACGAGCAGGCAAAACAGTACGTGGACGTCATTACCGGCCAGGCCGTCGAGGAGATCAAGGTCGGCAGGAATCTGGAGGTTTTGACCCAGGATCGGGTCTACATCGCGGATGCCGTCATCTATGCGGCGGGAGCGACCTGGAAAAAGCTCGGTGTGCCCGGTGAGGATCGTTTCATGAGCAAGGGCGTATCCTTTTGCGCGTCGTGCGACGGATTCATGTTCAAGGGCAAAAAGGTCGCCGTGGTCGGCGGCGGAAACACGGCCCTGACCGACGCCCTGCATCTGAAGAATCTGGGTGTGGATGTGTTCATCGTGCATCGCCGTGACAGCTTCCGGGCCGAACAGCATCTCGTGGATTCAGTGCTCCGGGAGGAGATCCCCATACACTGGAACAGTCTTGTCGAGGAGATCGGCGGCAAAGAGACACTGGAGTTCATCAGCGTCAGGCACGTCAAGACGGATGAAAAACAGCGCGTCCCCGTGGACGGGGTTTTTCTGGCCATCGGCATCGTGCCCAACGTGCAGGCCGTGTCCCACCTCGGGCTGGCCCAGGAAGCGGGCGGCTATATCAGAGTGGATCGGCAGGGGCGCACCAGCATCCCGCGCATCTATGCGGCCGGAGACATTACCGGCGGGGTGCAGCAGATCGTCACTGCGGTCAGCGAGGGAGCCTCCGCGGCCATGGCCGTTTTCGAGGACCTGACCAGACGCAAGGCTGAAATTGCTGCGCGTACGACATGAGAAAGGCCCCGCAAGGGGCCCTCAGCTTTCCGGGGCGGCCGTGAACAGGTAGCGCAGGCCGACACCGTATTCCGCGTTGGATTGGGGCAGGTTTTTTTTCCAGATGACCTTGGCGTAATAGCACGTCTTGGGGTGCTGGTATTCGACCATCGGATCCTGGATCGCGGCGTCCTGGTCCAGCACCTCGATGAGCAGATTGGCCCCGAGTTTGGGCGGCGGGTAGTCGAGCTCCAGATACATGCCCGTGCTGCTGTAATTGACCATCCTGGCAATGCGGCACTCTCCTTGTTCTCCAGCGCAGTAGCGAATGACCGCTTCATGCGGGATGCGGTCCTTTTCCCGGCTGTCCGACCTCTTTGCGATTCTCATGCTCACCTCTTCCTCGTGACGGTGCCGGTTACACCGGACCGCTTGTCTTGTCCTGCTGGGAAAGCAAAATCTACACCAATGGATAAGTAGTTATCCTGTGACAGGATCTACATACGTGTCTGAGGTTTTACAGCGCAACGGCTTCCAGATTTTTCCGAATTTTCAGACAAGGTGGGTGACTTGCGTTTTCATACCTTGTTGGAGCGGCAACAGATCGGCAAAATTATGAATTTTTGATCAGCAAACTGTTGCATATCGTGGGTGATGCTAGGCAAGGAGGTGGAAATTTCCAGAAATTCCGGATTTTACGCGGAGCGGGGTTGAAAGTGGAAACGGATGCCTCCCTTTTCCACGCAGGCGACCTTGTCGCCGGGGAACTGCGTGGTGCGGCCACAATTTTTGCGCACCCAGGCCATGTCGAGGAGCAAAAGGTGGCTCGCCAGAACTTGCCCCGGTCCCATGGCGTCGAGAACGGCCTTGTAGAGGCGCATGCGCATTGCTTGGTGGACATTGAGATCCGTGGTGTCCAGGAAGTGCTCCCTGATGTGAGGGGAGAGCGGGGGCAGGTTCTGGTCCCAGTAGCTCCCGTCGATCCGGGCCAGTTCCCACAGCTGCAGGGCGGTCCTCGAAAAAGAGGGGTTTTCGCGTCGTAGCAGCGGGAGGATGTCAAGGCGGACCCGGTTGCGGGTGCGGTCCGGAGAAGTGTTGGACGGATCTTCGAGCCAGGTTGTTCCGGTATTTTCCAGAAAAGAGCGCAGCTCGCGCTTCTCCCAATCAAGAAGCGGCCGCAAGACGCGGCGGGCGGGGTCCGCGCCGGTCATGCCCCCCAGACCCGGCCAGCCCGCGCCGCGCACAAGGCGCAGAATGATGTCCTCGGCCAGGTCGTCGCCGTGATGGGCGGTGACGATCCAGTCCGCCTGATGAGTCTCGCGCACGGACTCCAGAAATTCATAGCGGGCAAGGCGCGCGCATTCCTCGAGGCCCCGGCCGGAGGCGGCCTGCAGCGCGGGCACGTCCAGGCGCGCAGTCTCGCACGGCAAGTCAAGACGGGCACAGGTTTGCAGGGCGTGCCGCAATTCCGACTCCGACTCGGGCCGCAGCCCATGGTGGGCATGGGCCGCGATAAGGGTCAGGTTCAGCTTCTGGTGCAGGAGATAGAGGAGATGCAGGAGGGCCGTGGAATCAATGCCCGTGGAGTAGGCGATCACAAGGCGTGCGCCACGCAGTTCCACTCCCAGGCTTTCTCTGCAGAAGCGCGGTATGCCCAGGCAGCGCCGGGCCAGGTGCCTGGGGAGGTCCTGAAGTCGCATGGCGGTCAGACGGGGATGTGCAGGTCTTTGAGCAGGTTTTCCAGGTAGGAGATCATGTATTCCTGCTGCTCCGGCGTTGCGTAGGCAATGCACGCGCAGCGCAGGATGCGTTTGGCCCGCACCAGCAGTTCCAGCCGGACCCAGTCCCGGCCTGTTTCCACGGCCATGTAGAACGGGCCACACTCGGCGGCGTGCTCCTGCTGCATGGACGACAGCAGCTTGGGCGGGAGGTGGAAATGGTAAAGGTGCTCGATGCTGAGCATCTCTTGCTCTTTGAGCCGGTTTTCGAGCTTTTCCATGTCTTCGGGGGTGATTTCGTCGATGACAAAGGCGCGCATGGGATTCTCCGTTATTTGCCGCTGCCGGGAAGTTTGCGGTCCAGATGTGCGTCTTCGGGGACCGAGTCCCCGTCCAGGTTGAATATTCGGCGGGCGTTGTGGATGAAACGCTGGGCCGAACCCTCTTCCAGAGAGCGGCGCTTGAGGTAGCTGATGGGTTCGTGATATATTTTGTGGCACAGCGATCTGGCCAGCCGCTCCATGATGGCCACGGTCTGTGGATCAGGATCGGGACCTAGCTGCTTGATGGACTTTCTGAGCTCCCTGCGTGCGATGCATTCCCCTTGGTCCAACAAGGCGACGATGGTCGGCTGCAGTTCCAGTCCGTCGCGCCAGCGCATGAATGCTCCTACCTCATCGGCCACGATGCCCCGGGCCTTCTGCGCTTCCTGCTGCCTTCCCGCCAGATTTTCCTCAACCACTTCTTTAAGATCGTCGATGTCGTACAGGTAGACATTGTCCAGCCCGTTGATGTCGGGATCGATGTCCCGAGGCACGGCGATGTCGATGAAGAAGATGGGCTTGTGGCGGCGCTTGCGCAGCACCTCTTTCATGTCCTTGGCGCGGATGATGGCTGTGGGTGAACCCGTGGAGCTGATCACGATGTCCGTTTCAAGGAGCGCCTGATGAAGGTCCTCGAACGGCATGGCGCGGCCCTTAAATTGTCTGGCCAGCTCTTCTCCCTTGGCCAGCGTGCGGTTGACCACAGTGATGTCGCGCACGCCGGCGGATAGGAGGTGCGTGGCCGCAAGCTCGGCCATTTCACCCGCACCGATCAAGAGGGCGCGGTGATTGGACAGGTCGGTGAAAATCTTGCGCGCCAGCTCTACCGCCGCGTAGCTGATGGACACGGCGCTGGAGGCGATGGCCGTTTCCGTGCGCACCCGCTTGGCCACGGAAAAGGCCTTGTGCAGCAGGCGATTGACGATGACCTTGGCGACGCCTTTTTCCACCGCGTTGCGGTAGGCGGTCTTGAGCTGGCCCAGAATCTGGGGTTCGCCCAGGATCATGGAGTCCAGGCTCGATGCCACGGTGAAGAGGTGGTTCACGGCCTTGTCGCCGGCATGGCAGTAGGTATGATTCTCAAGGTCGGCCAAGGGCTGGCCGCACTGATCGGCCCAGAAACGCAGGATTTTTGCGCGCATGTCCGATATTTGCGAACCGACGACCAGAAATTCGACGCGGTTGCAAGTCGAGAGGATCATGGCCTCGCTCACGTCGCCGGCTTCGCTGACAAGTCCGCTGGCGGCGGGATCGCACTCGGACAGGGCGAAGCGTTCCCGGATATCGACGCCCGCGGTCTTGTGATTTAAACCAACTAGATAGATTTCCTGATTCATTGAGTGGTGACGTCTGTGTAAAAATTAAGGCCGAAAGCTGTGGTGCGTGGGCAACAGGAAGTTGACCCCGACCAGGGAGATCATGCACAGGATAAAAAGAACTATGGCGGTCTTGGCCGGTTTGCGGCCCCTCCAGCCAAGGACCATGCGCTGGTGGAACAGCAGGGCGAAAAGAATCCATATCACGATGGAGATGAGTTCTTTGGGGTCCCAGCTGATGACCTTCTTCCAGGTGAAGGACGCCCACAGAAATCCGGCCAGCAGGCTTATGGAGTACAGGGGAAAGCCTATGCTCACGGCCCAGTGGTTGGCCTTGTCAAAAGTTTCCAGCGAGGGCAACTCCTTGGAGAAGCCGGGCAGCTTGGCCTTGGTCTTGATCAGGCGCTCCAGGTGGAGATAGGCCAGCCCCGCCCCGAAGGCCATGGCGATAAGCGCCAGAGAGACGAAGATAGTGCCGACGTGCAAACTGAACCACAGGGCGCTGAAATGTTCGGGCACGGCCAGCACCTGCGTGCGCACGGCCAGGGAGGAGGAAAAGAGGATCAGCGCCAGGGGCGCGGTGATCATGGACAGGAAGTCGTGTTTGAGCTTCCACCACAGCACGAAAAAGATGAGCACGAAGAACCAGGCCATGAGACTCATGTAAAACTGGCCGTGCTGGAGGTTTGCGGCTCCCAGTTCCATGGAGCGCAGGCCCAGGTCCACGGTGTGCAGGCCGAAGGCAGTAGCCGAGGTCCAGGCGGCGATCCGTTTCAGGACCGCGCGACGCAGCACCAGACCCAATGGGTAGGAGACGGACCCGGCCAGGTACAGGAGCGCAATGATCAGTTCAAACAGTCGGGAAGCAGTCATCACACCATTCTCCGATTCGTGTGTGCAAGTCAGTGGGGAGCACGGCCCTGAGCAGTTCCAGGCAGGCGTGCCGATCGTTGTGCTTGAGCAACTCCGCCAAAGGGGAAGCCGCCAGGCGCCGGAAAATCTCCCTGTTTTCGTCGCTGCTGCGTCCAAGGGCCAGCAAATCCGCCCTGATCTCGGCCAGAAGCCGGGTCAAGGTTTCGTATTCCGGCCCGTAGCGCATTTCCAGGTCCTGGCGGATAGTCCTGGCCAGGGCGGGGCTGGCCCCGCTGGTGGAAATGGAGATGGTCAAATCGCCCCGGGTGATACTGGCCGGAAGCACGAAATTGCCCATCTCGGGCGCATCGGTCATGTTGCACAGAACCTTTCGTTGCAGAGAGGCCTGGCCGATGGCGGCGTTCACCGCCCGGTTCGAGGTGCAGGCAAAAACAATCTGCGCCCGGTCCAGGTCCGTATCGGCAAAGGGCCGCTGTTCATACGAGAAGTTGTTCTGCGTTGCAAGGAGCAGGGCCAGTTCGGGACTTGGCGGGGCTGGATCGATGGCCTTGATCAGTTTCGGGGCACATTGCAAGAGGCCCTTGATCTTGCGCAGGCCGACTTCGCCCGCGCCGATCACGAGGCAGTTCATGCCGGTCAGGTCGAGGAGCAGGGGATAGTAGCGCATTGCTGCCGTCTAGCAGAGCAGGTCCCGCTTGTCCAAGACGGCCATGCCTGTCTCCGCCGGGCGATAGGGCCTGAAAAATCGGGGAGTTCTGGACTTTTTGAGCATTTTGCCGGATGGAAGGGCATGAATTGCGACGATGCTCCGGCGTGTTCACGCCCGCCTCTCAGGTTTCTGGTCATTCAGTTGGCCAGGTTCGGTGATCTGATCCAGACCAAGCGTTTGGTGCGCTCCCTGCAAGAATGCGGCGAAACGCACCTAATGGTGGACAGCTCGCTTACGTCTTTGACCCAGATCGTTTACCCCGAGGTGCAGGTCCACGGCATCACCGCCCATGGCACCCACGGCCCCGATATCTTGGCTCGGGTCCACGAAGACCTGGGAGACATTGCGAGTCTTGATTTTCACCGCGTCTACAATCTCAATTTTTCCGGGCTCAGTTTCGCCCTGGCGGGGATGTTCGAGCCACCAAGAGTGCGCGGCTACCGCTTGCAGCAGGGGCAGCGGCTTATCGATGCCTGGCCCGGACAGGTCATGCGCTGGACCAGGGACCGCAGCCTGACCGGCCTCAATCTGGTTGACGTCTGGGGGCTTTATGCCGAGCAGCCGGTGTCGCCGGAGCGTGTCAATCCTGCCGCGGTCCCGCGCGGCGGTGGGGTCGGGGTGGTCATGGCCGGTCAGAATGCCCGCCGTTCCCTCCCGGCCCGGGTCCTCGCTCCGCTTGTCGTCGCTGCACGGGCACGCGCCGGGCGCGGTCCCATCCATCTGCTCGGCTCGGGTGGGGAGCGGCGTGCGGCCATGGAG
>Ga0194136_1001372_pt1 | contig 12182 bp, 8 predicted proteins | sample TARM_MetaG_T3A_1_FD_134023 | JGI IMG/M metagenome (GOLD analysis project Ga0194136, IMG submission 134023) | Freshwater microbial communities from Pennsylvania, USA, analyzing microbe dynamics in response to fracking - TARM_MetaG_T3A_14 (version 2) | ecosystem: Environmental > Aquatic >...
ATTCCGTCTTCATGATTGCGGACAAGGTGGAAGTGACCACTAGAAGTGCCCGTGGCGACGAAGCGGCAACCACATGGGTTTCCGACGGACTCGGCTCGTTTGAAGTCATCCCCTGCGAGGAAGGCGCACCGGAGCGCGGCACCGTCATCACCATCCACGTGAAGGACGAAGCGGACGAGTTTCTCGAAAAGTTCCGCCTGCAGAGCATTCTGAAAAAGCACTCCAGCTTCATCCCCTTCCCCATCCAGCTGGAAGGCGAACGGGTGAACACCACCCCTGCCCTGTGGCGCGAGCCCAAGAGCTCCATCACCAAGGAACAGTACAAGGAATTCTACACCCACCTTACCTTTGATGAAGCAGAGCCCATGGATACGCTGCACATCTCGGTGGATGCCCCCGTACAGTTCAACTGCCTTGCCTTCATTCCCAACATGGCAAGAGATGTATTCGGCTTCGACCGTGAGCGTTACGGGCTGGACCTCTACGTACGCCGCGTGCTCATTCAGCACGAGAACAAGGATCTCATTCCCGAATATCTTTCCTTCCTCAAGGGTGTGGTGGATACCGAAGACCTGCCCCTGAACATTTCACGCGAAACCCTGCAGGAAAATGCCCTGATCAGAAAGATTCAGCAGACCATAACCAAGCAGGTGCTGAACCATCTGGAAAAGCTGGCAAAGAGCGATGCAGATGCCTACAACCGCTTCTGGAACACCCATGGCAAGGTCTTCCGCATCGGCTACCACGACTATGCAAACCGTGAAAAGTTCACCCAGCTGCTGCGCTTCAACTCTTCCCATCATGAAGACAAGGACGGCCTGACCTCCGTTGAAGCATATATTGAGCGCGCCAAGCCCGAACAGAAGGCCGTGTACTACATCACCGCCCCCAGCCGCGAAGCTGCCAAGCTCAATCCGCATCTGGAAATATTCACCCGCAAGGGACTGGAAGTGCTCTTCCTTTTCGAACCCGTCGACGAGTTCGTCATGGACAACCTGCACAAGTACAAGGAATTCGAGTTCGTGGCGGCAGAAACCGTCAAGGCCGAGACGCTGGATGCCTTCCCCGACATGGAACAGGAAAAGAAGGCCGAGGAGTTGTCCGAAGGCGACACCAAGACCTTTGATGACCTCATCGAAACCATGAAGACCATTCTGGGCGACAAGGTTACCGATGTGCGCATCTCCCGCCGTCTTTCGGGTTCCCCTGCCGTGCTGGCCAGCACGGATGGTGCCACGTCCTCCATGGAGCGCCTCATGCGCATCATGAACAAAGACGAGTCCATTCCCAAGAAGGTGCTTGAGATCAACCGCGACCATGCCATTTTGCGCAACCTGCTGCGCATCTTCAAGGCAGACAGCAAGGACCCCATTATCGAGGAAACCGTGGTGCAGCTCTTTGAATCTTCGCTGCTGCTCGAAGGCTACCTCAAGGACCCGCACGCCCTTGTGGGCCGCATCAACAACCTGCTTGAGAAGGCCAGCGGCTGGTACACGGAAGTTAAGAAGCTGTAGCGCACAACGCCAAAGCACAAAAACACGAAGGGGCGGGTCACATTGACCCGCCCCTTTTCGTGGACAGCGTTGTATTACTTCATGCCCAGCGCTGAGATGCAGAATCCTCCGTCGGCGGGAAAGCGCGACCTTACCCGCCGACGGCGGTTCTGCTCAGTGAATCGTCACTCCCTTCCCTCTTGCCGGTGAGGTGGCACAATCTGCCCGGGGAATGACTAAATATGCTCCTCTCCGCAGCCCCATGCATTCATGACTCATGCATTCAGTCCCGATTTATCCGGTTTGAACTACCCTTGCATGAACACAAAAAACGACAGATGGAATAGCCCACTATTACTGCATACGGAAAATCACGTCCACATTTGTTAAAAGTTCCTTTTTGCCTTTTCCTGTCCTGCATCGAAAATTTGTCGCATTATGTCTCTAACTGTGTTTTTTTGCATCATTTTTCTGCATATCTCAGCTGTGACACACCTCTCCCCAAATTGGTCAAACCACCAGTGAGAGCACAATTGGTCCAACCCATAAGTGGCTACATAAACCACTGGAGTATCACAGCTGAGCATGTCCAAACCGTATTCCCGGTATATCAGGCATAAAAAAAGGCCGGTAAAACCGGCCTGTTGGAATACCTGTCAAAGCGGATCATTCATCCATGTCGCAAGTTTCAGATGAGTGCGCCTTCATTTCTGCAATGATGGTCTTCAAATCCGCCGCCCTGCGGGCCAATTCCTGCACGGCAAGGGCAGATTCATGCATGGCGTGAGCATTTTCATCCGCAGAACGGGAAATGTACTCGGTGGAAGCGACAATCTCGTCACTGGCCGCAGACTGCTGTTCCGCAGCGGCTGCGATGTCGCGCACATGGTCCGCAGTTTTTTCCACAAGCTGCACAATCTCTTCAAGCATCTTGCCGGAAGCAAGGGCAAGCTGGGCGTTTTCCTTGATGGCGCTGGCAGTACTTTCAGAAGAAGACCTGCTCTTGTGCGTGCTCTCCTGAATACTGCCGATGGCCGAGGTCACTTCTTTGGTGGCCTGCATGGTTTTTTCGGCAAGCTTGCGTACTTCATCGGCAACAACGGCAAAACCACGGCCGTATTCGCCGGCACGGGCGGCCTCGATGGCGGCGTTCAATGCAAGAAGGTTGGTCTGGTCCGCAATATCGTTGATAACACCGATAACAGTGCCAATGCTCTCTGCCTGTTCGCCCAGCATATCCATATCGTCCTTGAGGCGTACGGCATCTGCATACACACGTTCCGTCAGCTTGCGCGAGTCGTCCACTACGCGGGCGCCTTCCTGTGCCTTAGAGCGTGCGGACTCGGCAAGGCTGGCCACATTGCCCGCGCCCTTGGCCACTTCTACCACAGACGCATTCATCTGCTCCATGGAGTGGGAAACCTCGCGGGTACGTTCCTGCTGCAGACGGCTGGCCGCAGTGGACTGCTCAACCTGCGCGGAAAGCTCTTCCGCCGCAGCGGCAAGGCTGTTGGAAATATCCGTGGCCTGCGCAGCAGAGCGCGATATCATCTCGTTATGCGAGCATATCTCTGCTTCCTTCTGCTTCAGGGTCGTCATATCCAGATACAGGCAGAAGCCACCGATACACTTACCACCCATGTCATAAAGGGGATACACGTTGGCAAGCACGTGGCGTACGCCGCCCTTGTGGCCGTTGATGGTCACTTCAAGGTTTTTGAAAACCTTGCCGTTATCAATGGACTGCCCTACCGCAGTCTTGCGTGACTTGTCGTTGTAGAAGATTTCGGCAAGTGTGCGGCCATACTGGCTTTCAGGAGTGGCATCAATTTCGAGCATCTCCATGCAGGCCTTGTTGGTGTACAGGGCGCGTTCCTTGGTATCCACCAGCAGGAACGGGGTAGGCAGCCCCTCCACTATACCTTTCTTCAGCCCCATTTCGCGCAAGAATGCTGCGGCAAGCGCCTCCACTGCCTTGGCAGGAGCACCCGCTTCAGCACTGCCGAACCGGGCCGAAAAATCACCGTCGGTCATGGCGGTGGCAAATTTTTCAATATCCCCCAGAGAGGTGGATGCTCTCTTCACTCCAAACAGACCCAAGGCCATGCAGATGACCGAAACCAGCGCTACAGCGAGAAGCCACAGTTCAACCGCACCACCGGCAACAAGGGCTCCCACAGACACAAGGATGACTGCGCATATTCCGGCCACCAGACTCAGCATGGCAAATCTCTCGGTTATCATAGTGCTCACTCTCTCCAAATGCAGGAAATTCATTAACCAATCAGACAGCTTTGCCTACCGCATTTTCCACTTCCCAGTCCAGTATAACCACACGAAATAAAATCGACAAATCTGCGTGATTCAATAGGGAAACCATGCAATATTGAGAAAAAAGAAGAATGGATTTGGATAGTTCTCATCCCGAAGCAGGATAAAAAGGGGAATGGCAAAAAAGAAAGCCCGCCGCTGCGGGGGCAGCGGCGGGCACCAACCATGCTTCAACGTCACAACCGCGATTGAAAAGACCTTAGCCCAAAGTCTTCTCTGCGATCATGCGAAACTGTTTGAGTCCCTTTGAGTCTTGCCTGAACTCACTGGAAGGACATTTGGCACACGCTTCGCCGTAGCGGCGGTACAACGTGGCTGCCTTGCCATGGGAGATGTTCTTCCCGCCTCCGGTTACCACATTCCCGGAAGGGGTAAATTCCAATCCCATGCTCTTAGCCACCTCAAAAAACCTAACAGCAAACTCATCTGGCTTCATCGGGGAACCTCCGTAGCTCAAAGGGGTTTTTGCAGTTCAGCATGATGGCCGTCCACAATGGAACGGTAACGTACTCAATGCCTCAAACCCTCTCCAAAACCAGTCCGACCCACAGAATCTGGTCACGGACAGGACTGAGGACTTCTCCAGCACAGGTATAAACTCATAATCACTAGCCTACGTCAAGCGAATCAAAACAGGTTGAACACACAATTCAAACAAATCATTCTGCCGTAATTCCGTAACATCTGTGAACTTCAGCCTGGTCAGCTTCCCCGATCCACACAAAACTCATCACTCAAACAAGGGTGCAGGCACACCTTTCATCCTCCGGCCCGACACCAGTGAATAGCCGCAACTGACGGAAACACAGAGTGGAATCGTAGCAAGAAGAAAAAAGAAGCAGAAAATTCAAATTTAGTATTGACCAGTTAATAATAATCGTTACTATTTAATCATGCAGAGCGAAAGCTCTCCCTTCACAAGGCATGCACCGTCTTGATCGGGGCCGGGGGGTGGCAGCCCGGCCCCGAAATCAGGACACTATGACAAGAACACGGCTCAGCCGGAACAATATTTCGCCAACCAAGGAGGATGATATGGGTCTTCTTTCTCAGTTCGGTCATCTGGATATAGACTGGAACCTCAGCCCCGAACACGCAGTTACCATGTATCTTGAATGGGGCAACAATAACTGGCATGCGGAATATCCGCCTGTCCGGTCCAAGGCCGACTATTCCACCTATTTCGTGGTTGACATGTGGGGAGAAAAGCCCGTTGTCCGCCTTGTACGCCGCAACTCTGAAGCTGCGGAAGAATTGGTAACCCTTCAGCTCCCCAACCGTCTGGCAAACAAGCTGCTGGAAGAATACGGCGACCTGAAGTGCATCATGGAACCTACCAAGGAAATCAAGGCATGGCTCCGCAAGGAACTCGGCCACGACTAGACCAAGAATTTTTGAACAACACTCCTCTGTCCCCATGTGGCTCTCATGAAAAGCCCCCGTACCGGTATCGGGACCGGTACGGGGGCTTGTCGTTTCATTGCCTGCCGCAAGTGCAGTGACAGAATTAGCGGGCAGCAAGCCGCTGCGCAAGCCGCGTATACCGCTTCTGCATCTTGTTGTTCTTCACGGCCATGTTAAGGGCCTTGGGAGCCCCCACAAGAATGACCAGCCGCTTGCCGCGGGTAACGCCGGTATAGATGAGGTTGCGCTGCAGCAGCACATAATGCTGCGTCAGCACCGGAATGACCACAGCCGGATACTCCGACCCCTGCGACTTGTGGATGGATATGGCGTACGCCGGAACCAGCTCATCCAGTTCGTTGAAGGCATAGATGACATTCTTCTCGTCATCGAACCGGACGGTTACTTCCTTCTCCTTCACATTCACCACGCAGACACGACCTATGTCGCCGTTGAACACGTCTTTGTCGTAGTTGTTGCGAATCTGCATGACTTTATCATCAAGACGGAATTCCCGCTCCCCGCGCTTGAGGCACAGCCCGTTGGGGTTAAGCGCCTGCTGCAGCATGAGGTTCAGGTTCCCCGCACCGGCAGAGCCCTTGTGCATGGGAGTGAGCACCTGAATGTCGTTAAACCTGTCCATGCCGAAACGGCGCGGAATATGATTCTTGACCAGATCGACAATCATGGCGGCACAACGGTCCGGCTCATCCTGCCTGATGAAATAGAAGTCGGAAAGCTGATCGCGGGGCGCTTCAAGATACGGCACTTCGCCGCAGTTGATCTTGTGCGCGTTGGTGATGATGTCCGATTCCTGCGCCTGACGAAACACCTCAGTCAACTCCACCACATCGACCACGCCGGACGAAATGACATCGCGCAGCACGTTGCCTGGTCCGACGGAAGGCAGCTGGTGCACGTCGCCCACAAAAATCACCGTAGCCCCCAGCGGAACCGCCTTGAGCAGGTGGAACATGAGCATGGTGTCCATCATGGACGCCTCATCCACCACCAGCAGACCGCAGGCAAGGGGGTTATCCTCGTTGCGCTGAAAGCCGTCGTCGCGGGGTGAATATTCCAGCAGACGGTGAATGGTCTTGGCCTCTTCGCCGGAAGTTTCAAACATACGCTTGGCCGCCCGCCCCGTGGGGGCGCATAGAAGCACCTTGGCCTTCAGGGAGCGGAATACGCGGATAATGGCGTTTGTAATGGTGGTCTTGCCCGTACCGGGGCCGCCTGTCAGCACCATGACCTTGGCACGGGCCGCAGTGCGCACGGCATCGAGCTGCGCCTCGGCCAGATTGATGCCGAGCTCGCTCACCACCTTGTTCACCACTTCGTCCGGGCGGGGAATCTCGACAGACTTGGGTGACCCCAGCAGCTTGCGAAGATAGGTGGAAATACCGGATTCGTATGCGTGGAAGCGGGTAAGATACACGGCTTCCTCGTCGCCTTCGAGCGGTTCGAGCACCACCCGTTCTTCGAGCTTGAGCGACCGGATGGCGTCTTCTATAAGATCGTACTGAATATCCAGATCGGCCGCGGTCTTGGCCACCAGCTTTTCCAGCGGGTAATAGACGTGGCCGTCGTCGGTGATTTTCTTGAGGGTATACAGCGTACCGGCCTCCGCCCGCAGCGGAGAATCCTTTTCAAACCCCAGTTTGCGTGCAACGGCGTCAGCGGTGAGAAAGCCTATGCCATGAATATCCATGGCAAGGCGATAGGGGTTTTCCTGCACCACGGTCAGGGCATGCTTGCCGTAGAAGCGATAGATGCGCACGGCATAAGCGGTGGAAACGCCGTGGGGCTGCAGAAACATGATCAGGTCGCGTATGCCGCGATGGTCGCCCCACCCTTCCTGAACCGCCTCGGCAGTCTTTTTGCCGATGCCCTCCACCTCAAGCAGGCGTTCCGGCTCATGGTCGAGCACATGGAAGGTTTTCTCGCCGAAAGCGGCGACAATGCGCTCCGCCGTCTTGGGACCTACCCCGTGAATGAGGCCGGAACCGAGATAGTGCCGGATGCCCTCAACATGCGCAGGCAGCACGGTCTGGTGCCGCTGCATGTGCAGCTGTCTGCCGAAACGGGGGTTGTTGACCCAGTCTCCCCATATCTCGAGGGAAACGCCGGGCTGCGGGTCTGCCATATGCCCCACCACGGGAACACTGTCTCCGGTGGACGTCTTGAGGCTGAAAACGGTGTAGCCGTTTTCCTCGTTATGAAAGACCACGCGTTCAAGCGAGCCTTTCAGTGACACTTCCGCGGGCTTGTCTCCGCCATCGGCCGGGGCATCGAGTAGATTTTTCTGCTGCATGCGGGTCATGTATCGACTGACCGCCTACAGGTCAAACTCATCCAGCTCCATGAGCCCGGAAAGAGGAGACAGACTCTGACGGGCCTGCATGAGCATGAGGTCGGCCAGAACAAGGCAGACCATGGATTTGAGCACGGGAACCACGCGCGGAATGGCGCATATGTCGTGCCTGCCGCCTATGCGGATGGTGCGTTCCTCGCCCTGCCGCGTGGTGGTAACCTGCTCCTTGGCGATGGAGGGTATGGGCTTTATGGCTACCCGCGCAATTACCGGCATACCGTTGGAAATGCCGCCGAGAATGCCACCGGCATTGTTGGTGACAAAAGAGTTCTCGCGCATGGAATCGTTATTCTCGCTGCCGCGCATACGCGTCGCCTCGAAACCACTGCCTATCTCCACGCCCTTCACCGCGCCCACGCTCATGAGGGCGTAGGCAAGACGGGCATCCAGCTTGTCGAAAACAGGCTCACCAAGACCGGCAGGCACACCCAGTGCCTCAATCTGCACCACACCGCCCAGCGTATCACCGTCTGCCTTCACATCGTGCACAAGGCTTTCCCAACCGCCGATGACATCCGCGTCGGGCGAGAAGAACGGACGCTCCTGCGCGCCTTCGGGGTCCACTATATCCGCGGCTATGCCGCCCAGTTCCACTGTATAGGCGCGGACAGATATGCCCTGTGCGGCAAGAAACTGCTGGGCAATGGCGCCGCCCGCAACGCGGCTCACGGTTTCCCTGCCTGAAGAACGACCGCCCCCGCGATAATCACGAAAGCCGAACTTGCGGTCGAAAGTGAAATCGGCATGACCGGGACGCCACACATGCATTATGTCGCTGTAGTCGTGCGAACGCTGATCGGTGTTCTCGATCATGAACCCTATGGGAGTGCCGGTGGTGCGCCCCTCAAAAACGCCGGAAAGAATGCGCACCCTGTCCGCTTCCTTGCGGGCCGTTGCCGCAAGGCCTCCCTGACCGGGTCTGCGCCTGTCCAGCTCACCCTGGATGTCATCCTCGCTCAGTTCGATGCCGGAAGGACACCCATCCACCACGCCGCCCAATGCCGGGCCATGGGATTCACCAAACGTCGTAAGCCGGAACATCCGGCCGAAGGTGCTGCCGCTCATTCACATTCTCCTGAAGGTTGCTGGCGATACGCCCTGCCCTTTCGGGACGGGCAGGAATCACACACGGTTCTATCTGCATTGCCAACATGCGCGGCATAACGGGACAGGATTCCGTCCCTGCGGACAGGGAACGGAGATATGAGAGTGCCGGAGGCAGGGTGCTGCCTCCGGCCTTTTACGGTTCTGCGTTCTAGCGCACCACGGTAACGGGGCACGCGGCTATCTGCAGCACTCTGTGCGTGGTGCTGCCCACAAGCAACCCTTCCAGTTCGGAATGACCGCGTGATCCCATGATAATGAGATCGCATTTTTCAAAGTCCGCCAGTTCGATGATGGCGTCTTCAACAGGGCCTTCCATGATCTTGGCGGAAAAAGTCACCCCCGCGCCGCGCAGCAGTTCGCGGAAGGGATTAAGCAGTTCGTCGGCACGTCTTACCAGACTTTCCTTGGCCTGCTCATAGGCTTCTGCACTCAACATGGGCGGAACCTGCATGCGGCAGTTGAGCAGCACGAGTTCCGCTCCGACGAGCTTGGAAAAATCAGCGGCATATCTGGCAGCCTTGAGTGAATACTCGGAACCATCCACAGGAACCAGAATCTTTTTGATCTGCATGGCGAAACTCCTTGAGTCATGAGCAGAACAGAATAGTACGCTACGCCACAGTAGGCCGTTATTCGGCAGAAAACAGTTGTTCCATCGCTATATAACTACGGATTTTCTCCGTTTTCAAGCTCCCGCATGACGGAAGCCACAATTTCGTCCACCGGGCGTGCCGCATCTTCAATCAAATGCGCTGCAGCCGCATAATACGGCGCGCGCTCCCTGAGCACCTCGGCCACTTCTTCCTCAATGCTCTTGCCCGTAAGCGAAGGACGCTGCGCATGCTGCGGGTCAGCCTGCAACCGCGCGGAAAGCGCCTCTGCAGAGGCAGTGAGCAGAACCACCAGCCCCGTGGCCCGCATGAGATCGCGGTTCTCTTCCCGCAGCACCATGCCGCCGCCCGTGGCGATGACAACTTCATGCTCTCCGCTCACGGCACGCAGGGCGGCGGATTCCATATCGCGAAAAGCCTTCCAGCCCCCGCGTTCCACTATGTCGCCCACGGCGCACCCGGCACCGCGCACAACCATTTCATCCGTATCCGTGAAACGCCACCCCAGCGTATCCGCCAGCGCCTTGCCCACAGTCGTCTTGCCGCTGGCTCTCGGGCCAATAAGATATATCCGCCGGGTCTGCATATTCCGCTCCTTATTGCTGTCCTTGCAGACAGATATGGTACGCCCATACGTGCCGCCCTGCAACAGCCCTTCTGCCCTTTCCATGAAGACGGGCTGTAAAGAAAAACACCAAAGACACCAGCGCCATCCCTTTTGTCCCGCAGCGTTTAGTGCTACAAGCTGCTTGATTCATATCATCACGCACGCTCAAGGAGTTTCAATGTCTTTCAGGAATCCCTTATATATCCGTCTTGCCAGTTTTGCCCTCGCCTGCATTCTGCTTGCTGCCTGTGCCAAACAGCCCACCACCGAATACACCCCCGTTTCCGAAAGCAAGGCAGATGCCATTGCACGGCAGATAGACATTTCCAAGCAGGGCCTCACGTCGTGGAACGACCTTGCCCCCGCGCTGGAAAGCTCGCTCGCCTACGTCAACCGCAAGCCCGCCGACGGTGTGGCCCTGAAGCGCGACATTCTTACCATCACCTGGGGCGAACTGCGTGCTGGCCTACTGCTCATGCGCAACCTGCTGCCCCAGCTCGATCAGGACCCCAGCTTGCTGGGCAAACATTTCAGATTTGTCCAGATCTCGAAAGATCCCAAATTTACCAGCTATTACGAACCCGCCATTGAAGCCAATCTCACGCCCTCCAGCGTGTATGCCTATCCCATCTATTCCGTGCCGGGCGACCTGCAATCAGTGGACCTGACTCCCTTCCATCCTCGGTTCAAGGGCGAAAGACTCTATTACCGGCTGGAAAACGGGAAGGTTGTCCCCTACTTCCACCGCGCGGACATTGATTCCGACAAAAAGCTGTCCAACAAGGGACTGGAAATCGCATGGGCCAAGGATCCCGTTGATATCTTCTTCCTGCAGGTGCAGGGTTCGGGACGCCTCATCCTGCCAGACGGACACGAGATGCATGTCCTGTACGCAGGCAAAAACGGCCACCAGTATGTTTCCCTCGGCAGGGTCATGAAGGAAGCGGGTCTGCTCGGGCCGGACAACATCAGCATGCAGTCCATCCGCGAATATCTGGACCGCAATCCCCAGAAGATGCAGGAACTGCTGAACACCAACCCGAGCTACGTGTTTTTCCGCCTCTCGGACAAGGGGCCCTTCGGCGCCATGAACCAGCCGCTCACGGCACGGGTATCACTCGCCACGGACCCGCTGCTCCTGCCGCTCGGCAGCCTGATGACCTTTACCATTCCCCTGCCTGACAAGGGACCCGCAGGCGAATTCCGTCAGGGCACCCCCTTCACCGGCATAGGCCTTGCGCAGGATACGGGTGGCGCCATCAAGGGACACAGGCTGGACTTCTTCAGCGGCTACGGCGAAGAAGCCACATGGGTGGCCGGACACATGAACACCCCGGGCAGCGTGTGGATAATGCTGCCGCGCATTCCCTAAAGGACCCGGCATGACTGCAACCACCGCACATACCATTCTGATACTGGATGATGATCCGGTAATACGGTCCACCATGGCCGCCTTTCTCAGCGATGACGGCTATGCCGTGATGGAAGCCGAGAACGGGGAAACCGGACTGGAGATCTTCCGCTCCCTGCGTCCCGCTGCCATTCTGCTGGACTGGCGGCTGCCCGGCATGTCCGGCGGCGAGGTGCTGAGCCGCATATGCGAAGAGGCTCCCACCACGCCCGTTATCATCGTCTCCGGTACTGACAGAATGGATGATGTGGTGGACGCCCTGCAACGCGGCGCATGGGATTTTCTCATGAAGCCGCTCAAGCATTTTCAGGAGCTTGGCGCATCCATCAAGCGCTGCCTTGAACGCGCCCGCCTGCTCAGGGAAGAAGGACTGAGACGCGAAAACCTTGAACAGCAGGTACGCAAACGCACCGAGGCGCTGGAAGAAGCCAACACAAAACTGCGCAGGCAGATTGCAGAACGGATCGAGTTTGAAAAAGCGCTGGCGGACAGCGAAGAACGCTTCCGCCAGCTCGTTGAAAACGTGCGCGAGGTTTTTTTCGTGCGCGACATGAACACAGGGGCCTTTCTCTATGTCAGTCCCACCTACGCCGAGGTATGGGGCAGGTCTTGCGCCTCGCTCTATTCAGACCCCAACGGCCTGTTCACATCCGTGCATGCGGAAGATCAGGAGCGGGTTTCCGAGGCGTGGAATCTGCTTTTCAAGGCACACAAGCCGTTCGATGTGGAACACCGCATAGTGCGGCCGGACAACACTCTGCGCTGGATTCGCGAGCGGGCTTTCCCTGTTGAAGACGACAGGGGCGTTCCCTACCGCATTGTGGGCATTGCCGACGACATCACC
>Ga0194136_1001377_pt1 | contig 12147 bp, 14 predicted proteins | sample TARM_MetaG_T3A_1_FD_134023 | JGI IMG/M metagenome (GOLD analysis project Ga0194136, IMG submission 134023) | Freshwater microbial communities from Pennsylvania, USA, analyzing microbe dynamics in response to fracking - TARM_MetaG_T3A_14 (version 2) | ecosystem: Environmental > Aquatic >...
ACTAAAGGGGTGCAAGAAGATATGGAAACCGCACTATTCTTTGAATCCTTTCGTTCAAGTATAACGTTGATGCACAATCACGCCATATTGAATAATCAGTGGACTGTGATTGAAACCAAACCTGATAACCGAGAAGTGCATTTTCGAGTCTTAGGCGTGAGAAACCACCCTTTAGAGCATCGACTAAGCTTGCCTGATTCAGTGTCATTTCGCGGAAGTACGATGAGGTTTGAGTTTCACCCAGGGTCTGGCACTCAAGCCCAACTTTCACCATGCCGTATTCAAACCAAAGACGGCATGGTGACCTTATCCTTTAAAATGGGAAGTGGCCGCTTTGCTTTTGAATAAGGTTTATAAAAACAGCAAGCTAGGCGATTCTGAATCCGGCTTCGTGTTATTGGAAAGTATAGTTAGTTTAACCATATTAGCTGTCTTTGTCGGTGTGGTTATGCCATTTTTCTTCAGCCTCTTTCACACTAGAGAAGCGGCCAAAAGAGAAGTCGAATTAAACCGATTTGTGTATGAAAGTTCCCTTTTTTGGGAAACAGAAGCAGCCTTATCGTCTTTTTCATCAGATACTATACAAGCGGCCAGTCATCAATCGAATCGCTCAATTACTATATACGTCGACGGGGTACCCTCTCAATCAATGAAGGTAGAGTCGGTTGAATGGAAGAGGAGTGAGCCATAGGTGAACATAAATTGGTGCAGAGAAGAAGGCTTTACCTTAATCGAAACAGCAGTTAGCCTATCAATCGTTAGTGTCTGTGTTTTCTTTTTCTCATTAGCTGTGACACAAATTAGAAGTGTTCAATCATCCGTAAAAGACGATCGTCAAATGGAATGGCATTTGTATATCAATCAGTTGGAGCATGATATGAAAGACACGGTTGTTGAAGAAGTGAATCCAAACAGATTGGATTACAAAAAGGTAAATGCAGCAAGCGGAAAACTAGAAACGGTCTCACATTCAACCTACACCAATATGGTGAGAAGGCAAATTGATGCGAGAGGCCATCAACCCATGCTGATGGAAGTGAAAACCTACCAAGTGAAATTGGAGGGTAACCGGCTAAAGCTTTCGGTACTGTTTGAAAATGGAGAGCGTTTCACTGCTTATCTAAAAGTGGAAAGGGCTTAAAATGAACCATTTAAAGGATGAAGATGGAAGTATCCTAGTCTCAACAGTCGCTCTACTCTTATTTTTATCTTTTTTGATAACGACAGTGAGCGTTATCTTAACTAATCAAGTCAATCAACTAAACCAGATGAGTATGGCTTATGAAACGAAAGCGATGCTTCAGATGACCAGCCGTCTGGTTGAAGACGAGTGGGATAAGGGATTTTTACAATCAGGCCAATTAACGTTCTCCAAAGGGACCGTATTAGTCGACAGACAAACGCCAGAAAGTGTTATCATTCGCGTTAATCATGAGAGTGGTCAGACAAGAACAGAAACAATCTATTTAAAAGGTGAAAAATAAAAACGAACACGTACCTAAGTGGCAGGTTAAAAACCTTAACCACTGAAGAGACGTGTTCTTTTTTTCTTGTCATTCGTTCTTAAGTGAGTAAGAGAAGACAGGAATGGTTCAATTTTTTCATTTACTTTGTTATAATAAAAAAGTAAGAGTCTACGGGAAACCATCAGACTAATGTACGGTAAGAGAAATGGCCGAGGCGAGACCTCATAGAAAGAAAAATCGAAGAGAATAGGGTGTTTACATGTCGAGAGTTCAAGCAGTTCAAAAAGAGTTAGAGCAATTACAGGTTGATGCATTATTAGTAACGAGTTCATATAATTTAAGATATGTTTCTGGTTTTACTGGAACAGCCGGATTGAGCGTCATTACGAAAGATAAGGCTTTTTTCATTACAGACTTCCGTTACACGGAACAGGCGAAAGAACAGGCCGTTGGATTTGAAATCATTAAACACTCTGGTCCTATATATGAAGAAGTAAAAGAGTTGTTGAAAAAAGAAAAAATACAGGTTGTCGGTTTTGAAAAAGACTTCGTCACATTTTCTACCTATGAGATGATTAAAGAAACCTTACCATGTGAGTTAAAACCAGTGAGTGGAGTCATCGAAGCCTTAAGAGAGATTAAAGAAGAATCAGAAGTTGAAACCATTCAAGAAGCCATACGCATCACAGAATATGCTTTTTTGGAAATTCTGAATGAAATTAAGCCTGGTGTAACTGAAATTGAGATAGCCAATAAATTGGATTTCCTTATGCGTGAAAAAGGAGCCACCAGTGTATCCTTTGATACCATCGTGGCTAGTGGCAAACGTTCAGCCATGCCTCACGGAGTCGCAAGTGACAAGAAAATTGAGCAAGGGGATATGATTACCTTTGACTTCGGTTGCTACTATAAAGGCTATGTATCAGATATGACACGTACAGTATCGCTTGGCGATCCTGGAGAAGAATTGAAAAAAGTCCACAAAATTGTTCTGGATGCAAACTTAAAAGTGACAGATTATGCTAAAGCAGGTGTAACTGGGAAAGAATTGGATGCTGTAGCAAGAGATTATATTACTGAGCATGGTTACGGTGAAGCCTTTGGTCATTCAACCGGACACGGCATGGGTCTGGAAGTACATGAAGGACCAGGCATTAACTTTAGAAACGAAAAAGCCCTCGTAGCAGGCAATGTGATCACCAATGAGCCAGGCATTTATTTACCAGGACTAGGCGGCGTTCGGATTGAAGATGACTTGCTGATTACAGAATCTGGAAACAGAAACTTGATGCAAGTGACTAAAGAATTGATACAGCTATAAGATTTAAAAGTGGTTCAGTGATAAAGATGAGTCTCTAAGCAAGTGAACATAGGTTTTCAAGCCTAATCATGATACAATGGACTATATAAAGTATGGGTTTCATGCTCGATTAAAAGGCTTGGATACTAGGAGGAAAACAAATGATATCAACAAGTGAATTTAAAACAGGATTGACAATACAATATGATGGCGGCATTTGGAGAATTATGGAGTTCCAACATGTTAAACCAGGTAAAGGAGCTGCCTTTGTCCGCTCAAAATTAAAAAATTTACGTACAGGTGCGGTTCAAGAGAAGACCTTCCGTGCTGGCGAAAAAATGGATACGGCTCATATTGAAACAAAAGGGATGCAGTACCTTTACGAAGATGGCGGTAACCATGTTTTTATGGATACACAAACCTATGAGCAATTAGAAATTCCAGGAGAAAGAATTGAAGACGAACTAAAATTCATGAAAGAAAACATGGAAGTTGAAATCATGATGTACGGTTCAGAAGTATTGGGTGTTGATCTACCTAATAAAGTCGAACTAAGAGTAGTCGAAACTGAACCAGGTATACGTGGGGATACAACATCGGGCGGCTCTAAACCCGCAACGGTTGAAACGGGAGCAGTGATCACTGTACCGCTATTTGTCAACGTAGATGATGTCATCGTTGTCAATACATCCGAAAGAAGTTACGTCTCCCGCGCATAAGCAGGTTTTATAGAAAAAGGAGGAACCAGATATGGTTGACAGTGTTAGAGATTATCAAAGACCCAATCCACATGGTGAAATTGAAGTCGCTCCCGAAGTTATGGAGATTATTGCTGGTATCGCAGCAAATGAGGTAAATGGTGTGTATGCCATGCAAGGAAAAATTACAAAAAAAATGAACAATATTTTTGGCAAAACCAACCATAAAAAGGGCGTTCATCTAATTAGTGACGAAGATGGCTTAAAAGTTGAAATATACTGCTACTTAAAATTTGGAGTAAATGTGCCAGAAGTTGCCAGAACCATTCAACGTAAAGTACGCGAGCAAATCTTGCATATGACTGATATCACATTATCAGAAGTAAACGTTCATATAGCAGATATCGTACCTGAAAAAACAGAAACCCAGGACTTGTTCGATCTGGATGGGGAAGAAGATGAGAAGTAGTGACAACTGTAAGGCGGGTAATTAGAGAAAAAGCGTTCCAAGCTCTTTTTCAATTATCTACACATGAGAATTTAACAAATGAAGAAGCCATCCAATTGTCATTGGACAGTACCCTTCCGATAAATGAAGAGCGGTCACTTGAAGCAGCTATGGCTCTTGTCCTGCCTGAGAAATCAAAGAGTAAAGAAATCGTAGACGATTCACTTACTTATTTGAAAAAGTTGGTTGAAGGTGTACAAACCAATAGGGAAGTCATTGACGAGACAATCAACCAGCATCTCAAAAAATGGACACTCAACCGTTTAGAACGAACCAACTTGTTGATCCTTCGCTTAGCGGCTTATGAATTGTTATTTGAAAAAGATGAGGTAGATAAGCGAATCGTTATGAATGAAGCGATAGAGTTAACGAAAACTTACAATGATGAAAAAGCTAGTAAATTCGTCAATGGTGTATTACAAAGTATTGCCGATCAACAGTAAGCACTTTTTTCTCACTTTTCAAAAGAAGTCTGGAAAAGATGGCACAAGTCCAGAAAGTCTATAAGGTTGATAAGGCAGTTAGTAAGGGCGGAAAAGTAGAGTGTGAGAGGCATTCTACTTTTCTGCTCTTTTCTATATTTATTTTAAACGAAAAAAACGTAAACTAGTCAGGAAGGAGGGCGGTTATGGAGCAAGATTACTTAACAGTCACTCAATTAACACGTTATATTAAACGAAAGTTCGACTACGATCCTTATTTAGAAAGAGTCTTTATTAAAGGGGAAATTTCAAACTACAATCCGAAAAGGCGATATGCTCATCAATATTTCAGTATTAAAGATGAAGGAGCCAAACTATCAGCTGTATTATTTTTAAAAGAACAAAAGAATATGACAGTTGAACTAGAAGAAGGCATGAGTGTGCTGGCTGTAGGTAGATTAGGGGTCTATGAAAAAACAGGTTCATATCAACTCTATATCGACCATATTGAACCAGAAGGCTTAGGTCAGCTTTATGCTGCATACGAGCGGACGAAAAAGAAATTAGCAGAAGAAGGTTGGTTTGACCAAGAGCTGAAAAAGCCTTTAATCCGTTTCCCTAAAAGAATTGGTATCATAACAAGTCCAAGCGGGGCAGTGATACAAGATATTCAAACGACGATTAAAAGACGGTTTCCTATGGTGCAACTGTATTTATTCCCGACCGTGGTTCAAGGAGATAAAGCAGCTGACTCTATTGTCTCCAGCATTCAACGAGCAGACCAACGTGGGGATTTGGATACATTAATCGTCGCTCGTGGGGGAGGCTCCTTTGAAGACCTCTTTCCTTTTAATGAAGAAAAAGTAGCCTTAGCTATTGCGAAAGCAAACACACCTATTATATCGTCAGTGGGTCATGAAACAGACACCACATTAGCAGATTTAGCAGCGGATGTTAGGGCGGCGACTCCGACGGCAGCAGCTGAATTGGCTGTACCTGTCCTTTTAGAAGAGCTGGGTAAAATTGATTTAACGACTCAGCGCCTAGTTCAATCGATGCTAGCCTTTTTAAGGCACCAAAAAGAACGGGTGTCGCGTTATGAACAGTCTTATGTATTCAGACAGCCCAAGAGATTATATGATGGCTATAACCAGACCTTGGACCAGGTGACCACACAGCTTATTCGTGCAATGGAAGACCAAGTCAGAGAAAGCAAGCAGCAATCAGCCTTACTGAATCAAAAATTAAAAGCCTTTGACCCGACCATTCGATTACACCAAGCACAAACGGATATTGACCGGTTAACCAAACAATTAACGAGAGCGACCAAGCAAGTGATTTCCGACCAGGACAAGACAATTAATTATTTAATGCAGTCGCTTGATCATTTATCTCCTTTGAAAGTAGTGGACCGAGGGTTTTCAATTACAAGGCACGACCAGCAAGTGGTCAAATCGATTGACCAAGTAGCAGAGAATGATGCAATTGATATTTTCGTTTCAGATGGAATCATACATGCACACGTATTGAGCAAAGATAAGCAGGAGGAAAGTTAATGAAAAATGAGCAGACAGTAAAGGATCAGACCTTTGACGAGGCAATGAAAAAACTCGAACACATTGTGAACAAATTAGAGCAGGGAGATGTGCCGTTAGAAGAAGCCTTGGATCAATTTCAAGAAGGCATCACATTGAGTCGCTACTGCAAACGGATTGTTGACGAAGCAGAGAAGACTGTCACTAGAATGGTTAGTGAAAATGGGGAAGAAAGCATCATCGACTAAAGTCAGCCATTAAAAATGAACAAAAGGAGACAGTTATGTTATTTGATGAATTAACGACTCAATACAAAGAAGCGTTTGAAACCTATGTGACGGAGCAAGTGAAGGAACACAGTGGAACAGATTTGGAAGCATCCATGCGTTATTCATTGGAAGCCGGCGGTAAGCGATTAAGACCATTAATGTTATTTGCCGTTGTCAAAGCCTTCAACCAATCCGTTGAAGCGTCTTTCCCCTATGCAGCAGCTCTTGAGATGATTCATACTTACTCATTAATTCATGATGATTTACCTGCAATGGACGACGATGATTTAAGAAGAGGACTGCCAACGAATCACATCCAATTTTCTGAAGCTACAGCCATTCTTGCAGGAGATGCCCTTTTGACGAAAGCTTTCGAGATGATGACAGAAGGTGAAGCAAGTGATGAAGCGAAAGTGAAGATGATTAGAGAACTTGCTCTAGCTTCTGGAAATGAAGGAATGGTTGGCGGACAAAAAGCTGATATTGACGGTGAAGAGTCATCTTTGACAGTAGAAGAGCTGGAAGCTGTTCATGCGCGTAAAACGGGTAAGTTAATTCACTTTGCTTTTTGGACAGGTGGCTTACTGGCTGATGTCGGTGAAGACACGATGAAAGACTTAGTGACTATGGCATACACACTAGGTGTTGCCTACCAAATTAGAGATGACATTTTAGATGTTCAAGGAACGCAAGAAGAACTGGGTAAGCGAGTAGGAGCGGATGCTGAGTTAGGTAAAAGTACGTATCCAGCTTTATTAGGGCTTAAAGAAGCCAACGACTTATTCAATCAAAAGCTAGAAGAAGCACAACAGTTAAATAAACACATTAAAGCAAGAGAAGGAAACTACGATGACGAATTATTAGCATCCTTTATCCAGTCTCTTTCCCTTTCTAAGTATGAAAAATAACGCAACTAAAGTATAAAGGAGTCAAGATGAAAAAAGAACGCGTGGATGATTTGCTTGTTCAACAAGGTTGGGCAGAAAACAGAGACCAGGCCAAACGACTTGTTATGGCGGGTAAGGCCTATACAAGTAAGGAAGAAAAACTCCAGACGTCTGGAGAAAAATGGCCAGCGGATACGACTGTTTATGTTAAAGGAGCGGACCAGCTTTATGTTAGCCGTGGAGGCTTGAAGTTAGAGAAAGCAATCGATTACTTTAACATCGATTTATCCGGCAAGGTGGTGTTAGACATTGGGGCGTCAACAGGTGGGTTTACAGATGTGTCTTTAAAAAATGGCGCCCAATTGGTTTACGCCTTAGATGTAGGAACCAATCAATTGGCTTGGAAGTTGAGAATTGATAAGCGTGTGGTTGTAATGGAACAGACGAATTTTCGCCACGTTACCCCAGCGGATTTCAAAAAAGGTCAGCCTGACACAGCAACCATTGACGTGTCTTTCATTTCCTTAACCAAGATTATTCCGGTTCTAAAGACTATTTTAAGTCCAGAGGGTGATGCGGTGATCTTAATTAAACCACAATTTGAAGCCCACAAAGAGGACGTAGGAGAAGGCGGCATCATTCTTGACCCTCAAGTACATGAATCAGTGTTAAAGCAACTAATCCATTTTCTATATAATCAGTCCTTTATGATTCATGGCATTATCCCGTCACCAATCAAAGGTGGTAAAGGAAATAAGGAATATTTAGCTTATATTAAAAGGGTACCCACTATGGATGTAACTGAGAAAGACTTGATGAAGTCGCTGTTAACAGAAGATTTATTCAGCTAATTGATACCATATAAACACACTATGCAGTCTTCAGTATTAATCTTTAAAAAGTAAAGGTCATTTGATTGGAACTTACCGTAAAAAAAAGTATAATAAATGTTAATATACTGTATAATTATACTAGAAGAAGATTAAGAGATGAAGATCATGCATAGGGGTGAAGCATAGTGAAGAAGAAAGAGCGACACCAGCTGCTCAGACAATTAGTGCAGCAAGAAACCATTAGGAAGCAAGAGGATTTTGTTAACAAGCTTTTAGATAGAGGCATTGAAGTGACTCAAGCAACCATTTCCAGAGATATTAAAGAACTGCAGCTCATTAAAGTGCCTGCAAAAGACGGAGGCTACCAGTACAATTTGCCACCCGAAATGAACTACAATATTTCAAAAAAATTAGGACGGCTAATGAAAGATGCCTTTGTTTCCATTGATACTCAAAAGGAATTTGTATTAGTTAAAACACTTCCCGGTAATGCGTTTGCCCTTGGAACATTGATTGAAACAGCCAATTATAAAGAAGTATTCGGCTGTATTTCAGGGGACGACACCGTTTTAATTATCTGTAGAGATGAAGAAAGTGCTGAGCGGTTTCAAAGAAGAATCATTTCCTTTATTTAGTGAGGAATACAACAAGGAGGTTTGTCTTTGTTAGAATCGTTAAGAATTAAAAACTTTGCTATCATAAAAGAATTATCACTGGAATTTAATGAAGGCATGACGGTACTGACAGGTGAAACGGGTGCCGGTAAATCAATTATTATCGATGCGGTTGGCTTATTAGCTGGCGGACGAGGATCAGCTGAGTTTGTCCGTTACGGCACTAAAAAGTGTATCTTAGAAGGCCAATTTACCTACAATCGAACGAAAGCTTTGGATCAGTTACTGGAAACGCACGAAATAGAGCAAGAAGGCCAGACGTTGCTGATTCAAAGGGAAATATTCAGTAACGGACGCAATGTGTGTCGTGTGAATGGAAGTATCATCACCATTGCTATTTTAAAAGAAGTCGGCAGCCATCTCATTGACATACACGGTCAAAATGAACACCAGGAATTAATGGTAACGGAAAACCATATTCACTTACTGGATCAATTTGGTTCCACAGCCTTAGCAGAGAAAAAGGCGGCCTACCAAGAAGTGTATGCCAATTACAGGCAGCTATTAAAACAACGTAGAGAATGGCATTTTAATGAGCAGGAACTAGCGCAGCGGCTCGATATTTTAAAATACCAAGTAGAAGAAATAAGAAATGCACAGCTTCAGCCCAACGAAGAAGAAACTCTGCTTGAAGAAGAAAAGAAGTTAACCAACTATCAAACGATTGTTGAGTCCTTATCCACTAGTTACAACGCTCTTCAAGGAGATGACGTGAGCGGACTGGATTTGGTAGGTCTGGCTATGGATAAAATGGATGCCATCAGCGATATGGATGAGCGGTTTAAACACATTTCCGAGCATCTATCTTCTGCTTTTTTCCAAATTCAAGAAGTAGCAAGTGATATTTACAGCGAAATTGACCGTTTAGAATATGATGAAGAACGCTTAAATGAAATAGAAGAGCGCTTGAATCTAATCCAACAGTTAAAGCGTAAGTATGGTAATTCAGTTGAAGCCATTTTAACTCATTTCGACCAAGCCCAATCAGAATTAGAGAAATTGGAAAATAGAGAAGAGCAAGTGGATCATCTCAGTCGCAAATTGGCAGAGTTGGAAAAAGAAGCCCTTGATTTAGGGCGAGACCTGTCAGACCTTAGACAAGAAACAGCTAAAGAACTGGAAGTCGCCATATTAGAGCAATTGAAAGAATTGTATATGGAAAAAGTAAAGTACTCGGTTGTGTTTAAAGAACAGACTGATGAAGGAAATCAGGCGGCGAGGTTAACGGAACAAGGAATAGACAGAGTGGAGTTCTTTGTAGCCACCAATCCAGGTGAACCGTTAAAACCATTGTCACGTGTTGCTTCTGGTGGAGAACTGTCCCGAATGATGTTGGCGTTGAAGACAATCTTTTCAAGGTCTCAGGGTATTACGAGCATCATATTTGATGAAGTGGACACCGGCGTCAGTGGACGAGTGGCACAAGCCATTGCAGACAAAATTCATTCCGTTGCCGTTCACTCCCAAGTGTTGTGTATCACTCATCTCCCTCAAGTGGCAGCTATGGCCGATCAGCACTTGTATATTAAAAAGCATGTGTCAGACGACCGAACCAGTACATCAGTCGATGTCTTAAAAAACAAAGAGCGCACAGAAGAAGTGGCACGTATGTTGTCAGGAGAAGAACTAACGCAGTTAACCATTGAAACAGCTCAAGAGTTATTAAAATTAGCGGACAGAAAAAAGAAAAGTCGATAAGTAAACGGCACATCTTAAACACAAAAAAGCCTCTGATTCTTTACTACATTAACTTTAGTCAGTTAATATAGAAAGAAGAGGCTTTTGTTCTGGTTTTAATTATGCGGATAAGATAGACTGTCTTAGTTTAAAACAACACTTATCAAAGAAGCAACTGCAGGAATAGCCATTGATACGACTAAAATCCAGATCATCAATTTCGTTGCTTTGCTAGTTGAGCTTTTTTCAGTTTTTTTCATTGAATGAACACCAACTTTCATAGAAGCTTTTCACTTATTAGTGTAATGAAACTGACGAATGATTGCAAGCGCTAAAATGAGAGTTCCAAAAGTGTTCATAATTTGTTAATATAAGGGTAGAACATTAAAATGAGTACCGGATTTAAAATTTGTTTTTTGGAGCGAAAGGGGATAAATAATGAGTAAACAGCAAGTCGGCGTCATTGGTATGGCGGTCATGGGGAAAAACCTAGCTTTAAATATCGAAAGCAGAGGGTATTCCGTCTCTATTTATAACAGAACATCGTCAAAAACAGAAGGCGTCATCGAAGAAAACCCAGATAAAAATCTGGTAGCTACTTATGAATTGGAAGAATTTGTCCAATCATTAGAAACACCTCGCAAAATTTTGTTAATGGTTCAAGCTGGAAAAGGAACAGATACAGTGATTCAACAGTTGCTTCCTCACTTGGATAAAGGCGACATTTTAATTGATGGTGGAAATACCTACTACAGAGACACCATTAGAAGAAGTAAAGAATTAGAAGACTCAGGCATTAACTTTATTGGGACAGGTGTTTCCGGTGGAGAAGAAGGTGCCTTGTTAGGACCAGCTATTATGCCTGGAGGACAAAAAGAAGCGTATGATTTAGTTGCACCAATTTTGGAAAAAATTGCAGCTAAAGCACCTGCCGATAATGAGCCATGTGTCACTTACATTGGACCTAACGGATCAGGACATTATGTAAAAATGGTGCACAACGGTATTGAATACGGCGATATGCAACTCATTGCTGAATCATACCACTTGCTTAAAGACGTCGTGGGTCTATCAAATCAAGAAATGGCAGACGTTTTTAGAGAGTGGAACGAAGGAGAACTGGACAGTTTCTTAATTGAAATTACGGCTGATGCCTTAACTAAAAAGGACCCTCAAACAGGTGCTGATTTAGTTGATGTTATCTTGGACCGTGCCGGTAATAAAGGAACAGGTAAATGGACATCTCAAAGTGCATTAGATTTAGGGTTGCCGTTGCCACTTATTACAGAATCTGTATTTGCCCGTTACATTTCAGCTATGAAAGATGAGCGTGTTGCTGCAAGCAAAGTTTTACCTCAACCCGAAAAAGCTGAATTCACTGGTGATAAAAAAGAGATCATCGGAAAAATCCGTGAAGCCTTATACTTCAGTAAAATCATGAGTTACGCTCAAGGTTTTGCACAAATGGGTATGGCTTCGAAAGAATACGACTGGAATTTACAATACGGTGAGATTGCTAAAATCTTCCGTGCAGGCTGTATCATTAGAGCTCGATTCTTGCAAAAGATTACAGAAGCCTATGAGCGCAATCCAGAATTGAAAAACCTTGTATTGGATGAGTACTTCTTAGACATTACGAGCAACTACCAACAATCAGTTCGTGACTTAGTCGGTATGGCTGTACAAGCGGGCGTTCCAATCCCTGCCTTCTCATCAGCCATTGCTTATTATGACTCTTACCGATCTGAACGATTGCCAGCTAACATTGTGCAAGCTCAACGTGACTATTTCGGTGCTCACACATATGAACGTACAGACCAAGAAGGTTCTTTCCACTTTGACTGGTATGAAGACAAAGGCGAAGAACGATGGAACTAA
>Ga0194136_1001378_pt1 | contig 12147 bp, 9 predicted proteins | sample TARM_MetaG_T3A_1_FD_134023 | JGI IMG/M metagenome (GOLD analysis project Ga0194136, IMG submission 134023) | Freshwater microbial communities from Pennsylvania, USA, analyzing microbe dynamics in response to fracking - TARM_MetaG_T3A_14 (version 2) | ecosystem: Environmental > Aquatic >...
CCAACCCTGGAGGCGTTGGCGGAGGTCTCGGAGGCGTTCTTCTTTGATTTGGCCCTCGGTGAGGTGGACGCTGACTTTTTCGGCGTACCACTCGGGGGTGCGGTGGAGGGGGGAGACCTCCTGCACGACGATCTGGGGATTCCCTTCGCGCAGGCCGTATTCTCCGGCGACCATGACGGGGAGTTCGTCGTGCAGGCCGGAGGCGAATTGTTCGGCGCTTTCCCGGAACATGACGGCGGGAAGGCCGGCTTTGCGTCCCTCGAGCTGGAAGGTGGCCATTTCGTTGCCGGTTTTGGTGAAGAACTTGCGCCACTGGGTGATGAGGCCGCCGACGCGGATTTTCGTGCCCTCCTCGAGTTCGCCGAGGTCGTCGATGTCGTGGGTGGAGAAGGTGTCGATTTCCCACTCGAATTCCTCAAGCGGGTGTCCGGAGATGTAGAAGCCGAGGAGTTCCTTTTCGTAGGCGAGCATTTCGGAGGTGGTCCAAGGATCGACCTCGGGGAGCTCGTCGTCGCTGACTTCGCCCTGGTTTTGCTCGTCGGACATGAGGTCGAAGAGGCTGGTCTGTCCCTGGTCACGGTCGCGGCGGAGGCTTTCGCCGCGCTGGAGGGCGAAGTCGATGCCCTTGAAGAGGCGGGAGCGGGCGACGCCGGTCCAGTCGAAGGCGCCGGCTTTGACGAGGGATTCGATGCAGCGTTTGTTGACTTCGCGGGAGTTGATACGGGCGCAGAAGTCCATGAAGCTTTCGAAGGGGCCGTTGGCCTCGCGTTCGGCGACCATGGTGTCCACCGCGCCGCCGCCGACGCCTTTGATGCCGGCCATGCCGAAACGGATGTGGCCGTCCTCGGGTCGGAAGTGGTTGACGGACTGCTGCACATTGGGCGGCAGGACCTCCATGCCCATTTCCTTGCACTCGGCGATGAAGCCGGTGAGCTTTTCGGCGTTGCCCATTTCCATGGACAGCACGGCGGCCATGAATTCGGCGGGGTAGTGGGCCTTGAAGTAGGCGGTCTGGAAGGCGATGAAGGCGTAGGCGGCGGAGTGGGACTTGTTGAAACCGTAGCTGGCGAATTTTTCGATCAACTCGAACACCTCGGTGCCCTTGGCGGGGGGGATGTCGTTGACTTCCTGGCAGCCTTTGACGAATTTGGCCTTCATGTCGGCCATGATGGCGGCGTCTTTTTTGCCCATGGCGCGGCGGAGCAGGTCGCCCTGGGCGAGGGTGAAGCCGGCGAGCACGTTGGAGGCGCGCTGGATTTGCTCCTGGTAAATGAAGACGCCATAGGTCTCCTTGAGGACGGGCTCGAGAAGGGGGTGGGGGTACTCCACTTCGACGGTGCCGGACTTGCGTTTAATGTAGTCCGGGATCATGTCCATGGGGCCCGGACGGTAGAGCGCGATGAGGGCGATGATGTCCTCAATGCAGTCGGCCTGGAACTGCCGCAGTAGGTTGCGCATGCCCTGGGACTCCACCTGGAACACGGCGACGGTGTCCCCGCGGTTGAGGAGTTCGAAGGTTTTCTCGTCGTCCAGGGGCAGTTTTTCGGGGTCGATTTCGATCCCGTGGGTCTCTTTGACGTTCTCGACGGCTTCGCGAACGACGGAGAGGGTTTTGAGTCCGAGGAAGTCCATTTTGAGCAAGCCGGTCATTTCGAGCGGCTTCATCTCGTACTGGGCCACGGGGAGGCCGTCTTTGTCCCGGCAGAGGGGGACGATGTCGTGCAGGGTGGTTTCGCCGATCACGACGCCGGCGGCGTGGGTGCCCTGGTTGCGGTGGAGGCCCTCGAGCACCCGTGCGTATTTCATGATGCGTTTGGCGTCGTCGTCTTTCTGAATGGCCTGTTTGAACTCGGGGTTCTGTTCCTCGGCCTTGGCGAGGGTCATGCCGGGATCCTCGGGAATCATTTTGGCGAGGGCGTCGCAGTAGGCGAGGGGGATGTCGAGGGTGCGGCCGATGTCTCGGATCACGGTTTTGGCGCCGAGCGTGCCGAAGGTGATGATCTGGGCGCAGTTTTCGCGTCCGTAGAAGTCCTTGACGTACTCGATGACCTCGGGACGGCGGGACTGGCAGAAGTCGATGTCGAAGTCGGGGGGGGAGACGCGGTCGGGGTTGAGGAAGCGCTCGAAGATGAGGTCGAAGCGGAGGGGATCGATGGCGGTGATGCCGAGGGCGTAGGCGACGAGACTGCCGGCACCGGAGCCGCGGCCGGGGCCGACGGGGATGTTGTGGCGGCGGGCCCAGTTGATGAAGTCCCAGACCACGAGGAAGTAGTTGACGTAGCCGGTTTTCTGGATGACGCCGAATTCCTTGTCGAAGCGGTCCCGCAGGGTTTGTTCCCGCTCGGACTGCGGATTCGAGATGTCCGCGCCGTCGTAGAGGGTTTTGATGCCCTCGGTGGCGAGGTGCTGGAGGTAGCCTTTGTGGTCATACTCCTCGGGCACGGGGTAGGTGGGGAAGTGGAGATCCGCCTCCTGGTTGAGCTTGAGGTGGACGTTGCAGCGGTCGGCGATCTCCAGGGTGTTGTGCAGGGCCTCGGGAACCTCGCCGAAGAGGTCCCACATTTCCTTTTGGGTTTTGAAGTAGTATTGGTCGCCGTGCATGCGGATGCGCTTCTCGTCCCGGAACTTGGCCTGGGACTGGAGGCTGAGCAGCACGTCGTGGGCCTCGGCGTGCTCCCGTTTCATGTAGTGCACGTCGTTGGAGGCGACGAGGGGGATGTCGAGTTTCTTGGACATCTCGACGAGGGCGCGGCAGACTTTTTTTTCGGACTCTTTGCCGTGGTCGTTCAGTTCGAGGAAGAAGTTGTCGGGCCCGAAAATCTCGCGGTATTTCCCGGCGGCCTGTTCGGCCTCCCGGGGGAGGTCGTCGAGAATGTGGCGGGGGATTTCGCCGCGTTCGCAGCAGGAGGTGGCGATGAGGCCCTTGCCGTATTGCTGGAGGAGTTCGTCGTCGACGCGGGGCTTGTAGTAAAAGCCTTCGAGATGGGCGCGGGCGCTGAGGCGGGCGAGATTGTGGTAGCCCTCGATGTCCTTGGCGAGCAGGAGCATGTGGTACATGGGGCCCGCGTTGCGGGATTTCACGTGCCGGTCGTTGCAGGTGTAGACCTCGCAGCCGATGATGGGCTTCACGCCCGCGCCGCGGCAGGCGTTGTAGAAATTGATGGCTCCGTGCATCACGCCGTGGTCGGTGATGGCGAGCGCGGGCATTTTCAGCTCGGCGGCGCGTTTGACCATCTGTTTCACCTTGAGCGTGGAGTCCAGCAGGGAGTAACTGGTGTGGGTGTGCAGGTGAACGAAGGGGTGCGGCGTGGACATGGGGGCAGATTGCCAAAGCGCCGGGGGCGGCTCAAGAGCGGATCGCGGAAAAAGACCCGATCGCGGTCTTTCGTGTGGGGACCTTTCCCGCTACTCTGTGAAGTATGAGCGAGTCCCCTCCCCGGATCTCCGGCGCGCGCCGGAGGTTATACGAGATTATTTTCGAGGCCGAGACGCCGTCCGGCAAGGCGTTCGACGTGGTGTTGTTGATCGCCATCGTGCTCAGCGTGTCGGTGAGCGTGTTGGACAGCGTGGCGTCGTACCGGGAGGCCTATGGTCCGGCGCTGATGGGACTGGAGTGGTTTTTCACGGCGCTGTTCGCGTTGGAATACGGGTTGCGGTTGTATTGCGCGCCGCAGCCGGCGGGGTACGCGACCAGCTTTTTCGGGGTGGTGGATCTGATCGGCTGGCTGCCGACGGTGGTGGGGCTGCTGCTGCCGGGCACGCAGTATCTGACGACCTTCCGGGTGCTGCGGGTGTTGCGGGTGTTCCGGATTCTCAAGATGGCGGCCTACTTGGAGGAGGCGCGGGTGTTGGCGACCGCCCTGCGGCAGGGACGCCGCAAGATCATGGTGTTTTTATTCACGGTGATCACGCTGGTGATTCTGCTGGGCAGTCTGATGTATCTGGTGGAGGGCGCGGAAAACGGATACACCAGCATTCCGGTGGGCATTTATTGGGCGATCGTGACGATGACCACGGTGGGATACGGGGATATCAGTCCGCAGACGCCGCCGGGGCAGTTCATCGCCTCGATGATCATGATTCTGGGCTACGCGATCATCGCGGTTCCGACCGGAATCGTGTCGGCGGAGTTCGTGCGGGGGGAATCGGAGCCGAAACGGTGTCCGCATTGCGGGCGGGAACCCTGAGGAGGGGTGGTCGTGGAAGTTTTTGGTTTTTTGTTTCTGGGTTCTTGTTTGAGCCAGACCATTGACCATTGACCATTGACCACTGACCTACTCGAGGTCGTACATGGAGTTGTCGGCGGAGAGGAAGCCGGTGCCCTCGGCGACGCCCTTGAAGCCGGTGGTGGTGTCGATGGGTTTGCGGGCCTCGACGTGTCCGTCGACGAAGACGACGTGGGTATGGCCGTTGTGGCGGTAGCCCTGGGTGCCGCCGTGGCGTCCGCTGAAGTCGCGGTCGAGTTTGCCGGGTTTGGGGGAGCGCATGAATTTGTTGGCACCGCCCGCGAATTCGCCGTCGCCGAAGAGGGCGGTTTGCGCGGGGGCCCGGACTTGAAGCAGGGTGGAGCTGGGGGTATCGCGCAGCACATGTCCGCGCATGACGGTGCGCATGCCGCCGAGGTAGCTGGTGTTGTAGTTGTAGCCGGTGTGGCGTTCGCCCTGCCAGTTGTCGGATCCGCGGTAGGAGGGACATTGCAGGATCTCGTTCGCGCCGTACTCCCGCCAGATCCAGCCGGGTTCCACGGTCTGGTGTTCACCACTGCCTTCGATGAAGAAATCCCAGCCTTTGGAGACGCCGCCGTCGGTGACCAGGGCGGGGGGGAAGGCGCCGTCGTGTTCGGCGGCGTAGACGCCGACGGCCTGGGACATGGCTCGGAGGTTGGCGCGGCATTTGGAGGCCCGTCCGGCCTCCAGCGCGCGTCCCACCATGGGCAGGGTGAGGGAGCCCGCGAGAAGGACGATGGCCATGACCACGATGAGTTCGATCAAGGTGAAGCCGCGGGTGTTCATGGAGCCGCCTCCAGGCGGAGCCGGTATAGCGCCGGCGTGTCACCGTCGAGCGGGGGCAGGTGGAGTTCCATCTCCACCTGGTCGACGCTCTCGGTTTCTATCGCGTCCGGTTGCGGAGTCAGATCCGCCCAGGAGTTCGGGTCCGCCGGATTCGAAGAGGCCTGGAGGGTCCAGGGAGCTTCGCGGGCGGAGAGGGGCAGGGTGAAAACGAAGGCTCCATCCCGCAAGCTGGCGGAGGGGAGGAAGAGTTCCGTTTCCTGGACGTGAACGGGATCGCCGCCCCGGGCGTATTCCTGCCAGTTGTCGAAGGCGTCGCCGTCGGGACTGGCTCCGGGGGCTTCCCGGGCCGGATCTTCGATCCAGGCGAAGTGGTCCTGTTGCCAGCGGGTGAAGCCTCCGACGGGGGCGACGACGGTGACGGCGTCGATTTCCGTGCGGCGGGAGGTTTCGGAGTTTCCGTCGTCGGGCACGGAGATTTTCACGTAGGTGAAGGAGGAGGGCGGGGTCTGTCCCTCGGGCACGATCAAATCGTCGAGGTCGAAGCCGGTGCCGCCCGCGCCGCCGCGGTAGCGTTCGCACAGATCGGCGAGGTTCATGCCGCCCAGATCAGCCGGCACGAGGTCCGGATCCGGAGGAAGCGTCGGGTCGGTGGGGTCGCCCCAGGCCGTGCCGTTCCAGACGCGTCCGAGGGTGGGAAGCATGGCGCCGACGCGTTGATCGGTCGGAAAATCGAACCAGGTCACGCCGTCGGCACTGACGGAGACCACGCCCCATTTGTCGTTGTCGATACTCATGCTGGACGGCGGAGGCAGGGTGTAGGTGGTCGGGTCGTTTCCGTACTGATCGTAGAGGCCGGAGCCGCTGAGCAGGGCGTTGCCGAAGACCAGGAAATCGACGCCGTAGGGATGGGCCGGATCGTTGGTGATGGGTTTTCCCATCTCCAGAATCAGCTCGCCGCCTTCGCCGATGGAGACGAGTTCCATGAAGTCCCAGGGAGGATAGACGGGCACCACGGTGACCGTGGGCTCGGTGCTGGTGAAATCCTCATAGGTCTCCACGGTGGGGCGGCCGAGAGCGGATCCCTTCAGGGTATATCCACTGTAGGGAGTGCTGCCGGAGTCATAGGAAACCACCGCCGTCGCCCAAGAGGGGGGATCCTGGGCGAGAGCGATGGAGGCGGTAAAGAGGCCGCTCAGGAGGAGCGCGCGCGACGCAGCCATATCGTCAGCCCCAGTCCGCCGAGCAACAGTCCGACGAGTGCGGGTTCGGGAACGGCGTTGGGAGCGGTGGACGGGTTGTTCCAGTCCGCCTCATAGTTGAGGCCGTAGGCGTAGCCGGTGGTGGGCGTGATATCGGTCACCCCGGCGCTGGAAGAGGTCCAGGAGGAGCCGGAGGCGTCGCCTTCCCAGAGGGAAATCCAGTCCCGGGGGGCGGGAGACGTGCCAGCCGTGACGCCGTGGGTTTCGCTCCCGTCGTTGTAGTGCATGCCATCGAGGTATTCACCGAAACCGAAATCGGCGAAGACAAAATCGAGCGCGGAGTCGGCGGTTTCGAGCGCGACCATGGCGTCGTAGACGGATCCATAATCTCCGTCGTTGTAGTTGAACCGCCAATTCAGGCTGTCGTCGGGGCCGTCGTTCCAATCGATCACGAAGTAGATGTGATCGGAACCGGTGCCGAAGGTGCGGTCGACGGTGTTTACGATGGGATCGGCGAAGGCCGCGAGACTTGCGGCGGAGACAAGTGCGGCCAGCGCCGCACGGCGAATGTTCAGCTTCATGTGTATTCCTTTCCTCCCCTGGCGCGGGGGTACGGGTTCGGATGGTCCGCTCGGGGGCGGGCCTGGGGAACTCCGTCACGTCTTCTGGCTTCCGGCTTGGCCTTCTTTTCCCCTTCCGTCCGTGGACGTGGATCCTGAAAAGTCGTATCCGGTTACAGTGGCGCGACCGCGGCCGATTTTCACGGCCTTCCGTTTGACGGAGGTCCTTGCAGCGAATGTCGCGGGTGGCCTATAGAATAGATTCGTTCGGACGACAAGTGTAAAATATCCAAATCGTACCTCAGACATCGCATTTGAGCTTTTTGGCGTGAGAACTTGCGCGTGGGGGCGGATCGTGGTGAAAGGACTTCCATGAAGCCGTTTTCCATTCCCACGCCGCACACGGTTCCTTCGGCCGTGATTCCGTTGGTCGCCAGTAAAAGTGAAAGCAACCGCGCGTTGATTTTGCGGGCGCTGGCCGGACCGGGGATCGAACTGGACAATCTGTCGGAGGCCCGGGACACCCGCTTGCTGGAGGACTTGCTGGGAAGTTCGGAGGAGGTGTTGGACGCGCGGGACGCGGGGACCACGTTCCGGTTTCTGACGGCCTGGTGCGCCGCCGCGAACCGGCCGGCGGTGATCACGGGGACTCCACGCATGCGGCAACGGCCGATCGGCATTCTGGTGGACGCGTTGCGGCATTTGGGGGCGGACATTGGATACGAGGGAGAGGAGGGGTATCCGCCGGTGCGGGTGCGGGGATTTCGTCAGACCCGGCGGGACGTGCGGGTGCGCGGGGATGTCAGCTCGCAATATATTTCGGCCTTGTTGTTGATCGCTCCGTTTCTCGACAAGGGTCTGTCCCTTGAACTGACCGGGGAGGTGGCGAGCCGTCCGTACATCGACATGACGGTTCAGTGGATGGCCCGGTTCGGGCTGGAGGTGAACGAGACGGCGTCGGGATTCGAGGTGGAGCCGCGGGAGCCGGTGCCAGGTCGGTACGCGGTGGAGTCGGATTGGTCGGCGGCGGGGTACTGGTATACGCTGCTGGCGCTGCGGGGCCGGGGGGAACTGAAGCTGATGCATCTGCGCGACCGGAGTCTGCAGGGCGACCGGAAGCTGGCGGAGCTGTTTGCGCGTTTGGGAGTGCGGAGCGAGTTCGAGGAGGACGGAGTGGTGATACGGCCGGGATCGCGGGAAGAGCGATTCGAGGCGGATTTCGCGCATATTCCCGATCAGGCCCAGACGTTCGCGGCCTGTTGCGCGGGCCTGGGAGTGCCGGCGCGGTTGACGGGATTGAAAAGTCTGCGGATCAAGGAAACGGACCGTATCGCGGCGTTGCAGACGGAGCTGGGAAAACTGGGCTGCGAGGTGGAGGTGATCGGCGACGACGCGTTGGTTCTTCCGGGAACGCCATTACGGGTGGAGGGACAGACCCTCGACACCTATGAGGACCACCGCATGGCGATGGCGTTCGCGCCGTTGGCGGCGCTGGGGCCGTTGTCGTTGGACGATCCGGGGGTGGTGGCGAAGTCCTATCCGTCGTTCTGGGAGGACTGGACGAAAATCAGCGGTTGAGCCACCAGAAGCCGGCGTTCAGGTAGGTGGCGAAGGCGAGCCAGAAGGTGTAGGGGAGCAGGAGGTGGAAGGAGAGTCGGGACTCGCGCCAGAAGCGGGGGAGGAGGATCAGGAGGGTGAGCCACATCACCGCGAGGTCGGCGAGGCCGAGAAGGGGGGAGCGGAGGCCGAAGAAAAAAGGGTACCAGGCCGCGTTGGCGAGCAGGTGGAGGGCGATGAGCTTCCAAGTGCGGTGGGGCAGAAACTGGTCGCGGCTGCGGGACCAGAGGAGCAGCGCCGCGGCGATCATGACGTAGAGAACCGTCCAGACGGGGGCGAACACCGCGTCGGGCGGGGTGAGGGGCGGGGCCTCGAGGGCGTGGTACCATTCTTTGTTCATTCGTCCGGAATCTCCTTGAGGGTGAGCACGGGCTCCTCGAGTTCACCCGCGAATTGTCGGGCGAGGAGGGCCTCGCGTTCGCGCAGGCGGGCGGGTTCGGCGGTTTGCAGTTCGTGAATCCGCAACGCGCCCTGCAGGATGCGGGCGAGCGTCACGGAAATGACGGCGAGGATCGCGAGGGCGGTGAGCACCTCCATGAGGGTGAACCCGCCGCGGGGATCAGTCGGAGGAACTGAGGTCGGCATCGAGTCCTTCCCCCCCCTCCATTCCGTCGGCTCCATAGCTGAGGATTTCAAAGGGTTGGTTGTCCCGTCCGGGCACGAGGTAGATGAAGGAATTGTCCCAGGCGTCCCGGGGGACCTCCCGGCTGTTGAGGTAGCCGCCCTGGGGATAGCGCGGGGGGATCGGCTCGGTTTGGGGTTTCTCGACCAGCGCCTCCAGTCCCTGTTGCTGGGTGGGGAGTCGGCCCTGCTGGGTTTTGTAGAGGGTGACGGCCGTGGCGAGGGTGTCGATTTGTTGAGCGGTGCTGGTAATTTTGGCCTCGTCGGCGGTGCCCACGAGGTTCAGCGCGACGACGGTGCCCATGATGGCCACGATGACGAGCGCGATGAGTACTTCGATGAGGGAAAATCCGTGTTTGTGATGCATCAGCGTCCTCCGGTGCCGAGAATGGTGCGGGGAAAGGCGGTCAGCCAGACCTGAAGCCAGAGCTGGTAATCGTCGTCGGTGCCGGTACCGTCGGCGTAGTCGTCGCCTTTGATCCATTTGCCGCCGAGGCCGTAGCCCACGCAGTCGGTTTCGTAGGTGAAAAGAAGTTCCTGTTCCTCGAAGCCGGCGTCCTCGAGTTCGTAGCGGGTGTAGCCCTCCATGCCGACACGCCCGTAGGGGTTCAGGTCGTAGGTGAACTGGAGGGTGTGGTCCTCGTCGTTGCGGAAGCGTTGATCGATGCGCAGGGAGTTTCCGTTCTCCGGGTGTTCGAAGCGGAGTTCGGAGTTGATGGAATCGATGTCGCCGAGGTCGGTGTCGTACCGCACGTCAAAGCGCACCCAGGCCCATTCCACGAGTTGCAGTTCGGTGTCCACCAGCAGGTCGCCCAGGGAGGGGTCGGCCTCCGAGCGGAGATCGTATTCGGTGCGGACGCCGATGTTCACGAGATCCTCGACCCGGTTCCGACCGCTGGGGAGGATTTTTTTGGTTTGCCACTTGTTGCGGATCCCGAAGGCGAGGCTGTGCTCCTCGCCGAGTTCGTCGATGTCGTCGAACTGGTAGATTTCCGAGGGGGTGAGATCGGGTTCGGGGATGAAGGTGTAGTCGGCGAAGGGTTCGACCACGTGGCGCAAGCCGTTGCCGATGGAGGTCGGACCGTCGTGGACGATGCCGAAGGCTTTGAAGGAGGTTTCGAGGCCGAATTCGGGCAACAGCCGCATGTCGCCGCCGCGGGACACCTCCACGTTGTTCGTTTGCAAGGTGGTGACGATGACGTTGTTGGTGGTGACGGTGGAGGTGGGGGTGACGCGTTCTTCCCGGCCGTAGGTGTCGCTGTAGTAGGTGGCGGCGAATCCGGCGCGGGGGATGACGTTCAGCCAGCCGAAATGGCGGGTGGGGTAGAACACGAGGTGTTCGGTGTGGGAGCGGGTGGAGTCGTAGTCCTCCAGGCCCTCGTCGTCGGTCTGGAAGTCGGTATAGTTGCGTTCGAGGAATCCGGCGCGGGTTTCGCTTTCGTAGAGGAAGTTGCTGTCGCCCACGGCGCGGCGGGGCACGTTGAAGGTGGCCTCGGGCATGCGATTGACGGCTTCGAAGTCCTCTTCGTTGAGCTGGCGGCTGAGTTCGATGTCGGCGTTCCATCCGTCGCCCACGGCGCTGTAGACGGCGCGGGTCTCGGGCACGGGCTCGTCGCGGAACTCCCGTTCGAAAAAGTCCTGCACGACCCGGGCGTCGCTGAGATAGGAGGCTTTGACCCAGAGGGTGTCGTCGGGGGAGGGGTTGCTGGTGTGGAAAAACTTCAGGCGGTAGCGCTCCTCGTCGATGTCGATGCCCTCGCCGCGCAACTGGGCCTCCTGCTCATCGCTTTTGTAGGGGGCGTCGTCGAGGGAGACATAGCCGCGGAGGCGGGTGTGGTCGCGGTTTTCCCTTGGGTTGTACCAGATGAAGTCCTGTCCCACGGCGGGGCCGCGTTCGGAGCGGTAGTCGAGGTGGGTTTTGGTGCGGTAGCCTTCGGAGGGATAGCGGTTGTAGCCGGTGAGGAGCATGAATCCGTCGCGGGAGCCGTAGCCGGGAACGACGTCGAATTGGGTGGGCTCGCGCTCTTTGTCCAGGGTGAAGCGGGGCAGATAGAAGAAGGGGATCCCCCTCAATTTGAAGACCGCGTTTTGGAGGGAGACGATTTCCTCCTCGTACACGTCGACCCGGCCGGCGTGAATCTGGAATTCGGGATCCTCGGGATCCGGACAGGTGGTGACGGTGACGTCCTCCATGCGGGTCTGGATGGGGCTGAGGCGTTCGGTGGAGTCGGCGTGGACCTTGAAGGGGCCGACCTCCATGTCGAGCCGGGGGAAGCTGCCCTTGCCGGTAATGAAGTTGTAGTGGAGTTCCTCGCCCCGCCAGATCTGGTCGGCGTTGGTGAAGACGACGTTGCCCCGGGCGTGGGCCTGTTCGGTCACGGTGTTGTAGGTGACGACGTCGGCCTTGAGGCTCTGCGCGCCTTTGCGGATCACCACGTTGCCGCTGGCGGTGACGGTGTTGTCTCCGCCCTGGTAGCTGAGTTGGTCGGCCTGCACATCGAGTTCGGAGGCGGTTTGCGCGCGAACGATGGAGAGGCTGAAGGCAAGGACGGTCAGAATCGGGAAAAGACGAAACATCGGATTCATGGGCGGGAAACGGGGTTGAACGAGTGGCTTATCCAACCGATTCCGCCCCCGGATTGCAAGTCCGGAACGGCGCGCGTTTGCGGGGCGTCACGGCGCTTCGGGCAACCGTACCGCGCTTAAATTTTCATCCGGTTCCTCGGGAATGACCGATTGATCGATTGGCTCGCAGGGCGTGAGTCGGTCGAGTTCGTCCAGCTTGGACGTGGGCAGGACGAGGTAGGCGGGACGTTCGGCCGGCAGGGCGCGGAGGACCTCCGCGGGGGTGTCGTATTCATTCAGGTCGAGCACCGGGCGGTGGAAATAGTAGGGCAGGGTGAAGGCGTCGGAGGTCCAGAGCGCCACTGGGGACCCGGGCGGAAGGGTGTGGCTCAGACGGTGCGCGAGGTCCTGGTTGGCTCTGCGGTCGACGCGGTGGGGGAGGACGCCATAGAGGCCCGTGGTGGAAAAGGCCAGCGCGAGGCCGAACCCTTTCCAGAGTTTCAAGGACGGGTGCGTGGTTCCGCGCAGCAGACGGAGGGCGAGAACGGCGGCCGCGCCCCCCGCGAGGGGAAC
>Ga0194136_1001382_pt1 | contig 12126 bp, 11 predicted proteins | sample TARM_MetaG_T3A_1_FD_134023 | JGI IMG/M metagenome (GOLD analysis project Ga0194136, IMG submission 134023) | Freshwater microbial communities from Pennsylvania, USA, analyzing microbe dynamics in response to fracking - TARM_MetaG_T3A_14 (version 2) | ecosystem: Environmental > Aquatic >...
GGAGCGGGGAACCGAGTTCCAGTACAAGGTCGACGCCTACTACGATCCCAAGATGGAAGGGGGAATCGCGTGGAATGACCCCGACCTCGCCATAGAATGGCCGGATATGGCACCCGTTTTATCCGAAAAAGACAAGCAGCTGCCGGCATTGCGGGACTTCGTCACGCCGTTTGTCTACTGACGGCAAACACATCCCGCTCCGCCATCTTCCGGTTTCAACGCACCCCATGTCTGCGACAATCAGTCAGCATGATTCGTGTCTGACACGCTATCCCATGTCCGGCCCCTCGGGCTATCAGGTATTCCCTGCGGGAAAACCATACAAGGTACGTAAGACGCGGCTCTGCGCCGGGCTCAAGCACGCCCTGCACACTGACGTGCGCGTTTGTGCCAAACAAGGACAAACGCCTCGCGCCCACACCTCTCACTGACAGAACGCTCGCAGAACATCACCCGCATCGCAAGACACATCCATTTTGAAAGGACGCATTCACCGGAGATCATTGAATCCGGAATCAGGCGTAAAAATGACAGAGTGAGTCGTATCCCCCTCAAGGCGTAAACGGAAGGATGAGAGCGTATTTTTCTACTTCCAATACATACAGTCGGTTACCGCTGCAGACGCTGAGTTCGTGAATTATTTCACCTTGACACGGCAATTGGCTTCCGCTTAGGTAATGGGCGTGGCAATTGTGGGCATTTTTTTTAATTTTTCAAACCAGCTATGAGGCGAAGGGTTATGGCGGACAGGCATTTACATCCTGCCAACGGGAACAGCGCGTCCGGCCAGTTTGGCGGCGCAGCCCCGTTCTTCGTAGGTCTGGTAGTGGCACTCATCTTGGGCTGGTGGGCGTTCCCGCAGATGCTTTATTCACAGAAGCATCAGCCGATACGTTTCAGCCATAAGGTGCATATGGAGGGTGCAGGCATGGAATGTTCGTCATGCCACTTCCTCCGTGAAGACGGTACTTTTGCGGGTCTCCCCACCACGGAAAGCTGTGCAGAATGTCACAGCGAACCCATGGGAAGCGATCCTGAAGAGGTCCGTTTCATTGAAGAATATGTAAACACCGGCAAGGAAGTCGAATGGCTTGTCTATCAAAAACAGCCGGACAACGTGTTCTTCAGCCATGCGGCTCACTCGATGGATTCGTGCAACAAGTGTCACGAATTTACCGAGACCGAGCTTTGTTCTTCGTGCCATCCCAATGTGGCCGAAACGGACGAAGCCCCGGTTTACTATGAAAACAAGCTGACCAAGTACAGCAAGCAGACCATGAAGATGTGGCGCTGCGAGGAATGCCATGCTCACCCTGAGCACTACGGCACCACTCGTTCCAGCAACGCATGTTATGTCTGCCATAAGTAAAAGGGGTGGTTTCAATGGCAGTTGATAGAAGAGGTTTTCTCAAGTTCGTCGCAGGCGTCAGCGCAGGCGTTATGGTAACGCCGATTCCGTGGAAACTGCTCGACGACGCAAGTATTTGGACCCAGAACTGGCCTTGGATTCCCTCCAACGTAGATGGCGCAAGCACCTATGTCTCCACCGTGAGCAAGCTGTGTCCTTCCTGCGTGGGCATGAAGGTTCGTCTTGTGGGCGACCGCCCTGTGCGCATCCTCCCCGACGAAAACCATCCGCTTTCCAAGGGCGGTATCTCCCCCCTGGCAGTTGCTGAAGCACAGATGCTCCACAGCCCCGCGCGCGTCATGCGTCCGCTGAAGAAGGCTGCAGACGGTGCATATGTTGCCATCAGCTGGGAAGAAGCCGACGCCATGCTGGCCGAGAAACTCGGTGCAGCAAAGGGCGGCATCGCATGTGTGTCCGGTGACGAAACCGGCACCATCAACGAAGTTCTTTCCGCAATCGCCGTCCAGGCGGGTTCCGGTAACTTCTACCTGATGCCCACCGAAGCGCAGCCCGCAGCCAAGGCCGTTGCAGCCATGGGCGGCAAGGGTCAGCTCGGTTACGACATCGAAAACAGCGACTACGTTCTCGCCATTGGCGCAAACGTACTCGAAACCTGGGGCACCGTTATCCGCAACCGTGCGGCATACAAGGCTGCCCGTCCCCATGGCGAAGAACCCGCAGTTCAGTATGTGTTTGCCGGTCCTGTGCAGAACAGCACCGCAGCAGGCGCTGACCAGTGGGTGCCCATCAAGGCCGGCACCGAAGGCGTTTTCGCTCTCGGTATCGCGCATCTGCTCATCAAGGCCGGGGCAAGGGCCGATGCTGCAGACTTCGACGCATTCCGCAGCCTTGTTGAAGCATACAACCCCGCCAAGGTTGCCGAGATCACCGGCACCAACCCCGAACAGCTCAAGAGTGTGGCCGGCGCACTGATGAAGGCCCGCACTCCTCTGGTAATCACCGGTTCCGACTTCGGTCAGGGCACCGGTGCCGCCACTGTCATGGCAGGTGTTGCCGTGAACATGCTGCTCGGTGGCATGAACCGCAAGGGCGGCCTCAAGCTGCTGCCCGTTGCCGAACCGGTGGTATCTTCTGCAATGACCCGCGCCGAGATGATGGGCAAGGACTTCGTGTCCTACATGTCCCGCATCAACGCAGGCAAGGAAAAGGCCCCCGCGGCCATGGTCTTCTACGAAGCCAACCCTGCCTATGCGCTGCCGCAGGCAACCAAGATGTCCGAAGTGCTGGCCAAGGTGCCCTTCAAGGCTACCTTCACCACCTTCCTTGATGAAACCGCGATGCTCTGCGACCTCGTGCTGCCCGTTCCCATGGGCCTTGAGCGTCTGGATGACGTTGCTACCCCGTACGGTTCCGGCCAGGCACTTTACTGCCTTGCCCGCCCCGTGGCTCCCATGCCCGCAAACGTGAAGCCCGCAGGCGACTACATTATCGCCCTTGCAGGCAAGCTCGGCTGCTCGCTTGGCGTAAGCTCATGGGAAGAAGTGCTGCAGGCCAAGGCTCAGGCCATGGGTGCAGACTGGGACAGCCTGATGGACGGCAACGTCTTCATGAGCGACGCCACCGTAAGCGCTTCCCTTTCCTTCGGTGCAGACGCTCTTGCCAAGAGCGTGGCCCCCAAGGCCAAGGAAGGCGACTTTGCAGTGGCTCCCGTCTTCAAGCTCGGCATCGGTACCGCAAAGACCGCCATCCCGCCGTACAACAACAAGCTTATCCGCCGCTGGGAACTGCAGGGCAATGAGCTGTACGTAGCGATGAATGGCGCCACCGCCCGCAAGCTCGGCGTGCTGATGCATGACAAGATTGTCGTCAGCAACAAGAGCGGAAACCTGACCGCCCGCGTGAACATCTTCGAAGGCATCATGAACGACACCATTGCCGTTCTGATGGGCCTCGGTCACACCGCCTTCGACCAGTTCAGCAAAGGCAAGGGCGAGAACGTCATGCAGCTGCTGACCGTCGGTTTCGAAGCAGGAACGGGCCTTTCCGTCTGGAACATGGCCGGCGTCACCATCAGCAAGGCATAAGGGACGATCGTCATGCAAGTAAAAGAATTCAAAGTAAAATGGGGGATGGCAATCGACATCGATAAGTGTACCGGTTGCGGTGCCTGCATGGTTGCATGCCAGGCTGAAAACAACCTGTCTCCTATCGAAGATGCCTCCAACAAGATCAAGGTGATGAACTGGCTGGTAGTCTATGAGCTCAGCAACAAGAAGCCTTTCCCTGAGCATGATGTAGCGTACCTGCCCCGCCCCTGCCAGCAGTGCGGTACCCCGCCCTGCGTATCGGTCTGCCCCGTTATTGCAACGGACAAGAACGAAGAAGGCGGCATTGTCAGCCAAATCTACCCCCGCTGCATCGGCTGCCGGTACTGCATGGCAGCGTGCCCTTACCATGCACGCTACTTCAACTGGCTTGACCCTGTGTGGCCCGAAGGCATGGAAAAGGCCCTCACCCCCGACGTATCCGTACGTCCCCGCGGTGTGGTCGAAAAGTGCACTTTCTGTCACCACCGCTTCATGCAGGCCAAGGACAAGGCAATCGTGGAAGGACGTGACCCCGAGGCTCTGGCCGACGGTGACTATGTTACTTCCTGTACCGAAGCTTGCCCGAACGGCGCTATCGTATTCGGCGATCTGAACAATCCCGACCATCAGGTGTACCACCTGGCACGCTCCAAGTATGCCAGCCGCCTGCTCGAGCGCCTGCACGCCGACACTCAGGTATACTACATCAGCCGTCGCGAGTGGGTTCGCCGCCAGCTGGATAACTACCTGGATAATGAAAAGGTCAAGGGGTAGAACACCATGGAAAAGAACTACTCTCTTCCCGCTGATCATGATCTCTTCCCGGAAGGTGCACAGCGCTGTTCCCTGCTGAAGTTCATGATCTGGATGGGACTTGTCGGTGTGGTCGCTGCCTGGGGTCTCTACGCCGCGTACAAGGTGCTCAGCACCGGTCTTGGCGTAACCGGACTGGACGACTACTTCGGCTTCGGCCTCTGGATTACCTTCGACCTCGCCGTCATCGCCCTCGGCGCTGGTGCGTTCTTCACCGGTCTGCTCAGATACATCCTGAACATCGACCCCCTGAAGAACATCATCAACCTGACGGTTATCGTAGGGTTCATCTGTTACTCAGGCGCCATGCTCATTCTGGTTCTCGACGTAGGTCAGCCGATTCGTGCATGGTTCGGTTACTGGCACGCCAACGTACACTCCATGCTCACAGAAGTTATCTTCTGTATCACGTGTTACCTTATCGTGCTGATCATCGAATACGTGCCGCTCATCCTTGAACAGAAGCAGCTTAACCGCAATCCGCTGCTGCATCACATAGCGCACAACCTGCACGTTATGATGCCTCTGTTCGCCGGTATCGGTGCGTTCCTTTCCACCTTCCACCAGGGCTCTCTCGGTGGCATGTACGGCGTGCTCTTCGCCCGCCCCTATGTCTTCCGCGAAGGTTTCTTCGTATGGCCCTGGACCTTCTTCCTGTTCGTCATTTCCGCAGTGGGTTCCGGTCCGGTGTTCACCGTACTGATCGCCACCATCATGGAAAAGATGACCGGCAAGAAGCTGGTAAGCTGGGAAATCAAGAGCCTCATGGGCAAGATCGCCGGTTCCATGCTGTTCGTGTACCTGATCTTCAAGTTCATGGACACCTACGGCTGGATCAACACCATCCTGCCCAATGCGGGTCTTACTTTCGAACAGAACTTCTACGGAAACATATACGGCCAGTGGTTGCTCTGGACTGAACTGGGTCTCTGCGGTGTGCTGCCCTGCATCATCCTGCTCGTTCCCAGCCTGCGCAACAACCCTGCACTGTTCTACTCCGCCGCCCTGCTCGACTGCATCGGTGTAACCATCAACCGCTACGTCTTCACGGTTCAGGCACTGGCTATGCCGGTAATGCCCTTTGACAGCTGGGAAACGTATGCACCGAACTGGGCGGAATGGGGCTCCAGTGCACTGGTTGTCGCTTACGGCGCCATCGTGCTCTCGCTCTCTTACCGCTACCTGCCGGTCTTCCCGCAGGAGAAAAAGCTGAATGCGACCAAGGCATAACGCCTGAGTCACATATACGGTATAAGCTCAAAGTAGTTGAACCCCGGCACGGCCCCCACCCGTCCCGGGGTTCTTCTTTTGCCATGCAAAACGGCCGCTCTTCCCTGAAGAGCGGCCGTTTCATGAAGCGCAAAGATCGCAGCCAGCATCCACTGTCCACGCCCCCTCCAGGGCAAATGCTTCAAACTTTCAATCCCACACCAGCCCCTGCATGCGGCAGAACACTACGAGCGGCGTGGCACAGCTCGGTCATCAAGCTTGCAGACCGGCGCTGCCTACGCGGTCCACCAGTAATAGAGGGCGGCCATCAACGCGATGGAAGCAGCCCTGAGCACCTGATTGAAGGCGATAAGAAACAAGGCCAGACGCGGCTTGAAAATGCCCGCATAGGAAGGGAACTGATGCCTGAATGCCCGCATGGGGGATGAAAGGATGTTGCCCACAAGCAGAGTCATCACAACATCCCGCGCAGTCAGCGTTCCGGCATGCAGCAGTTGTCCGGCGGCGGCAAGTGCGGCGGCGAACTCTGCGGCAAGATGCATGAGCACCACGCTGATTCCGGCAGGATTGAGAAAGTTCAGCACGCCCACCTTGCCTTCCATCATTGCCTGCAGAGAGTCGAACCCACCAGTCTTGTTCATAACATACATCAGCACATACACCGGCATGGTGATGTAGAGAATGCGCGGCAGGCGCTGCCTGAACCGTCGCCAGCTCTTGCGCAGCGCATCCTTCCAGCTGTTGCTTCGTTCTTCTTCAAGACGGCAGGTTATGCACCCTTCCGGCAACGGGGGCAGCATGATGCGGCCAGCCACCACGGTTCCCAAAGTGCGGAGAATGGCAGCCGCGAGCACCAGCCCCACATACGTAAAGGCTGCATCCCCAATGAACGGGACCGCCATGAAGAACATGGATGGCAGATGGAGAAAGAAGGCCGGTGTGCTGTTAAACAGGTTGGCAAAGACAAGTTCCCGACGGGAGATTTCCCCCTTCTCGTAGCTGCCTGCCAGCATGGTGTTGGCCGTAATGGTGGAAAAAAAGGCCATGGAAAAGGATGCACCCGAGATATCCCGCAAATGCCCCATACGCACAAGAGGAGCGGCAATGCGTGCTACCCCGTGTGTCCAGTTAAGCGCCTCGATGATATTCCCCAGCATGAGGCCCGCTGCGATGAAAAATACGAGCCTGAGCATGGGCTTGATCAACCCCGCCCACAGCACGGGCCAATCCGTGAATCCAAGCTGATGCAACAGGTCCATAAAATTCTCCATTATTCCCTCTTACGCTTCCGTACCGGGCATGTAAACTCTGCAACCCGTATGTGCTGAAAACGCGGCAAAAGAAAAAGCCATGCCGCGCAAAAACTGCACATGGCATGGCCCGCTTGTACTCCGTATACGACAGTTACAGGAAGGTCGAAACGGTTTCTATATACTCTCTGAGTCTTCTGGAGACACAGGGGTCAAGATCAGTGAACGCCGCCCCCACCGTCATGGTCGACTTTTCTATTTCGACATTGCGGCACACGCATGAAAGCGTTGCATCTTCGCCTGCAAACAGATTGCCCTTGATAACCAGCATCTCGTCCGAATCGAGCTTGCGCACAGCATCCGAACTCTTCACTTCGAAGCAGATTTTGCATCCGCCGGCAGAAAGATCCACAATGGCTGCCTTGTGCACCCCGTGCGAAGAATGCACCTCTGTGGGAATGATGCATTTGAGGCGTTTATCCGACCGCAGCTCGTACTGCTCCAGACTATCGGGAAACTCCACGAAAACCAGAGAGGAAGGCTTGCTGATATGGTTGATGACATGTGTCTTGAAGCCGATGATGGTCCCCTGAAACATGTATCTTATCGTCAGTCCTTCGCCGGGCATCATGCGGTTGCGTATACCCGGTACCAGCGGCATCTTGAGGATGAGATACTCATAAGGGTTCAGTCCGATCAGTTCGGTACCATGCTTGCTTTCCGAACCATACAGGCTCATGAGCATTTTAGTGCCAAGCTGTATATCAAGCTTCATGCCGGGGTTACGAGTTCGCAAAGCCACCGCCTGCTGCATGATGACTATCTCTCCTCTGAGTGTGCCGTAGTATTTCGTCTGTATTTACCTGTCTGCAGGCACTTAGACAATGAGAATTATTCTTTATTATAGCGTAACCCGATACATTGATGAAAAAGGACAGGTCCGGACTACCGAACCTGTCCCTGAAGAACAGCATCATGCTACACGGTATGCGCAGGTTTACGCCTCGTGCCCCGGATCAGCCGGCTGCCCCTTGCGGCCTGCCTCTGTACGGGCCAGAACGTCACAGCGCTCATTTTCGGGATGCCCGCTGTGTCCCCGTACCCAGTGGAACTGCACGGTATGCTTCTTCAGCATCGGCACAAGCCGTTCCCACAGGTCGCGGTTCTTCACAGGCTGCTTGCCTGCGGTCTTCCAGCCGTTCTTCTGCCAGTTCACCAGCCACTTCTTCTCAACTGCATTACGCACGTACTGCGAGTCTGTGTACAGGTCGACCTTGCACTCCTCAGTCAGGGCAGACAGCCCTTCAAGAACGGCAAGAATCTCCATGCGGTTATTGGTTGTCAGCGAAAAACCGCCGGACAACTCCTTTTCCGTGCCATTACAGCGAAGAATGGTGCCCCAGCCGCCGGGGCCGGGGTTTCCGAGACAGGAACCATCCGTGAATATCTGAACTTGCTTCATATATGTCATTCACCTGATACCGCCCAGCTGTCTGAAAACGGGCGGTGTGTAGCTGGCAACCGGACAGGCTGCAATCTGCCCGTTCCGGTCAAATAATAGTAGTTTCAAGCCGCATGCGAGCGAACCGTGCTGGCCGGTCCTGCTAACCGCCCCCCATGTCCAACCACAACCGGGTCAACGCGTCTGCGAGCCCCTGCTGCCATTGGCCCTTTTGAAAATAGGGGCCGAAATGCTCGTTCTGCATACGGTACAGGTAATCATCTCCCAAAGCCTTGCGCAGCAATGTAGGGAACTCGACCAGCACCTGCTGTGTCTGCGGATTTATGCCTATGAACAGGGTCTTGCTGTCCATATCCGGCAACGCGACCGGCGAGGTGCGAATCTGCAGACGCAGCTTTATGCCATAGACTTCCTTCAATTCGGCGGCATACTCGCGCAAGGCTGCCCGCTGGTCGGCAGTGAGCACATTGGCTTCATCCCACACAGCCCCCCGCGAGTTGATATCGCGCAGGTTCGCTCCGATCTGATACCAGAAGGCCACGCCCACAAGCACAACCACGGTAATCAGCAGCATCGAGCGGAGAAAGAGTTCAGACCCGCTCTCGGCCTTGATGAGCGGGCCCCTGGAGCGGAACAGCATTACCCCTCCTCTCCTCCGGAAATGGCAGGAGCCTTTGCCGCCATATCCAGAATAGCCTGTTCGTAACGCCTGCGCACATCGTTCATGTAGGCCTCGTCAATGCCGCCCTTCCATGTGACAACCTCTGAATACCGCTTGGGTATACGCACGGCGTGCACATCAAAACCGGTGCGGCATTTGAGATTCCAGCGCAGGGCCTGCATGGCTTTGCCGGCCGTGCCGAGATTGGCGGCCACATCTGCAAGCCCCACCGATTCGAGGCACTCGCCTATGCGATCAGGGCCATACGAGGCGCGGGCAAACATACAGGAAACCATGCTGTTGATGAGGATGCGCTTGTACTCGTCATCCACGAGGAAGTCCACAGCCTTGCCTGCATCCTTGTCCTTGGCGCTCTGGTCCCACGAATAGCCGCCGGAATCCAGATGCGAATGGCGGAACCCGTATGCCTGTGCGACGAAGAACACTTCGCCCGTGGCATAGCCCGCCATTTCCTGCCCGAGAACACAGGCATAGTCCGCGCCGCCATATATGTCGGCCGCTTTGAGCGTGCCGGTACCCAGCACACGGTAAAACTCGTTGCTCGCCATGCCCAGATGACGCAGCGCTTCCAGAAAGCCCTGCACCTCACCGAAGCGAATGGGAACAATGGTTTCCTTCTCGCTCAGCACGCCCTTTTCCGAAGCCTCGGCAACCCATGCGAGCGCCACACCGGAACTCATGCAGTCCAGTCCCAGCTTTTCCGTCTCGTCCAGCAGGGCCAGCACATCTGAGGCGTCTGTCAGCCCCAGCATGGTTCCCTGTGCGAAAATGGACTCATAGTCGTAGGAAACCTGCTTGTAGAGAAACTCGTGGTCCTTGGCGAACTGCTGACGCAGCAGGCCGATATGGATGCACCCCACGGGGCAGCCCGCACAGGCCGTCTGGCGCAGCAGGAACTTGTCGGCAAAAGTCTCGCCGGAAACGCCGTCTATGCGCTCGTCCGATGTCTTCTGCAGGTTGTTCCACGGCAGGGCCTTGAGCTCGTTCAGTGCCAGCAGGTTGGCCGGAGTTCCGAGATCATGATACTTGCGCATCTTGTCCGTGGCGGTGATGTCCTTGTACACCTCGCGCATGAGCTTGGCGTAGGCATTGCCTTCGGGCAGCACAAACGAGCCGTCGCCCTGCACAACAATACCCTTGAGGTTCTTGGCCCCCATCACAGCCCCGGCACCGAGCCTGCCGAAATGGCGGAAGGAATCCACATTAATGCAAGCGTAATGCACACCGCGCTCTCCGGCGGGTCCTATGCGGATGCAGGAACGGTGGCCCGAGCTGCTCTTGCCGAAACGGCGCAGATACTTACCGGCGGAGAAAACGTCTGCTCCGCGCAGATAGCTCACATCATGCACATCCACGGTGCGCGCGCCGACCACCAGTGCGGAAAGGCCGCGTGCCGCCCCCGTGACCATCAGCGCATCATACCCTGCAAAGCGCAGCGACAGGGCGAGCCTGCCACCGGCGTGGCTCTCTGCCCACTCGCCCGTATAGGGCGAACGGAATCCGCACACCACCTTGCTCATGAGCGGGAAGAAGCCTGTAAGCGGGCCCACGGCAAATATCAGAGGCTGTCTTGGGTCCAGCGCCGGAGCCTCCGGCAGGCCATATGTTGCATACAGGGCTGCGGCAAGACCGCTGCCGCCCAGATGCTCGGCTCTGCTGCCGAAACGCAGCACACGGGAGCGACCTGTTTCAAGGTCGACATGCAATACGCGGGAATAGCTGTAATCAGTACGCATCGCTCACCCCTTTGGCTGCCTGACCGTCCGTGGGAACATCCGTGGAAACATTCGTGGAAGCGTCCGTGGAAACGCCCGTGGAAACACCTGCTGAGCCACCCTCTCCCGGCGGTTTCATGCACCGAATCAGGGGCATCGACAAGTTCCAGACACCCGTGCGGACAGAAGGCCACACACCGCCCGCAGTGAATACACAAATAGGGGACATTCTCTTCCGGTTCCATGTAGATGGCATCCACGGGGCAGGCTGCAGCACATTTGCCGCAGCGGATGCAGAGATCGCGTTCCTGTTTCACGCCACCGCCCTTACGCTGTGTCAGCGAACCGGTGGGACACGCCACAGCACAGGGTGCAGGATCACAGGCCACGCACAAATGCGCTTCAAAGCCGGTGGAAAGCCCACCAGCCGAGGCAATGCGTATGCCCGCCGTGTTCCACGACAGTTTTCTGTGCACCAGACGGGCGCACGCCAGCGAACAGGAATGGCATCCGATACACCGCTCCATCTTGTTTGCCCGCAATATCTTCATCTCAGCCGCCTTCATCCGCGCACAGGGCGCGAAGCGTTATATTTGTCCGCCCGCTTCGGCTATCCATGCCAGAAGCGGCGTTTCCATCATCGTCCGTATCTCATCAAGTCTATCTCCGGTCTGCGCCTCATAACGCATCACAAGCACCGGCTGCGTATTGGATGCGCGCACCAGTCCCCATCCGTCGGGAAAATTCAGCCGCACGCCATCAATATCTATTACATCATCATGACGTGCCCGAAAATAATCCTGTGCTTTTTTTATGACGGCAAACTTCACAGCGTCCGGACACGGTACGTGCAATTCCGGCGTACTGCACGCATGGGGCCACCCCGGCAGTTCCGTCAGGGGCTTATTCTGCGCGGAAAGGATGGAGGCCATGCGCGCCGCAGCATACACGGCATCGTCAAAGCCGAACCAGCCCTCGTTGAAAAACATGTGACCGGAAAGCTCGCCCGCCATGGGGGCGTTTTCCGCAAGCATCTTGGCCTTCATCACGGAATGCCCCGTCACCCACATCATGGTTCTGCCACCGTGCTGACGGATATCGTCAAACAGGCGGTGAGAGCACTTCACATCCCCGATGAGCAGACTGCCGGGCAATCTGGCCAGCACATCACGGGCAAACAGGCTGAAAAGTTCATCACCAAGCAGCAGCCTGCCTCCGGCATCCACTATGCCGAGCCTGTCGGCATCGCCATCCAGCCCTATGCCCAGATCAGCACCGGTAGCACGCATGCGGCCGATGAGGTCCGTCATGTACGCCTCTATGGTAGGGTCGGGATGGTGATTGGGAAAGTCACCATCCGGCTCGCAGTACATTTCCTCAACCTCGCAGCCCATGCGGCGCAATATGCGGGCGCAGACTTCGCCCCCTGCGCCGTTGCCACCGTCTACCACAACCTTGAGCGGACGGGAAAGCCGGTTGCGTTCAAGCACTGCGGCCTCATAATCCGGCACAATGTCA
>Ga0194136_1001383_pt1 | contig 12125 bp, 14 predicted proteins | sample TARM_MetaG_T3A_1_FD_134023 | JGI IMG/M metagenome (GOLD analysis project Ga0194136, IMG submission 134023) | Freshwater microbial communities from Pennsylvania, USA, analyzing microbe dynamics in response to fracking - TARM_MetaG_T3A_14 (version 2) | ecosystem: Environmental > Aquatic >...
GGGACAAAGCTCTCGGCGTCTCGGCATTCGGTCTTTCGGCAGCGATGGCGCTAGGCGCTACTGGCTGAACGCCACGCAGGACGCTTGAATCCGTCATGCGTCCGCCGTGGAAAATCTGCAGGATGGCTTTCGTGCCGTCCTTCTTGATGGCTGCAGCCAGTTTGCTCAAACCGGGGATGAACACATCGGAAGCGACGCTTAATTCGCCTTCCCAGCCTTTGCCGTCGTTCTGGACATTCGCTGCGCCTGTGATGACCGCGCCGATTTCGCCGGAACGGAGTGCGTAGTAATTGATTTCGTCGGATGTCACGACCCCATCATAAAAACTCATCTTCGTCGTCATTGGAGCCATCATGATGCGGTTCTTTAACTTAAGACCGCGTTTGAAAGTCAGTTCACTGTTCATTGTTGACATGTTTTTCTCTCCTCTTCACTGTCGTTTTTTTTCATTTTAACGAGCTTATCGTAAATTCCCAAACAAAAAGCTCAGCCCTTAAATTGCATGCGCATGCATACATTTTATTACAAGTGATTATTTTTTGCAAGAACCTCGCTTTTGAAAGTAAGTCTTCGGAAAAAGACTGCCAGTCATGCAAAAAAACTGCGGAGAAGGCAACACGCCCGCCTCCGCAGTCTGTATCCATCATTGCCTTTTCCGGAATTTCGATCAGTAGTCCGTCTGTGAGCTGACGTCGCTCCAGTCCTCGATCTCCTGCAATCTCTCTCTCATCTCGGCAGACACGATTTTGACGGCATCCGAACCCAGCAATAACCGTTTCGGAATGGTCTCTTTTTGGATGGTTTTGTAGATGACTTCTCCCGCCTTGTCCGGATCGCCGGGCTGGTCCTGGTTGTCGACGATGTTCTCTTTTCTGGTCTTCCACGCTGTTCCGGCATAATCTTCGATCTGCTTCTGGGTGCCTTTCAGGGAAGTGTCGTAGAATTTGGTGCGGAATGCTCCCGGTTCCACGGTCATCACTTTGATTCCCAATGGAGTGACTTCCTTCATCAAACCGTCCGTCATCAATTCCAAAGCGGCCTTGGATGCAGCATAATAACCGGAACCAACACCTGAACGTGCGGCTGCGATCGAGGAAATATTTATGATCGCGCCGTTTTTCTGAGCCCGCATGTAAGGCAGGACTTGCTTGATCAATGCGATCGGGCCGAAGAAATTCGTGTCAAACAGCAGATTTACGCTGTCTTCTTCGCCTTCTTCAACGGAAGATCGATAGCCGTAGCCTGCGTTGTTCACGAGGATGTCAACCCCGCCGAAATTATCCGCTGCCGCTTTCACGGCGTCGGCGATACTTTCTTCATTCGTGATATCCAAAGGTACGGCGATAGCAGTGTCGGGATAAGCTTCGACGATATCCGCCACCGTTGAAATGTTCCGTGCAGTCACGACCGCATTATCCCCATGTTTTAAAACTGCCTTTGCGATCCCTCTGCCGATGCCGCTCGAGCAGCCTGTAATCAACCATGTTGTCATATTGTTTCCTTCCCTTCCGAAGCTGTTTATTTTGATGCTGGCGCCATTTCAACGAATCCAAACAGCGCCACTCCCATTACAAAAAGAAGTATACACCTTGGAGTGCACTCAAAGGGAAGCGTTTTATTTTCGAAAGTTCCTTTTCCGCGTTATCACTTTAATTTCCTGATCGGATGAATTATAAATAAAATAATGCGGCAATGATGGAAAGTACAACAGCATAGTAGTGATACCATTTCTGTTTCGTTTTATGAAGCAGAAATGCACTTATTGCAGCAACCAACAACACGGCAAAATACGCTATAACGGGATTTCCATACAATTGAACGCCAATGCCAACCATAAACGTGGTAAGTGAGGCAGTCAGCAGGCTGGCTTTAAGCCAGTCATATATCGCCGAACGGTACACGATCAAACCTAGGCCGAGCCAAACAATCCCATAACCAACACGCAAATAGGACACAAATCCATAGGAGCCATCCTGATTTGCAATGGTTTCAAATACCGTGAAAATCAGGAAATAAAGCATAAAAGCAACAGCCACAGCAATTAAGCTCGCTATTGTCACAAGCATGCCTTCCTTGATGATTTCAGATCTTTTGTTCATACACCCTTCAGCTCCTGTCTATTTACTCGACATGATATTCGGATAATGATGCATCAGTGCGGGAAAGCAATTTCTGCAATTGTCCATGCAATGATGATAAGTCCTACCGGAATGGACAGCAACGTCAAAAAGGCTCTGTCCTTGTATTTGATGACGGCTATCAGCCCCATGATGAAACCAATCACTCCAATCAGTGCAAGGACGGGTGTCGGAAATGGTAATCTGATGGCTGCACCTAATCCGAGCGTTTTTGATGGCCATCAACACGATGAAAGCCAGAGTCAAGCCAGCCGGCCATTTCCCGGTTGTTGTTTTGGACCAAAACTGCATTTTCATGATCGTTTCCTCCTTATTCTTGTTCAAGATAAAATGCTGCATCAGGTAAACTGCCGTTAATTGCATCAGGGGTTGCTTCCAGAAACAGGCTCAGATATTTTTCTACTGCCGGTTTTGCGCTTGTGGCATCCAAATAGCCCAAATTGCTGCTGGAAATCACTCCTGTTGCCTGTTCTTTCGTAATCCCTACTTTATGATTATCGAGCAGTTCCGCCGTTTCAGCTGGATTGCTGTTGATCCACTCAATGGAATCCTGATAATCCTCGACAAACAGGTTCCATTCTTCTGCTCGATCTAGAGGGATTTCCTTTTTAACAATCAAGCAAGTCAGGGGCAATGGCATCCCATCCTCGTTAATTTCCATCCATTCCTCCTGAATATCCAAGGCAATACTGAAGCCACTGTTTTCATTCAACAAATCGGTAACCCAAGGCTCAGATAAAACTAGACTATCATTAGCTGCGACGTTTTCCATCGCTGTTTCTGCACTAGTAACATATGTCAGCGTCAAATCATTATCCGGATCGATGCCAGCTTGAATCAACAACTGTCTAATAACAATGTCAGCAGCCGATCCCTGTCCTACAATTGTAATCGTTTCCTCATCCGCTTCAAAAGAGTAGTTCACCGTGTCCCCCAACCTCACTTGGGGATCGATGCTTGGCTCCATCGCCTTGACGAATCCCAACGCTGCAGGACCAGTAATCGACGCAACTGTTAAACTAGCTGAGCCTGCCTGTTCGTATGCTTTATCCCATGCATTGCATCCACCCAACAATAAGACCGTAAACAATAACCCAATGATCAGTCTCTGTTTCATTGCCATTCCAACCTTTCTGAAACCGATACTTACTGCCACTATTTATTAAACGCTTGCTTTCAAAAAATTTTGCATTTCCTCGAAGAATAATTCGGAATGAAGAAGGATTTCACCATGCCCAAAGCCTTCAAATAGGGTGTCCTTGCCGTTCGGTAATGCTCTTCTGATTTTTTTGGCACCTCTCGCAGCCAACTTTTCCTTGCTGCCATACCAACAGGCTACCCTGACCGCTTGATAAGGCTCCATTTTATCAATCTGGTTGAACATGGAGGCCGCGTCATAAAAAGCATTTTTCATGGATATTCTGGATATGCCCGGATACAAAAATGTTTGAAGCATTTCGGGTGTGATCCCCCCCAGTTTCAGAAATCCATTCATCTTGCCTGTCAGAATTTTTTCGCCAAACCATCCCGCGGCTCTTGACGCTGGCTTGTTGAATAGGCCTAGCGACATATCGGCTGTACCGTCCAGAATGATATTCCTGACTGTCAGGTTCCGACGGTAGGCCGTAAAAAGCGCAGTGATACAGCCGAGAGAGGACGCGTAAATCACATCTACTTTCCCATCCAGGTTATTTTGAATATATTTTTCGACCTGCTCCGCTTCTTTTTCCCCACTGATATAATTGGATTCCTCTTCTGGGTTATGCCCATCGAATCCGACAGCAACGACATAATAATGAGGCGTCAACACGGGAATCACTTTTTCGAAACTCTTATCCCATGTAGTCCCCAGACCATGGATAAGCATGACCGTCGTTTTTTTTTTGCTCCCGAACTCGTGGAATTGCATAACCAAGATTCTCCTTTATTCGTTTCAGCAGGGAAGGTACTTCTTTTCATAGGTAGTGTGTGGCCTAAAAAATGGGTTGTTCTTTACAATATGATTATACCACTTCAAGTGTTCATTTATACTTCAAACACCTTACTACACTTGATGCGCAGCACAGTCTCTTTACCTTGATCCCCCAAAAAAAGGCCTCCAGATTGAGACATTTTCGCTGAAGTTATGCGCAGCTCCGGAGAAAGACTCCCTCTCCGAAGTTTGCTAGCAACTTTCGTCCTTACCTCCGATGTGGCAACGCTTATCGGAGGTCGCAAGCGGAATGCATCCTAAACGCCGACGAGGCCTTCGTTCGCCGGAAAGTAAATTACAGTTATCGATTTTGGAGAAAGGCAGAAAAGAAAGTTACCGTACAACGTCGAAAAAGGCTGGGGTTTGTCCCAGCCTGTTCTCTAGACTTTTAGTTTCTTGTGAAGCGAACCCACTCTTGGTAAACCGTAAGCTGTTCCGCATCGAAATAGGGTAACGCCTGTTGTTTGATTCGTTCCGGAATGCCATAATAGGCTTCCGCGATAGCCCCGGCAATGGCGGCCAATGTATCACTGTCCCCGCCAATCGAAATCGCGTTACGGATGGCATCCTCGAATGAAGTCGATTCCAGAAAGGCAACGATTGCTTGAGGAACCGTTGCTTGGCAAGCCGTAGTGAATCCGTAGAAGTCCCTGATTTCATCAAGATTGAAATCCAGCGGGTAATACTCGTCCTCCATTTTAGTCCGGATTTCGATTTTCGACGAGCCGCAACTTGCCAAATAGGTTGCAATGGCTGTCGCTTCCGCACCCTTCAGACCTTCTTCATGGTTGTGCGATACCCCGGTGACTGCTGCGGAGAGTAGGCGAACCTCGTCTTCTGACTCGGCGGCATATGCAACTGGGCTGATCCGCATAGCCGCACCGTTTCCGAAACTGTTGTATGGCTGAGGATTGTCACTGACGATCCATTGAAAGAATGCCCCGCTGAAGCCGCAATCAGGATATCGGCGCCCAAATGCTTGCATGTAGGTGACACTTCTCCTTGCAAGCAAGGGATAATAATCGTTGTTGCCACGTTCACTCACTTTCCCCGTTTCCAGCAGTGACTTGGCGACCGCAAACGTCATGATGCTGTCGTCCGTCATCCGGCAATCATTTGTAAATAATTCAAAATGCTTGTCTTTGTGATTATGCCACTCGAAACGGGAACCGATGATGTCCCCGATGATTGCGCCCAACATAAAAATCTCTCCTTTTTATGAACTTTCCGCAGAATCTTCATTCGTACTGTTCTAGCTCAGATTGATTTTCAAGTCCTTGAAAAAACCTTCCGTGCCTTCTTCAACCCAAAGTGCAATAGCCCCCTCCGCATCCGGACCGTGTTTCAGATCATTGACTATCAATACGGGATGCTTGGAGTTGTCCACATACAGTTCCGAATGTTCACCATCCACCTTGACCTTCAGATCGATCCATTCGTCCAGTCCCATATCGGCATAGGATTCGTACTCGCCTGGGCTTTCGGCTCTGAGCCGGTCAAATTTGTAGTCAGGATAGGAGAAATATTGAGTGGAGCGGTTCCTTCTCAGTTGGTTTTCATTCCTGCCGTTCGTCGGACGGACATACAACGATTCGAAATGCCCGTTTTTTTCATCGATACGGAAGGCAATCCCTAGGAAGCCTCTGGCAAATTCAGGAGCGTCCGGCAAAAGCCGGCTCAAAACCTTCACTTCGATCGTGCCGTTCTTGAAGTTGCTGCCGATTACTCTTGCATATGTCGGCTCATCAAAAGCATCGATTTTCGGATCTTTTATGACCCTGAGCACTTCAGTTCCTTCAAAGTCAATGTTGCTGATGAAGGAATTAACTGCGATAAAGTTTTCTGCGTTCATGGCTATGTTCATACTTTTCTTCCCCTTTATATGAATAAATTGTGCTGTTCTTATCCTCAGTCTAGCATAATTCTAGAATCTGTAAATTACGCACTAAAAGGTAAGTATGGAAAAAGGACGCAAGAACCAAGAATTTCTGGCTGTCCTTGTGTCCTTTCGATACGTGTGGATTCATTCTTTCATTCAAACACTACAGCCGCAGAACCATCAAGCTTGATGCGGTAACGCTCACCGCTGTACTGGAGGATGTACATCCAATCGCCCAGGACATAATCCAACTGCCAAATCGTGATGTCATTCACCCTTTCGGTTCCGGATCCATCCAGATTGACGCGGTAAAGGCCTTTTTCAAGTCTGCCTTCACCTTTGCCCAGCTGATAATACAGATACCCGCCATCCAACTGCGCTGTCACCACCTTTTGCACAACCACAATTTCTGTTGCTCCTGTATCAGCATTTTCCGTTTGATAGAGCGTCAAAGTGAATAAGCTTTCATCTTCGGTTTCGGTCAACTGGATGTAATAGACATCGCTTTCGGCCAAATAGTAATCCTCGTAATCCGAAAGCAGCTGCTGATTCTCGCTGCCGTCCGTCTTGATGCGGGATAAGGACTGCTTGTCCTCAGCATAATAGACCCAGTCACCGGTAACAGTAGGTGTCCCGCCTTTTGACTGGAGTTGCGTTTGCGCTGTACCATCCAACTCACTTCGGAACAGACCGTCCAGAGTGGTGTAGTAAACCGCATTATCCGCAATCGTGAAAGCATACACTGTTTCGGCGATTACCTGACTCTTTTCGGAGCCATCATCCTTCATCCGGTAAAGCTGATCCTTATCCGATGCGTCCGTATAATAAATCCAATCCTCAGACACAGTGAAATAGCTGATCGGATTTTCGGTCAGCTCCATCCGTCCGGTCCAGTCGCGGTTCCTTCTGATCAGATTGCCTTCGGGCGTGCCCGGCGACATTTCACCGGGATCAATGTAGAACACATATGCTTCCGTTTCCGCAATCCAGCCGTTGTTAAGCTGCCCATTCTCAAGGGTCCCTGCTTCCTCCTCCGCCAGTGTCTCCTTCACCTTAAAGTCTTGATTAAACCCAAGCGCTGACAACAGAAACATGACAGCGACCACTGAAAGAATCGCCAAACCGATGATTGTACCCCACTTGAACAGTTTATTGCTGGAAAAAATACTGGGTTTCATCATGCATCCCTCCTGTTCTGTTCGTACATTGATTAGCTCAAGCCAAAGTATCATGTGACATCAAAATCTGTGTTTGTCTTACCCTAATTCCATTTTACACCCATTAAAAAAAATACACGCCGAAAAAGTATCGTTGAGATCTATTGCGCTTCGTAATTTAATCTGCCAAAATTTCGTCGCTGATCTTCGCATCCTTGATCTGATGCAACTTCAGCAAAACTGTTCTGGCAATCGGTTGTGCGATTAAATACTCGAATTCACTTGGTTGCAATATTCAAATTTAATTTATACAAAATCATTCGGGAAGCAGAGATTTTCTATTCTATCTTCCTCAATTCATCCACAAAAGCTGGCCTTCTTTTGTACAAGATAAGCAGTTCGTTGACCAATTCTGTTGCGTCGTCCTTACCGGCGATCTTTTTGTATCGTCTGATGAGTGCACAGACGTCCTGGTAGGCACTTCTTTTTGAAGAGTCCTTAGACACGGCCCTGATGTGATTTCTATAGAGTACCACCACTTCATCCGGATAATTTCCCTTCAAAAGCTCTGCGTACTTTACGATGTACGCCGGGTTCTCTTTGACGTATGCCATAATTTCTTCTGAATCTTGTTCCTGTTCAATGAGCTTTACATACATGTTTTTTACTTGCCAACGCTGGTCGTTTTTCAAAGACGTTTTCAACTTGCTGTAAAACGTTGTTTCATCTTCAATATTCAAAGCTTTGAGTTCTTGATAATATTCAAAATTGCCATCAAAGAGCAGCTCCTTCGCTAAACGCGCCTGTTCAGCTTTTAGGGATAATTTTTTGTAGGCATCATAGCGAATTCGCTTCCATTTTGACGTTCTGCCGGCATATTCCTTGTCTTGCTTTTCCCCATCCATTGCCAACACGATGACTTTTTCGAAATTATTTTCCTTGAGGGCCCTCTCGATCAGCAATTTCCGGAATGATGCGTATGCACTGTTATCCTCTTCGAATTGCAGCGCTTCGGTATCTGTCCCATAGACAAAAAGCATTCTGTGCAAGATGTGCAGCAACGTTTCAGCATAATAGGTTAGATAGTCATCAGTAGTACTGTTGTTGAAATATGCCATTATTCTGTTCTTTAGCAGGATTCTCAACTATTCTGTCTCCGCGACTTCTGCGCACAATCGGAGAATATCGATTTTGTATTCCTGCCAATCATCATAGACGGCATCATCACTGTCTTTCAACAGTCTGTTGAACAATTTTTGCTTTGAAGAGCTGTCAGAAAATTGTTCTCCGAGGATAAGATCTTCCATCACCTCAAAGCAGTCCGAGACAAGCCCTCCTATATCGCCATAAGAATCATCTGCGTATTGATAGGCTTCTACTGCTTCATGAAGGAGTAAGATAATGATATCCAAAGCTAATAGGCTGTCTTCTGTCTTTTTCGCCTTTTCCAGGAGACTCCCTATCTCATCCGCAAAAGCACCCACTTTTGGGTATTCAATAAATCCGCCTCTGCCGGCGTATTTTCTGACGACGGCTTGCATAAACTTGGCACATTTCGCTAGTTCCTCTTCCCTATCCCCTTTCGAATACGTCACGAGCAAACTTTTTTCTAATGTTGCATCTTTAAAGGATATAGCCATTATTATTTTTATCAACTCTTCTTTAGGAAGACTGCTCAATACCTCTTCGATTCCGGGTTGCTTAGTTGGGACCTCCTTTGTGTCCCATTTGACGCTTCCGGTGTTGATAATTTCGGCGAGCTGAAAAAATACTGCCACTTCGTGCTTGCATACAGGGCCAAAATCATAAGGACAATCACATTCTGAATAGATGATTTCTCCCATATCATCAATCTCTACTGTCACCTCATAATTGTCGCGTCCTTCAACCTGAAAAAGGTAGGTGTTGCCCCTTCGAACATAATCCTCATCCACATTGCCGCCCATATAGTAATTGTACCCTCTATCCAAAATGGTTCGGTTGATGAGATTTTGAAAATTGTTGATATTCACCGTTGTTTTTCACCCCTGTCTTAGAAAGGAAAGTCCTGATCAGGTTCAATCGTTTCCTCAGAATCCAAAAGTCCATCTTCCGCTGCTTGTTCCCATGTGATGCCGTAAGGAGCTCCGCCGGGAGTATAGCCTGCGATATAGTAAAACTCATCATCACTGTCATAATCAAATTCACGAATGTTCGCCATTATTATTTTTCCTTTCATTTTATCGATTTGACCAACACTTCAAACGCTGCTATCCTTTTTCATTATTTTGATATTCCATATTACGAATATAAGCAGTGTTTTTACCAGCGCCCGTCTTGATGATATACCCTTCCTTCAGCAGTGAAGCCAAGGTTATTTCTACAGTCGATTTGCTGATATCGGGACATTTTTCTAAAATCATACGCTTTGAAAGCTTCTGCAGCGTATTATCAAACAACGAACGGATACGTTCCGGTTTGGATAGGCTACGATTTTGCATCAACTCCACACGAGCCGAAAATTCTTTTGACGCACTTAAAGTAACCTCGAGGTAATACTTAACGAACGGGAAGTAATTGTTCTTTTCTTCATACCAATCAGTCGAGCTGTCTTGTAAAACCTCATAGTACGTTTCCTTTGTTTTTTCGATTATCATCTCAATACTGATATACTTCCCCACAATATATCCGGATCTGTATAAGAGCAACAATGTCAATAGACGGCTCATTCGGCCGTTGCCATCGCTGAATGGGTGAATGCAAAGAAAATCCAAGATGAACATTGGAATCAGCAGCAAGGGATCATATTTTTCAGTGTTGATTGCTTTAATGAACGTATCCGTGAGTCGGTCTATTCCAGCTGGAGTTTCAAATGCTGACATGGGCTGAAAGCGAACCTTTTTTTGTCCGCTAGCATCTGTTTCAGTAATAACATTATCCGACCCTTTGAAATTACCACCGTGAGACATTGGACTATAATGGTAAAGGTCTCTGTGCATCTGTAGGATAACGTTAGAACGTGGAACTATATAATCGTAGCTTTCATGAATCAGCCCCAGTACTTCACGATAACCAGCAATTTCTCTCTCTGATCGGTTACGCGGCTCTACTTTTTCCTTTACCAAGGCATCCAAACGCTCATCGGATGTATAGATACCCTCGATTCTATTGGATGCTCCGGTGCTTTGGATTTTTGCTATTTCTAGCATAGACACTAAAACATCCGACTTTGCCTCGATAAATAACTCTTGTTTTCCTTTATACTCGTGAAGCGCAGAAATCAGATTCATAATTTCATGATTCATCAATTCTTCCGGGATTATTGAATAGTCAAATTTTCGCATGATTGGTTTCCTTTCTACGTAAAAGCTTATGCTTCTACATAATTATACGTAGAAATTATGTAGAAGTGAAGTGAAACAGGTAGAATATAAAGTTGAATTTGTATTGAAGGCAAAGAGCTTCTACATATTTATGGTTACAAAATATGCAGAAGCTCTTTAATTTCAGTGATTGTTCAGAAAGTAACAACTTTATCCGCCCACTCGACCATCTGGACGCAATCTATCATGGTGCTGATCGGGCAGACGTCCGAACCTTCCATGTTGCGTGATTTCAGGCACGTGCCGCAAGCCAGTATTTCGCCGTCCAGTTCGGCAAAAGCCTGCACTTGTGCGGCTACGTCATATTTTTCATGGGTCATGTTTTCGATTTCGACGGCTTCGCCCATCAGGAAGACTTTCACTTCATGGCCGGTCTTCTTCGCTGTCACTGCGAACCGCATGGCGTTCCACGATTTTTCGTATTCCTTTGTTTCGATGATGATCCCTAATTTCATTGTTATTCCTCCAATTTTCTTATTTGTCTTTGTTCTTTGATTTGGCATAATTTCGGGCATTCTTGATGCCGCCGAAATCGGAAAACATCGTATTGATCTTCTCTTTTTCGATTTGTCTGGAATTCAGGCCCTCGTACTTGGCTTCCTTCTTGAGTTTCAGGTAGCTCTGCAACCGCTCTTCGGTCAGAGCGCCCTCCTCGATCGCCTTTCTGACCATGCAGCCCGGCTCGTTTTGGTGTTTGCAATCCTTGAATTTGCACTGTGACGCCAATTCATCGATGTCGGCAAACGTCTTCGCCAGGTTCGCGCTCTCCAAACCGAGTTCGCGCATGCCCGGCGTATCGATGATGCACCCGCCAGTCGGAATGAGGAACAGTTCCCGGTTTGTGGTCGCATGCCGTCCCTTATCGTCCCTTCTGATTTCCCGCGTCTCATTCAAATCCTCACCAAGGATCCGGTTGATCAAGGTCGATTTGCCGACACCGGATGAGCCGATGAAAACAACGGTCTGGCCCGGAGTCAAGTATTTCTGGACGGCCATATATCCGTCCTCGCTCAGGCTCGACGTGACCAGCACATCGACCCCGAAGGCGATCGTCTCGATTTCACGCAGTTTTTCCGGGATATCTCCGCACAGATCGGCTTTCGTCAGCACAATCACCGGCGTCGCCCCGCTGTCCCATGCGATTGCAAGGTAGCGTTCCAGCCTTCTCAGATTGAAATCATTGTTGAGCGACATGCAAATGAAGACAATATCGATGTTCGCCGCAATAACCTGGACGTCATGCGCTTTTCCGGCTGCTTTTCGGATAAAGACGCTTTTCCTGGTCAACGTGTGGTGGATAATGGCATGGTCCTGGCTGCCCTCATTCCGGTCGATCATCACAAAATCGCCGACTGCCGGGTAGTCCGACATTTCGACTGCCGCATGGCGCATTTTTCCGGATATTTCGGCCAGCAGCTCCAATTCTGCAGTCGCAACACGGTACAATTCCTTGTACTGCGCGATGACTCTTGCCGGATGCAGGTCCGGATAAAGGGTCGCCTCCTGCGCGAACCTGTCCGTGAAGCCTAAATTTGTTAATTTATCAGTCATGATCCCTTTACCTCATATTCAGTAAATTTAATCTACTTGATTTAATCTTTGATACTAGTGTACACC
>Ga0194136_1001384_pt1 | contig 12116 bp, 11 predicted proteins | sample TARM_MetaG_T3A_1_FD_134023 | JGI IMG/M metagenome (GOLD analysis project Ga0194136, IMG submission 134023) | Freshwater microbial communities from Pennsylvania, USA, analyzing microbe dynamics in response to fracking - TARM_MetaG_T3A_14 (version 2) | ecosystem: Environmental > Aquatic >...
AGATAGTACTGTTAAGATATTAGTAAATAATCCATTAACACCCAAGTACTCTACTGACAAGTATTTAATAAAAACAGTTCTTGTGATAAAGCTTATTAAAACTGTTAGTACCTGAGTTGTAATTCCATAAACTGTATTCCGTATTGAATTTTGAGATCTACTTGTTTCTTTCATTTTTATCATTCTTTCAATATTTTTAGCAAATCATTAAATTCGTCATTACTTAGTAACTTAGATGTTCTTATTGAGCCTTTACTTATTAACTCTTTTATCAACTTCATAGCTTCATTTACACTGAAATTTTCAACCACTTTAATTGATTGGAAATCTTTTAGCCATGCATTATAAACCCCAGCCACTTTTTTATTTGAATTGTTGATTGCAATACAAGGCGTATTGGTAATAGCAGAAAATATCATACCATGCAACCGATCAGTGATGATAATCTCTGATGTACTAAAAACATTCCAAATAGAATTTAATTCATCTATTCTTTCTTTTAGAGTCATCCTAGATTTATAAATATGAGTATCCTTGAATCTCACCGGATAGTTTGCTGACACCTCAGCAATTAATTCTTTTTGTGATGATTCACTTATATTTTTTTCTTGATCTTCTCTTAAAACAAAAGTCACTCCTTGACGATTTAATACTTCATCAGCTTCCCCTAAAGAAAGTACAATATCAGGTGCCATTACGACTCTGTTATTAATGAATGTTTGGCTGAACTTATCAAAAGATTTTTCTTCTCTTGCTGATAGTGATAGGTTTTTGTGTTTTCCATAAACTTTAAGAGCCTTTTCTAATGCTTTTCTTCCAATTGCAGTTTCACTGAAATCTATCGTTTGAGGGAAACACACGATTTTGTTATTTGGAAACTGTTTTATAATGAACTGTCTGCAAAATTCGATATCATCATACATATCACCTGTATTACCACCACCCACTATAGTAATAATATCGTTAGGGTTTATTATGCTTTTTAATGATTTCATGTGACTAAAAGTTTTGCTAATCGGGAAATCAATAACCTCTGCTTCTGGAAACTGTTTCTTAAGAAATTGGGTCTGTGCATAAGTAATTGCTACATCACCTAAATTTCCATAATCTGCTGCTAATGCAACAACTATTTTCTGTTTGCTTTTATCTAAATTAGAATACTCATTAGTCTTCTTGCTTGTTAAATATTTTCCATATAACTTCATTCTAATAACTTTTTTTCCATCTAACATAATGCCCTCCTAAACTCAGTATTATCTTCCACTATACATATAAAGTAGAAGATTCGATTGTCGTTTTAACATTAAAAACTTTATAAGCCTATCCTTATGGTTCTTCGGACTATATGCTGACAAAATATCTTGCACATCACTTTTGTTCAGCAACGTTTTGAGATATATATCTTTTTCATCTTTAGTGTAATTTTCTGCTTTACTCAATAATCTAGTGGTAGATTTTAGTGTATTATATAACAAATTACTTTTTATTTTACTAATCTCGCAATCAGTTTTTCCCCATTCACTTAACATAGACTCTACGGTATTCATAGCCATTTTTTTTAGCTCATAATAATTCTCATAGAATTTTGTGCCAAGAGTCTCTCTCGAACGTTGCATGTAATGAACATAGGGTTTTTCAATGAATGTAATTCTCTCAGCACTAGTAAGTACTGGGCCGTTAAATTCTATGTCCTCGATCAAAGATAAGCCTTTAGTAAATTTAAAATCATTATTTAGTAATAGGCTTTTCTTATACATTTTGTTCCAAGCATAACCTAAAATACCTATAAGTTCATTTGTAATTGTAACTTCATAAAAATCGCTTTTTAAATAATTACCTGAAATACATGGATTTATTGTTTTTGATGAAATTAAGTTTTCATCCTCATCAACAAAATCTGCATAATATCCCCAAATAATGATATCTGAATTATTCTTTTCTAAAACAGTAACAGCATCTTCAACCATAGTATGTTCAATGTAATCATCACTGTCTAAGAAAATGATATACTTACCTTTTGCGAGTATTAGGCCTGCATTTCTTGCGTCTGATAATCCACCATTTTCTTTGTGAACTACTATTATCCTTTGATCACTTTTTCTGTACTCATCACATATCTCAGAAGATCTATCTGGTGATCCATCATCAACAAGTATAATTTCTAAGTTTTCATAAGACTGGTTTAATATCGATTGAATACATCTATCAAGGTATTTTTCTACATTATAAATAGGTACAATGATAGAAACTAAATAGCTATCCATTAAATTAACTCACCTCACAATTATTACTACTACTATACTATTTACATTCCCATTAAGTTATCTAATAGTTTCTCCACTTTAATTGCATTATTTTCATTACATAACTGGTTCCCTCTTTCAGTTGCTTTTTCCCTGTATTTTTTTAATAAATCAAGATCCTCAACAAGAGATTTAATACCTTCATATAATGCATCGTCGTTATTATCAGTAATAATTCCATACTCATTATTATATCCCAATAATTCCTCCATGCCTGAACACAAGGTGGTTACAACAGGTGTCCCAACAATTAAAGACTCTGTAACAGCTGTACTAAAGCCTTCACTATAAGAGGAGCAAACAAACAAATCACAGCTCTTCACATATTTATAAGGATTAGTTTTAAAACCTACCAGTGTTACATATCTTTCCAAGTTCTGTTCTTTAATAATTTTGATATATTCATCTTCTAGTTCTCCTATACCTATCAAATACAAATGCACATTCTTTTTCTGGTTAGCTAGTTCCTTGATTATCATTAATAATCTTTCGTAACCTTTTTGGTGTGTATATCTTCCTACAGATACTAGATTTATTTTATCATTATCAATTTCTAAGTCTGAAATGGTTTCATCTGCATTAGAAATTATTTTACTATAGTCAACTGTATTATATATTACTTCTTTGTTTGTATTAATATCAGGAAAACTTTTATCAAAAGCGATTTTAGCTGTCATTGATACAAAAACAGTCCTGTTAAATTTTTTATAGCTTCTAATTAATTCACTGTAGCTCCTGTAGGACTGGAGTAGCATTTTCTTATCATGGATTTCAATATGCACCCAATTTATAAGCTTAGTCCTAGTAAATGGACAACCGCTTATTATTCTAGTTGTTGGACCTTCTAGATACGATATGGCAATATCAAATTCGTCTTTAATCAATAATTTATATAACAAATTAGATGAAAACAATTTCAGCAAATGAATATTTCCTCTAAATAGTTTTTTAAAAAATGATTTATACCTAATATTTGAATTTAAGTATTGCTTATTGACTCCGCCGTCAAATAATGCGAATACAGTAATTTCATATTTGCTATTATCAAGGCTGTTCACTAAATTTACTAGAACCCTTTCTGCTCCTCCTCCTCCAAGAGTAGGTATTGCAAATAATATTTTTTTCATCGTTTCCCTCCTATTTATAGAAAGTTCTTGTTAATGGACCAATTAAATCTCTATTAATATCTAAAAAATAACTTGCATAAATATGGGGTTCTAAATCAAAATGAAAATATACTAAATAAAAACATATAGCTAAATATTGAATAAATATTTTCGACTTTTTATCAAAGCAATAATAAAATATTGCTGGTAATAGAATTAAATTATACAGCCCAAAATAAATACTTAAACGTGCGAAAATCCAATGGTATGAAGCGAATATAGTAACTATAAAATTTAATAAAGAAATGTTTGTGTAAATATTATAGTTATTTAAATGTATTTTGAGACGTTTTCGATATATAAAAGATAAGGATACAGGTATAAACGCAATTAAAGCCCTAATCACATGAGCTCCTTGATCCGACTCTGTCAATATACTATTAACGTAATGAGAATATTGTGTTGATTCTAAAAAAGGTGATAATAGATTGAAAAAAGTATTAAATCCCAAGTATCCTACCACTACACCAAATAACAAAAGAAATGTACGTATTGTCCACGCCTTTTGCCTTGCTATAAAATAAATTGGCAACATTATAAGTGCAGAGCTATGGAATGTAGCAGCCACCATAACTACAAAGAAAAATTTACTTTTTTTCCCTTGGAATATCAGAGATGATGCGTAAAATAATACGGCTCCTACTAGGTACTGCCTAATGCCATTCATAGATGAGACATACGAACCGCCAACAAAAAATAGAAAAATTGAAAACATGATGTTAGGACTATTTTTTCTTAGTGTTATAAAAATCAAAGAAATAGTTAATAGTGAAGTTATTACTAGCATGGCCTGAGGGTGAGGAAATATTATCTTAATGACAAATTGATAGAGTGCAAACCCAAAATCCCTTTGACTAAAAATCTCAAAAAAATTACTTGGTAAATATTTATATGAGTACATATAATAACCTGTATCACCTATACTAGATCTTAATCCTGAATAAACCACCAATATAACTATTGCAAAAGTATAGAATGGATCAATAAAATACATCCTATTATTTTCACGTTTGTTTCTTGTTTGTTCTGATAAAAACGTCAAGAACAAAGTCATTAGCATTACTAACCAAATAGTTACCATCACTTATCTACCTTTCGACTCGTATCCTCTTTAACCCTCAATTTATACTTATGCATCTTTCTATATATAACTTCTGGTGTTAATGCTAGTATAATTGGTCTGATTGCATAAAATATATTAAATATAGGTAAGTTTAGTTCCTTAATAGCAATAATTTTTACATAGGCTTCATTTAGTCGAGACTTAATGTCTCTACGTTTTACTGCCTGTCGATCATCTCTCATTTTATACAATGGTTCCTGAATGTTATATCCTTTGAATCCTTTTGAATACATTTTTATCCATAAGTGATAATCTTCGACTCTAAGCAATCGTTTATGTATGGTGTATCCATCTACTGCTTCAAATGCTTCTCTCCTTACCATACATGGTGCGTGGGCAAAAGGTGTGCCTTTCGCAAAATTCTTTTCTTGGGGATATTCGCAGGGTTTTCCTACCCCCCAGTCGCCTATTTCATCAAAGTAAATCATTGCTGAACTTACTATGTGAAATTCGTTATGCTTATCTAAGAATTCAACTTGCTTTTTAAGGCGATTTGGTAATGATATGTCGTCTCCATCCATTCGGGCAATATACTCACCTGTAGACTGTTCCAGACATACATTCAATGTGTAATTCAACCCCATATTTTGAGAGTTTTTTAATAAGATAAGCTTATCCGGATACCGTTCACAATATTGGTTAGCAATTATATACGTATTATCTGTTGAGCCATCATCACACATAATAATATTGAAATCTTGAAATGTTTGTTTTAATAGTGAATCTATGCTTTCTACTAAGGTGTCCTCACAATTAAATACACCCATAATAATTGAAACCTTAGGTTCTTTTTTTATCATTCTCCACCTCAATTAATAGTTTATTTCGATCTTCTAATATAAACTGTTTCAGTTTTTCGCCTTCAAAGTTATTGTATACATAATGGTGTCCTTCCTCACCCATTATTTTACCTACTTCCATATTTTCATTCAGAAATAATAATGCGTCAACTAATGAGGCTACATCCGCTTTTTTAATAACAATTCCAGTTTTTCCTTCTACCATAGCATCTGTTGGACCTGGGATATCAGTAACAATAACTGGAACACCCATTGCCTCTGCTTCAATTACAACACTTCCAAATCCTTCACGGTAGCTAGGTAAAACAAAAACATCCATAGCGGAAAGGTATTTTTCAACTTCATTAGTTTTACCACAATAAATGACTCTTTCTTCACTTAACGACCATTTATAAAGTTCCTCATTCACACTATCTGATTTTTCTGTATCGCCTATAAGCAAAAGTAGTGAATTAGGTTTTTTGTTGAATAACGCTCTACACGCACCAAATAACTCATTAATCCCTTTATCCCCAGTAATTCTACCAACAAAGCCGATTAAAAACGTATCTCTGTCAACGGAATACTTCTGTCTAATTTCAGTTCTCCATACACTTTTTTGAGATATATCAAATTTCATCAAATCAACACCGCTTGCACTTCCATTCCACACAACCGAGCTTTTTTCAGTTGTATATAGTCCTTCTTCATGACTAAAATAAAAATTACCATAACTATCAGGTTCTATCCAAGTCGAAAATTTACAAACAGTTTTTTCTATAGTTTTAAAAATCGACCTTCTTATTCCCTTAAATCCAACATAGACAATACCCCACTGACAATATAATCGAACTGGAACATTCGCTAATTTTGATGCTATCGCTGCGTAAAAAGAAGCATTAGGGGTAGAATATTGCACTATATCAAATTTATTCTTCTTAAATATCTTGTACATTTCAAAAACAGCTTTAAATCCACTCAGGTCAATTCCTCGACTCATCCGAACTGGAATATATGTTACAAATTCAGGTAAACTATTTTTAAAATTTTCATCATAGTCACAAATAAAAGTTATATCATATTCACCATTTTCGTGGAGATATTTCGCTGTTTCTAGTACAAAAGCATTCAATGTTGAAGAAATCGTTGTTACGAAGCAAATCTTTTTCATTTTTTATCCCTCTTCATCGCTATTAAAATAAGGTTTAATCTCACTATCCTCTGTATTCTGGGAAGAAAGAACGTTCTTTTAAAGAATTTTTTAATTCACAATTTATACTAGAAAGATATTTATATTTCTCTTGGTCAAAAATCTTCTTTCCTATAGAAAAATACGTTTTAGAATTCTTATTAAATGCTTTCTTAAATTTAAACAAACTATCTTCCTTACTCCCTAAGCCTCCACCTAAATGAAATGACTTATATCCATTCTCAGAACCCCAGCATGCTGCCTCATATAAAAGCAAATTTGTTGCTGCTAGATTCTGATGCTTTCTATCTGAGGCTGATAAGTGATAATGCATATTCTCATTACCAAATAGGATCATAGACATTGAAATAACCTTTTGATCATATAAAGCGTAAAAAATCAGACTGTTGTATCTCAGATCCTCAAGCACACTTTTATAAAACTCTCTACTGAAATAGTAATAATCAGTAGCGTCGTCTTTGTTCATAGTTTCATTGTATAAAGGAATAAATGTATCTATAAGTTCTGGGTTTCTACCCCAATAAATTTCTACACCTGACTTTCTGGCTTTTCTGATTACATTCCTATTCTTGCTGCTGAGATCATTCCAAATCTGTTCTTTAGAAGCCAAGTCCATAGTAATTGTCTTTCCTAAACCTATAACTTCATAGCTTTTACTATTTATCTTAGAGTTTTCAAGAACTGGGTGAAAACGCACAAACTCACTGACTACGTTATGGCTTTGACACCAAGATTGATAGCAATCAAATAGTCTTGAACTGTCTCCATCGCCCTCAATCACCCAACCACCATATCCATAAGGAGTAGTGAAGTCAAACCATGTTTTGTCTTTTATCTTTTTTGTGAATATATTATCTTTGGATATGTCTCTTTTCATAACAACATTGATACCTCGAACACTGAGACAATTAGAATTATCTGATGTCTCTTCATAGTAGAACAGGAGAGGGTCCCCATCACCATGAGTCAGAAACGCTTTAACATATCCGCTCAGGTAATATATGTCATATGATTGAAAGGAGCGCACTACAGCATCCCACTCTTCATTTTGATTAATTGTATATACTGTTAGTTTCATAGCTTTGCCTCCCATCTGTTCTGTTCAACTAATAGGCGCTTTATTTCATGAGGTATCCCTTCATCCGATTTATAGATCATGTAATTCGTATCAAAAGCCTGATTATTGATTATTTCCTTCAATTCTTCAGATGTCTTATTTTTCTCATACAGCCATGAATATTTCTCACACTCTTCAAATAAATACTTGAATTGTGATGTCTGCTTAGTGATAAAAATTATCCCACTATGATTTCTGGAAAATTTATCAGTATTAGGTTCTTCATAGCCTCCCATTGCTATATCAATTGCACCCTGAATATACTTATAGCCAGTGCTTAATTCTGTTAACGGATATGCAATATGATCACCCCCAGAACGGGCATTTATTTCGATAAGATAAATATCTTCTTCAACAATCTTAATTTCCGTATGAGATGTGGTATTATCAACACCAACAGCTGATAGTAACTTAGGAATAGCACTTTCTATTTCTCGTCTTATCTTCTCTGAAATCTCAGCGGGTTGCATATGCCCAAGCTCCACACAATGTGGTGGACCAGAAGTAATTTTCTCTGTCACCTGAATAACTTTATGTGAACCATGGAATGATAGGCTTTCAACAGAATACTCCTTACCCCCGCTTATATATTCTTCTATAATTATTCTTGTTTTTAAAGCGGGCATATTCTCAACAGAATAGTTTATAGCAGATTCTAATTCTTTGTCAGTTCCAACAACTGAAACACCTCGTTTTCCTCCCATTGATGTCGGCTTAACCACAACAGGGTACTTTAATATTTCAGGTAGCCTATCTCCAACATTCCAAATACAATAGGTAGGTTGCTTAATGCTGTCCACTGTTGATACCTTTGCTCTGACAAACCCTTTGTCAGTAACCATCTCTGATACATCAACAGGCATTCCATTTAGGCTAAGCTCATGAGCTATCTTCGCAGCAATGCTCACCGTCAACTCAGTTGTGGATATAACGCCACTGATACAAAGCTCCCTGCAGATAGATACCAACTGATTAATATTAAAAATATCCACATTATGATGTTGATCTGAGTGACCAACTACTCTATCTATTGGATTATTTGAGAAACTGTGAGAATAAATTCCCATTCTCCTCGCTTCGTCTGCTATTATAACTGCCATTTCGCCTGATCCGATAATTGCTATTGATTTATGTCTATTTATATTAATACTCATATGCTAGCCTCCCTTCCTCCATAGAATTACATTATATAAATGTAAATTCATCACACATATTTTAGATGAAAGAAACATAATTTCGTAAAAGAATTGTTGTATTTGGTAAATTATAAAACAGAACTTTCTATGATTAGGCATATTATTCCCCATTTTAGTAGTAGGAGCTTTACTCCTTGACTACCCATAAGAAAATATTGAATTCTTTTTTAAAACTAATTTTCTATCACTATTGTCAGTAAATTTATTAATATTTTGAAAAACACGATTTTATATCTTCTCTTTTATAAACTTTTAATCATATGCAACCTACTCTCTACAAATCCTTTGTTTCTATAAAAAGATTCGGCACTAGGATTATTAGTTGTAACAAAAAGCTCCATTACATCACATTTTTCTTGTTTTGCATACTTCTCTAATTCATTTAGCAATTGGTGGCCAATTTTTTTTCTCATATATTCAGGTTTAACTACTATTCCGTCTAGCATCATTCTTTTTTCATCTAGAAACATTCTAATATATCCGTGGGCATAGCCACAGATAACTTCTTCTTCCTGTGCAACGAAAACCACCCCTTCTTGTGTATCAATGTAGTTACTAATCTTATCAATACTCTTTTTAAAATCTAACGTAGTCAGTATTCCTTGATCCACCTTTTCAGGATAATGTACATATATTAATTGTTTATATAATTCAACAAATTGATCTTTATATTTACTTATCTTTTCTGATGTACACCTAAAAAATTTCATTCTATCTCTCCATTCTATAACCGATAAAATAAAGATTTATATCTCCCTTATGGTTCCATAAATCATTATAAACTCGTTTTTTTATAATATTGGACCTTAAATAATAATCTATGTGTTATTTGTAACTTCTTCTATAAGACAAGCAACAAATAAATCAGTTCCTTTGAATCTTTTAGTATCATATGATATGACTACGGACTAATCCTATCCTTCGGTCGTTCACATCTTTCTAATCACATTTAAAATTCTTTCCATGTCATTCTCGCCATATCTCTGATCCACAGGTAGACACAAAACACTTTCATAGATTCTTTGCGCTTCATTACATATCTCAGGACACTCTTCAGCCTTTGGCCATATAACTGGAGCATAGATATCATGTATCCTAAGATGTTTTTGTAACTCGTCACGTTCTTTCGATAAAATTACAAAATAAAGAGGAACAACTACTTCAGTAAGTTGTGGAGTAAGGATTTGCAACTTATCATATCCTTTCAATTCCTCGTATAAGAACCTATAGTTATCTCTTCTTTTCTTTTTAAGTATCGATAAATCTAAATTCTGTTGGATAGCCTCTGATGCTGGACTGATTTTAAAGTATGAATCTTCTGAATCAAGTTGCTGCTCAGCTTTGCTAAATAAATCAATGAAATGTTCTTTTTTACCGGTCTTTTTTCGCAGATATTCATATTTCGCATGAGAAGCCTCCAGTTTTAAGCGCTCCAGTTTTCTATCGTAATCAACAGGTTTATTCATGAAAATACCTGTTTTACAAACTGCGACCCCCCCATCAGGAAGTGCAGCCCACTTTCTGAGGCTGCCAATTATATAGTCAACTGGCAATGAATCAAAACTGCTATAAAAGGACTGTGTCTTGTCTTCTATGAAAATGACTCCTTTGGGTGAAAACTCATCAATGATTTTCTCAAAGTCGCTCAATGTATTGAATCCAAAATATCTATGAACAAGAACCACTTGAGCATCTGTTTCAGCTAAAATTTCTCTAAATTTCTCCACGTTTACATTTAAGGTGCTTTCAATCGGGTATGAAATAATCTTATAACCATGTCTTATAAAAGGATCTATAACGGTATTACAAGTAAATGGCGGAATCAACGCAACTTTTCTAATATTTGAATTTCTTTCCGAAATCGTATCTAGTACAAGATTTTCTGCCCCTCTTCCCGTAGATAGGAATACTGAATCGGTGCCATTCAACCCAAACATAGTTATATTTAATTCGGAATCACAGTTACCAAGAGGAATAGCAGGGTCTAAGTCAAAATTACTTCCTATCTCATTTTGCATTTATCATTTCCTTCCTTTCAACGTTAAGTGGTCTATGGAGAACCACGTCTTCACCATCTATTTTGAAGCGAAGCTGTCCATCTTTTCCTTTCTTAGCCAAAGTTATATCTGCAATATTTTTACGACCAAGTACCTTGCCAACAGTATTCCATATAATTATAATATCTTTTACGAATAAAACATCTGATATATAATCTAAATCATATTCAAAAATCTCGTCCCATGATATAAAGCTTCTCCCATTTATCTGAGCTAATCCAGTCAGTCCAGGTCTTACATCGTGTCTATGTCTTTCTTCTTCTGTGTAATAAGGCAAGTACTCAACAATTAATGGTCTTGGTCCTACAACACTCATATCCCCTTTAAGGATATTAAATAGTTCCGGAAGTTCATCCAAACTTGTACTCCTTAAAAACTTACCAAACTTAGTAATCCTTACTGAGTCTGGAAGCAATTCCCCATTCTCGTCCTTCTCATCCGTCATTGTTCTGAACTTATACATGTTGAAGATTTTCTCATTAAACCCGGGTCTTTTCTGCTTAAACAGTATGGGACTACCAAGCTTCAACCTAACAAGAATTGCAACAATTATAAGTACCGGACTTAAAACGATAATTGCCATTAAAGACAAAAAGAAGTCCATTGGTCTTTTGAGAAATCTTCTGTATATGCCTTTATTCACTTTAGCTTCTTCCTTAACTTCACTCTGCATCTATCAGCACCTACTTCTTATTTAGACCACAGTCCCTTTATTATCGATACAATTCTCTCAAGATCCTCATCCGTCATCTTTGTATCAGACGGCAAGCAAACGCCATTCTCAAACAATTTCTCACTAACATCTGACCCGACATAATCATACTCAGCAAAGAATGGCTGCATATGCATCGGCTTCCACACAGGTCTTGATTCAATATTTTCAGCTTCCAAAGCTTCCATAACTTCTATTGGTCTAACTTTACCTTTCATTATCATCACACTCAGCCAGTAATTAGGTTCATTCCAGTTGTTGATAGGCATAAATTCTACACCCTCTAACTGACCAAGTTCTCTCTTATAGAACTCAAAGATATATTTCTTTTTAGCTACTCTTTGATCTAATACTTTAAGCTGTCCTCTACCAATCCCAGCAACGACATTGCTCATACGATAATTGAAGCCTAATTCGCTATGTTGGTAGTGTCTTGCCGCATCTCTAGATTGA
>Ga0194136_1001387_pt1 | contig 12108 bp, 10 predicted proteins | sample TARM_MetaG_T3A_1_FD_134023 | JGI IMG/M metagenome (GOLD analysis project Ga0194136, IMG submission 134023) | Freshwater microbial communities from Pennsylvania, USA, analyzing microbe dynamics in response to fracking - TARM_MetaG_T3A_14 (version 2) | ecosystem: Environmental > Aquatic >...
GGCCGCAGAAGATGATGATCACCATCAGGTGCTCGGTGATGTCGTGGGCGCCATAGATGGGGGTGCCGAACAGCCGGCGCCCCAGCACGTCGCAGAAGGTGAGAGCCACGATGGCAAGCAGCGCCGTGATCAGCACTGCCTCCACCCCCAGCCTCACGCGGTAGAGCGTGTGTCGCATGGGTGTCTCCTGCCCCGCAGGGGCTGGCCGGGTTATTCGCTATCCAGGGCCTGGTAGCGGCTCTCGTAGAAGTCGACGATCGCCATGGGGTCGTCATAGCCCATCTCGGCCATGTCCTCCGCCCAGGCCGCCAGCATCGCCTCGCGTACCTCGCGGGTCCTCTCGAGCAGTGCCTCTGAGGGCGCATGGAACTCATTGCCTCGCTCCTTCAGCGCCTCTTCCGCGGCTTGGTTCTGCGCGTGGAAGCGCTCGCCCCAGAGGCGCGAGAGGTGCTCGCCCGAGACGCTCATGATGGCCGCCTGGTCCGCCTCGGACAGGGCGTTCCACTTGCGCTCATTCATGCCGATAAAGAAGCTGGCATCGTAGAAACCGCCGGGGAACAGGGTGTGGTGCTCAAGCTGGCTCTCCAGTCGGAAGGCGATGACCGACTCCAGCGGATGCAGCGAGCCATCGACGACCCCGCTCTCGAGCAGTTCATAGCCGCGGGTGGCCGGCGCTGCCACGGGGACCGCACCGAAGGCCTCCAGCAGCTCGCGCTGGATGGGGCCCCCCATGCGCAGTTTCTGGCTGCGCAGGTCGTCGGGCTCCACCAGCGAGCGGCTGCCGTGGTGCAGCGCGCCGCCGCCCAGCAGGCCCACGCCCAGCAGCTTGACCCCCTGATAGGCGGCATCGTCGCTCAGGTGTTCCGCGATGGTTTCCCACAGGGCAACGGACGAGGCGACGGCGTTGGAGCCGGTCAGGGGCATCTCGGCGAACCAGAGCGACTTGAAGCGCATGGGCTCGTAGGTGAAGTTGCTCCAGGTGATATCCGCCACCCCCATGCGTGCCAGCTCCCAGTGCTGCTCGGGGGAGCCGACGGCGCTCGGCAGCATCCTGATGCGCACGCGTCCCTCGGTCGCCTCCTCAACCTCCTCGGCCCAGGCACCGAGGATGTCCGTGCTGATGAAGTGATTGGGTGGCACCCAGTTGGAGAGGGTCAGGGTGGTCTGGGCATGGCCGATGCTGCTGCCGAGGGTGAGGGCGATGCCGACGGCCAGAGCGGTCTTCTTCAGATGGGTCATGGGGAGTCTCCGGTATTGTTGTTGTCCCGATTCGTTGCGGTCCCGAGTCGGGTACGGGGTCAGCGATAGCCTGTCGCCATGGGGCTCAGGCAGGCTGGGAAAACTTAGAGAAAAAGCGTGATACCAGGCCCACCCAGAAGGTGGCGGCCGGCGTCAGGCAAGCGTCGTTGAAGTCATAGTGGGGGTTGTGCACGCTGCAGGGCCCGAGGAGGGCGCCCTGGTCATAGCCGTTGTCGCCGTTGCCGACCATCAGGTAACAGCCGGGCACCTGTTCGAGGAAGAAGGCGCAATCCTCGCTGGCGGTCAGAGGTGTGGCAGGGCTCTCGACCCGCTCATCACCGAACAGCTCGCGAGCCGTGTCGACGGCCAACTGTGTCTCAGCGGGTGCGTTGATCAGCACCGGATAGCCGCGCTCGTACGCCACCTCGCAGCGGCAGTCGAAGGCCTCGGCCTGGGACTGGGCGACGGCGCGGATGCGCCGCTCCAGGGTGTCGCGCACCTCGGGGTCCAGGGTCCTGACGCTCAGTTCGAGCTCGGCGCTCCCGGGGATGATGTTGTAGGCGTTGCCCGCCTGCAGGCGGCCCACGCTGATCACCGATGCCAGGTTGGGGTCCACGTTACGCCCCACGATGCTCTGCAGGGCCATCACGGTGGCAGCGGCGGGCAGGGTCGGGTCCACGGCCATCTGCGGCATGGCGCCGTGCCCGCCCTTGCCGACGAAGGTGAGCGTGACCTTGTCCGAGGAGGCCAGGAAGGCGCCCTCGCGAAAATGGAAGTGGCCGGTGGGCTTGCCGGGATAGTTGTGAAGGCCGAAGAGGGCATCGCAGGGAAAGCGCTCGAAGAGGCCTTCTTCGATCATGCGCCGGGCACCGCCGCCGCCCCCCAGCTCTTCAGCGGGCTGGAAGATCAGGGTCAGGGTGCCGCTGCCCGGCAGGCCTTTCGCGCGCTGCTGGCGGGCCAGAGCCTCGGCGGCGCCCAGCAGGATGGCGGTATGGCCGTCGTGGCCGCAGGCGTGCATCTTGCCTGCCACCTGACTGGCCCAGGGCAGACCGGTCTCTTCATGAATGGGCAGGGCGTCCATGTCGGCCCGCAGCGCGAGCCGGGGGCCTGAGCTGTCGCCCCAGCGCAGCACGCCGACCACGCCGGTGTCGGCGATGCCGGTATGCACCTCGTAGCCCCACTCGGCCAGCCGCTCCGCCACCAGGCGGCTGGTGGCGACCTCCTCGAAGCCGAGCTCAGGGTATTGATGGATCTGGTGACGCCAGGCCTTCATGTTGTCGAGGTCTGGCTGGGTATTCATGGGGGGCGTCATGGTAAGCACCGTCTAGCTTGGATTTGTTATGGTGAAATCGATGCTGACAGTGGTCGGGGGCAACGTAAAGACGACATAATCTGCTTGGTGACAACCAGAGGTGTTCGCTGAAGCCATGAAGGATCATCAACTCAAGGCCCTGGTGCAGGTGGCCGAGCAGGGGTCGATTCGCGGGGCCGCCAGGGCGCTGCATCTGAGCCAGAGCGCCCTGACCAAGGCGTTGCGGGAACTGGAGGCCGATCTCGGGGCCGAGCTGCTGGTGCGCAGCTTCAAGGGGGTGGAGTTCACGCCAGCCGGCCAGGCATTGCTGTCGCGGGCACGCCTGGCTCTCTCCACGTTGGACAAGGCCAGAGACGAGATACGCTGGCTGAGGGGAGGCGCTGGCATTCAGGTCACCGCTGGCGTGACGCCGGCCATCGCCGCCACGGTCTTGCCCTGCGTACTCGACGCCTTCGAACGCGAGCAGCCGGACGCCAGTCTGACACTGGTGGAGGGCATGCTGACCAACGTCTTGCCCGGCCTGATGGAGGGGCGCATCGACTTCGCCATCGCTGTGGCAGAGCCGGACAACCTGCCCTATGAGATCGTCTTTAATCCACTTGGACAGATCCTGGTTGAAGCCGCCGCACGTGTCGGCCATCCGTTGCTGGCTGCCACGGAGTGGTCCCAGTTGGTGGGAGCCCGCTGGGTACTCAACCTGGCCGCTGGCAGCTCGGCGCAGCAGTTGGTGGCGTGGCTGGAGGGACAGGGCCTTGGTTTTTCGCGCCAAGTAGTCAAATGCGACTCTCCCACCCTGATGACGGAGATGATGCGCCGGACCGACCTGATTGGCTTTGGGCCGCGCATACTATTCCGGGATCCGCTGTCCGGCCACGGGCTAGCCAGCTTCGACTACCTGCCCCCGGTTCCCCCCATCACCCTCGGATTGCTCAAGCTCAGGGGCGTCCCCTTGCACCCGGGCGCACAGCTGCTGGCGACACTCTTCGAACGTAACATCTGAGGGTGCCGATCCAGCTGTGAATGAGGGCGATGGTTGTCCTTCAAGGTGTCGTCGTTGGCCACAACGCTGAAGCTTTATGCGCTGCCTGGTCAATGGCTATTCCGAAAACATCTTAAAAAATAGATTGCGCAGCCAGAGATTGCCTGAATCTTGATGGAAGCGCCGGTGCCAAAATAAATTGATGGGGATTTCGGGGAAGGACAGTGGATGCTCGTGTAGAACTAGCCCAAAGCGTTCTCGGGTAGCTTCAGCAAATTTGTCTGTCACCGTTACCACCAAGTCGCAACCGCTGATGATATAGGGAACCGCGGCGAAATGGGGCAGCTGCAGTCGGACAGGGCGCTCGACTCCTGCACGTGCAAGTTGCTCCTCAACGATACCGTGCCCCGTGCCTTTGGCCACCACTACTGCGTGGGTAGCTGCTCTGAATTTTTTCAGGCCGAAGTCACCTGCTGCTAGGGGGTGACCTTTACGCATCAGGCAGACATATCGCTGTATGAAGAGTCCCTGCTGGTAGAAACCTGCCCCCAACTGAGGAATCAGGCCAACAGCGAGGTCGATCGTCCCGTTCTCCATCTCCCTTTTCAGGTCTTCATTGTGACTGCGTACAGTGCTGATGCGGATACCAGGGGCCTGCTTGGCCAGGTGGTCCAGCAATCTGGGGAGGAAGACGATCTCACCGATATCAGTCATGGCGAGGTTGAAGGTGCGTTCACTGGTCGCCGGATCGAAGTCGTCGGGTCGGTTTAGGGCATCCTGCATCAGAGCAAGGGCCTGGGCGATGGGTGGGTGCAGCTGAGTGGCCTGGGGCGTTGGCATCAGTCCGCTGGAAGTGCGCTCAAAGAGCTCATCGTTCAGCAGTCGGCGCAGGCGCTTGAGCGCGTGACTGACTCCAGGCTGGGTAATGCCCAGCCGCTGTGCAACACGCTGAGTGTTCTGTTCTTGATAGAGCAGGTCAAATACCACCAGCAGGTTGATATCGATTTCTGAGAGCCGTCTCATGTCTCCCGACCTCGCTGGATAGAAGCGCTCGGATACCAGGTAACGCTATGCGACCATGGTCTAGCAATCGACAATGAAAAAAACGCAAGCATCTGATTTTCTGGCTTATTAGTGGTGTTTATGCAGTGAATGCAGGGCGCTGTGTGGCGGAAGCTTGGGCGGAACAATAGCGTGAGGGTCATTACAACAATCCCCAAAGCCCTGAACAAGAGATTCCCCCATGATATCCGAGATTTCTGGAAAGCGCCTTTCGATTGGCATTATTGGTGGTGGTATTGGTGGTGCTGCCTTCGCGGTTGCACTTTCTCGCCGTAGCGACCTTGATGTAAATCTCTTCGAGGCAGCGCCACAGTTCTCCGAAATCGGTGCCGGTGTTTCATTCGGTCCCAACGCGGTGCGTGCCATTCAGCTACTCGGTCTCGAAGCCCCCTACCGAAGCATTGCCGACTCATCGCCGGCACCCTTTGAGGATGTCTGGTTCGAGTGGCGGCGCGGCAGTGACGATCGTTACCTGACCGCGACCCTGGCTCCGGGCTGCGGGCAGTCCTCGGTTCATCGGGCCGATTTCCTTGACGCCATCGTTGCTCACCTGCCCGAGGGTATCGCCCACTTCGGCAAGCGCTGCGTCAAGGTGCAGCAGGATGGAGAGGGCGCCACTGCCCAATTCGACGACGGCACCTCATTTACCGCCGATGTCCTGATTGGCTTCGATGGCATCAAGTCGGCGGTGCGCGAGCATGTGTTACCCGCGACGGAGTATGGAAAAATCGCACCATTCTGGAGCGGCACCTATGCCTATCGTGGCATGATTCCCACCGAACAACTAGAAGCTGCTTTGGAAGAGCGGGGCGCCGAGAAGCGCCTTGCGCTAGTACCTCAGATGTACCTCGGTCCTGATCGTCACATCCTGACTTTTCCGGTCAAACAGTCCGAGTTGATCAATGTGGTGGCTTTTATCACCGACCGTTCCACGCCTCATCCCAAGCTTGCCGAGGGGGAAGAATGGGTCAAGTCGGTATCCCAGGAAGAGATGCTGGATGTTTTCAAAGACTGGGGGGCAGCTTCCCAGGCCATTTTGGAGTGCATTCCCGAGCCGACTCGGTGGGCTTTGCATGAACTCCCTGAGCTTCCCCTCTACCACCGTGATCGCGTGTTAATCGTCGGCGATGCCGCTCACGCACTTGTGCCACACCAAGGCGCAGGAGCAGGCCAAGCGCTGGAAGACGCCTATGTGCTGGCCCAACTGCTAGGTGATGAATCTTGCAACTCCGGCAACGTCGCGAAGGTGCTTGAGGTCTTTGAAAAGGTCCGTCATGCGCGCACCTGCAAGGTTCAACGCACCTCCCATGAGGCAGGGGACGTCTACGAATTTTCAGGTGTCGGCATTGGTGATGACGAAAGAAAACTGATCGAAAATCTCGAAACTCGTTATGAGTGGCTATGGAATCACGATCCACATGATGATGTGCTAGCGGCAAGGAAGTTGCTGAATTATTAAATGCCTCGGCTGACATGGCAAGAATAAGCAGTGATGAATAATAAATAGTAGGCATTGTTTTTTTCCAATCGGCCAAAATACGACATTCCACTGGTAAGTGGAAGTTTATAATATGGAGATATATCCCATGACGATTAAAATCTTTGACACCCCCGAAGTTCAAGACTTCCTGAAGACCGTCGCCGGCTTCGACCAGGAAGGTGGCAACGAGCGCAGCAAGCAGATCATGCACCGCCTGCTCTCCGACCTGTTCAAGTTGATCGATGACTTCGACGTTACCCCCGAAGAGTACTGGTCCGCCGTCAGCCTGCTCAACGCCCTGGGCGGCCAGACCCAGTTCGGCCTGCTCTCGCCGGGACTGGGCTTCGACCACTACCTGGACATGCGCCAGGACGCGGCCGGCGCCGAGGCCAAGCGCACCGGCGGTACCCCGCGCACCATCGAGGGCCCGCTCTACGTGGCCGGCGCCCCGGAGGCCGAGGGCTTCGCACGCCTGGACGACGGCAGCGACCCCGATGGCGAGGTGATGTGGCTGACCGGCCAGGTGCGCGACGTGGACGGCACCCCGATCCCCGGCGCCAAGGTCGAGATCTGGCACTGCAACTCCAAGGGCAACTATTCGTTCTTCGACCCGAGCCAGAGCGAATACAACATGCGTCGCACCATCTACGCCGACAGCGAAGGGCGCTACACCGCGCGCAGCATTATCCCCTCCGGCTACGGCGTGCCGGAAGGCGCCCCCACCGATCAGGTACTCAAGGCTCTGGGCCGTCACGGCGAGCGTCCGGCGCATATCCACTACTTCGTCTCTGCGCCGGGTCACCAGCACCTGACCACCCAGATCAATCTGGCCGGCGACAAGTACACGTGGGATGACTTCGCCTTCGCCACCCGCGAGGAGCTGGTGGTGCCAGCAACCCGCATCGAAGACAAGGACGAGATCGCCCAGCGTGAGCTGGACGGCCCCTTCTCCGAGGTGGTGTTCGACATCGAGCTGGCCAAGACCGACAAGGCCGAGCTGCAGCACCGTCACGTCCGTCCGCGCGCCAAGGAAGACGAGCAGGACCAGCACAGCCAGCTGGCCGGCACCGCCAAGGTTTGAGTGCTGAAGGACACTCAACCTAGTCGTCAAGATGGCGAATAGTGCTGGCATCAGAGTGCCACAGGCCGGAGGGGATTACCCCTCCGAGCCGATAATACTAATAAAAATAATCCCCTGGAGTACAAAGTGAAACATATCGAAAAAGGCGTCGGGCTCCGATCCGCGCCACGTGATTTCATCCGTGATCTCAACGTCGACAATGCCAGCGCCGGCATCGTCGCTGGGATTTTTGGTCTTAGCGCCGGCATCATACATATCAGCGCCGGTACCGCTGCAGGGCTCGACTCCCACTTCATCATGATCTGGGTCGTCAGCTATTTGATGATCAACGGTTTTTTCGGGTTGTTCGTTCCGGCTTACTACCGACTGCCCTTGCCGATGGCAAACTCGATTCCTGGAGCACTGCTGTTCGCGGCGGTGATCCCAGTGGTGGGGCTCGAGGCGGCTCTAGGGGCGACTCTGATCGCGGGTGCCATATCCTTGGTGGCCGGTCTGGCCGGGGTAATGAGCACCGTCATGAAGTTGATACCGATGCCTATCGTGATGGGCATGGTTGCCGGCATCCTGCTCAAGTTCGGCCTCAACATGGTAGCTCCATTGGAGAGCGCCATGCTGCCGGCCGCCATCATGATTCTGGCTTTCTTCCTCTCGGCACGCCTCTTACGTCGGGTGCCGCCGCTGATCGTTGCCATGCTGGCTGGCATAGCCTACATGGCGTATTCCGGAGTCGACTTCTCCGGAGTGGTCTTCTCGGTGACCTTTCCTGAATTTATTGTACCGGAGTTCACCCTTGGCGCTTTCCTGACTTATGGGCTTCCGCTGGCATTAATTTTGGTTGGCATGGAGACTCCGGCCGGGGTGGGATTAGTCAAGGGCATGGGGTACAAGCAAGTGCCGGCTAATGCGATCACCGCAGTGGGAGGCATCGGCACCATGATCTCGTCTTTCTTCAATTTACACAGCACGTGTATTGCGGCCCCAGCTACCGGCATATGCGCTTCACCTGAGGCCGGTGAGAAGGATAAGCGCTGGGTGGCGGCCGTTATTACTGGCGCTGTCTTCATGCTGGGAGCTCCCTTTTACGGGTTCGTTGTCAGCTTGATACAGGCCATGCCGAGCTATTTTATAGCTATCATTGCCGGCTTGGCCCTAGTCCGGGTCATTACCTCGGCGATGCAGATAACTTTCTCGGGTAAACATGAGATGGGCGGGCTGTTCGCCTTCTTGATCGCTACGTCCGGCCTTCAGATCTTGGGAATCGGTTCGTCCTTCTGGGCGCTGGTTCTGGGCGTCCTTGTATCGCTGATTTTCGAGACCCGGGATTTTGAGTTCGCCACTGCCACTCCAAGGTCAAAAAAAATACCAGTCATCAAGAAGGCTGGGTGAGGATGAGTTGGAGAAATCGATACCTAATCGAGAACAGAAATAAAGAAGCAAATAATTCATCTGTATCCCTTGCAAAAGGATAAATAACCATGACAATGACAATTACCGCAGCCGTGGCTCGCAAGACCGGAGATGCGCTTTCTGTTGAGACTCTTGAGCTAGACGCTCTGCAGGAAAATGAAGTTAGAGTTGAAATGGTAGCGACCGGAATTTGTCATACTGATGCCATCGTAAGAGATGGGGTCTATCCCACGCCTTTGCCTGCAGTTCTGGGTCACGAGGGGGCAGGAGTTGTGACTGCGATAGGCGATGCAGTAAGCAACGTTGAAGTGGGTGACCATGTTGTTCTCTCGGCAGCATATTGCGGGTCTTGTAGGCAGTGCAGAGCCGGAAGAATGGCTTATTGCGAAAATCTTTTCGCGGAAGACTTTGGTGGACGTCGACGAGACGGTACAACCTCACTATCATGTGGCGGAGAATGTATATCTTCGCACTTTTTTGGTCAGTCATCTTTTGCGACGCATGCCAATGTTGTCAAAGAGAGTGTTGTGGTGATTGATAAAGACGTACCCCTTGAATTAATGGGGCCCCTTGGGTGTGGATTGCAAACCGGAGCTGGGGCCGTCCTTAACGAGATTCGGCCAGAAGCAGGGTCGTCGTTGGTAGTGTTCGGTGTCGGTGCGGTAGGTTCAGCAGCCATCATGGCGGCAAAGGTTGCAGGCTGCACAACAGTGATTGCTGTAGATATTCATGACTCGCGACTAGAGTTGGCTAAGGAAATCGGGGCGACACATACAGTTAATTCCATGAAATCTGACGCGGTCGAAAAGATTCAAGTAATCACTGATGGTGATGGGGTTAATTATGCTGTGGATACAACAGCGATCCCCAGTGTCGCCAAACAGGCTGCTGAGGCTCTAGGGATTCGTGGCACCTTGGTGATGGTCGGTGCGGCGGCTCCTGGCACTGAAGTTCCTTTTGAGGTTGGTATGTCACTCGTAAAAGGGTGGACTTTCAAGACAGTAGTACAAGGAAGCTCTATTCCTCAGGATTTTATTCCTCGCTTGGTGAAGCTATGGAAACAGGGGCGCTTCCCCTTTGATAAGCTGGTTAAATTTTACTCCATCGATGAAATCAATCAAGGCTTCGAGGATTCCAAGAGCGGAGCTGTTATCAAACCAATTGTGAGGCTTAGGTAGTTGTTCTGCTATGGCGATATTTATAATTTAAGTGGATCATGGAGTGTGTTCGTTAGTCGGAATTTTGTTTCGTGGCTAAGATGTGTTTGGCAAATTAAATTTTTAATAAGAGGTGTATGGTATGGCTGATGCAAAAATTGATGTCGTAAAAATTGGTCACGTTATTTCTGGTGATATGGTAGAGGCCAATGAGTACCGAGATCATGTGGATCCGGGGAAACTTTCGGATGTTGTGGCCAGAGTGGCTGTTGGCACGGCCAACGACGCAGAGCGAGCCATCCAGGCAGCGCATGAAGCCTACCTGTCATGGAAAAAACTGGCACCAGGGACTCGTGTCGGACTGTTAATGAAGGCTGGTGAAGTGCTCGGTGAAAGCGCTGAGGAGCTGGCTCCGCTGCTGGTGCGTGAACATGGAGGCATGCTCTGGGAGGCGCAGACTGACTTCGCTCTCGGCAAGGGCGTGTTACAGCACACTGCCAGCCTTGCCGAGCAGTTTTTCGAGCCTGAGCAGATCGATGATGAGCAGTGCACGATTCGTATCGAGAAAAAGCCGCGTGGCGTGGTGGCGGCCATCGTGCCCTGGAACATGCCGGTGGTGCTCACTATGATGAAGCTGGCGCCGGCTCTAGCGACAGGAAATACACTGGTACTCAAGCCCTCACCATTCGCATCAGCTGCGCTGACAATTGCCTTACAGCGTATGGCGGCAGTACTTCCTCCAGGGGTCATCAATGTGGTTCATGGCGATGTAGAGGTGGGTGAAATCCTGACGTCGCATCCGTTGGTGCGCAAAATTGGCTTTACAGGCGGTACTGCCACGGCTCGCGCTGTCATGAGTAGCGCTGCCGACTCGATCAAGAACATCACACTTGAGCTAGGTGGCAATGATCCGGCAATTGTCCTGGACGATGCTGATATTGAAAAGACACTGGATCGCATGATTCCTGGGATCTTCACACGCTCTGGCCAGATCTGCTTTGCAATTAAAAGAATTTATGTGCCAAAGGAGATGCATGACCGCTTTGTCGATGCCTTATGCAGTCGGGTCGAAGAGTTCGTGGTAGGCCATGGCTTGATGGAGGGCGTTAAATTTGGCCCGTTGGCAACGGAGGCGCAGTTCCGAAATGTCAACAAGGTGATCGAATCCGCCAAAGAGGCAGGCACCCGTGTTCTTGAGCTTGGACGCTTGGCAGATGGCGTTGATAAGTCAGATGGGTACTATGTCTTGCCCCATATCGTGGTCGATGCTTTGCACACCGATCAGGTGAGTTGCTGTGAGCAGTTTGGTCCTGTCATTCCGATTATTGCTTATGATAGCGAAGAGCAGGTGATAAAATGGGCTAACGATAGCGAGTATGGTTTGGGTTCGTCAATCTGGACATCGGATCATGCGCGTGGCTTAGAAATGGCCTCCCATATCGAAGCGGGGAGCACTTTCATCAACACCCATTCATTTGAATCTCTGGATCTGAGAATGCCCTTCGGTGGCATTAAACTCAGCGGTATCGGTAGGGAGTTTGGAGGCGCTGGCATGTCCGAATACGTAGAGGAGCATGCTATACGCCTTCTGAAATAAAAAATGGAGCCATAAACTGATGAGTCATCGGCTGGGCATCTCATGCAAACCATGAGGTGCCCTGCTTGTTTTCTGGGCATTTGTTTTTTATAAAGGCTTGGCTTTTGAATGGCTTAGTTTTTTCAGTATGCTTCCAACCTCTTCAAGCAATGGTGAGCTGCCTTCTCCATGGCGCCGACTGCAAATAACGGGTGTTGAGATTTTTGCGTCCGCCAGTCGAGTGTAGATAATTCCTTTTCGATTAACATTCATCACCTGTTCTGGTACTAGTGTGATGCCTAAACCTGACGCCACTAAGCTCAAGGCAGTCTGAAGCTCATTGGTTTCTTGTACAACATGGGGCTTGAGATCATGGCGAAAGAAGAGCCCTAGTACAATATCAGCAAAGCTTGGGCGTGGGCGGGATGGGAATAGAATTAAAGGATATTTAACTAGCTCCTCAAGGCTGGGGTTCAAGTCTTGAAGTGGATGACCAACAGGAAGGGCCGCTAGCAATGGCTCGTAAAATAGTACCTTTTGCCTAACCTCGGGGTCATCGATTTGCAGTCGGCCAAAACCAACATCGATACGCCCGGCCTTGAGGGCCTGGATCTGCTGTACGGTGGTCATCTCAACCAACGTCAGCTCGATATTATCCTTTTGTCGTAACCGGTCATTCCAAGGCGTGCCGATTTCCGCTTGCCTTATACGTCGCGTAGTGGCTGGATCAGGGCCACCGCGACCTTCCACTGCCGGTTATCTTCCGACTGCACGACGACCGTCTTGCGGTTGATCTTGATGACCCGGCCGAACAC
>Ga0194136_1001391_pt1 | contig 12105 bp, 8 predicted proteins | sample TARM_MetaG_T3A_1_FD_134023 | JGI IMG/M metagenome (GOLD analysis project Ga0194136, IMG submission 134023) | Freshwater microbial communities from Pennsylvania, USA, analyzing microbe dynamics in response to fracking - TARM_MetaG_T3A_14 (version 2) | ecosystem: Environmental > Aquatic >...
ACGCCATGGCTGGCAGCCGGAACACGGGTTCTCGCTACGGGAGGTGGCTAGCGCATTCCACCACGCCCTGTGGGCGCTTGGTGCGCCTGTCATCATTCTGGGCGGCATTCTGGGCGGTGTATTCACAGCAACGGAATCTGCCGCTGTAGCCGTGTTCTATGCGCTCTTCGCGGGTCTGTTCATCTACCGCGAGATCGCGCCGCGCCAATTGCCCGGACTCATCCTGCAGGCGGGCATTACCTCCAGCATCATCCTGTTCATCATCTGCTCGGCATCCGTCTTTTCATGGTTCATGGCCATTCAGGATATTCCTGCGGGCATAGCGGAATGGCTTACCGGCATAACCACCAATCCCGTGCTGCTGCTTCTGCTGGTGAACTGCCTGCTGCTGCTTGCAGGCACCATTCTGGAAACCACGGCCGCGCTCATACTGTTCGTTCCTGTTCTTCTTCCGCTGCTGCCCGCGCTGGGACTTGATGTCATCCACCTCGGCATCATCGTGGTCATGAACCTTGCCATAGGCATGCTTACCCCGCCCATGGGCGTGTGCCTGATTGTTTCATGCTCCATAGCCTCAACCCGGCTGGAGTCCATCACCCGCGCCATACTGCCCTTTTTGCTGGCGCTGATCGTAAATCTTGCGCTGATCTGCCTGTTCCCGCAAATAGCGCTGGTGGTGCCTGATATGCTCTTTAAGTAGATAACGGAGCACGGAGGATTTGAGAAGCAATCAACACACCGTAACTATTACCTATCCACTATCGAAACCTATCGGTAAGCCACAAAAAGAAAAGGCCCGTCCATTCCGGACGGGCCTTAATTATTTTATTTGTATTTCGGCTAGTTGGATTCGTTAGGAACAGTGATTGTTCCCACTGTGGTTTCAGGATTCAGCATGGGGCGCAGCTCCTGAACAAGGGTCTTGAATTTGCCCATCTGCTTCTTGGAAACAGGCTCGGAACGGGGGCTGATAATCTGACGGGGATTCAGGTAGGAGCCGTTCTTCTGGATGCGGAAATCAAGGTGCGGGCCGGTGGCGTAGCCGGTGGAGCCTACGTACCCGATGGTTTCGCCCTGACGAATGCGCTTGCCGGACTTCATGCCCTTGGCAAAGCGGGAAAGGTGCAGGTAGCCGCTTTCGTAGCCGTTTACGTGGCGGATCTTGATGTAGTTACCGGCGGCATGGTCACGCGCCACCTTGGTAACGGTGCCGTCGCCGATGGCATGCACGGGCGTGCCGGTGGGAGCGGCGTAATCAACCCCGTAATGGGGGCGGTATGTCTTGAGAACAGGATGCAGGCGGCTTCTGGAGAAGTTGGAGGATATACGCTGGAAGGAGAGAGGAGCTTTGAGGAAAGCGCGGCGCAGGTTGCCGCCATCAGCGTTGAAGAACTGGTACACGCCGTATTCATCCTTCATGCGGAAGCCTTCGTGCAGTTCACCCTGGTTGGTGAACGAGGCGACCAGCACGCGCTTGTAGCCTTTGAACTCCCCGTCACGGTAACGCTTTTCCACAACTGCGGAAAACTTGTCGCCCTCGCGCAGGTCGCGGATGAAGTCGATTTCCCAGCCGAAGATATCGGCCAGCACAATGGCAAGCGAGGCGTTTTCGCCAGCCTGCTCAACAGCCTCGAACAGGCTGGAAGATACGGTGCCGGCAACGCGTACCGTTTTGTAATCGTAGGGAATATCATGCAGTTCGGCAGTGAATGAGGGGCAAGCCTCTACACCTTCCTGCTTCTTCTGCGGAGTGATGGTAAGGAACTTGTCGTTGTCTATTTCGTACTCAAGACGGGTAACAACACCGTCTTCAGTGTATACGCGATAGGGCTGGCCCGCACGGAGCTGTCTGAGCGGGAAAACGGGTTTGCAAATCTGGGCCAGCTCATGAATTTCAGCAGGATTGAACCATTGGGCAAGGATGGAGGAGGCAGTGTCTCCGTTCCCTACTATGCCGGGGTGCACGGCTTTCACAGGACCTTGAGGCACTGCTGGAGCGGGTTGCTCCACCGTTTTCTCCTGTTCAACGGCGGCAACCGGAGTGGAGGTATCGGAAGTGGTGCCAAATATGCCAAACAGGGCTGAAAGTGTCAGCGCTGCTGCACAGACACCCGCAATGACGAGATATTTTTTGCGTTTCGGGCCGGATGAGGAAAAGCGATAATTTTTATTCATGCCGTATGATTTTACACACCGTGTACGAGGCTGAGGTACATGAGCGAAAGTGCGGTTATGGAAACCAGTGCCGTGGTAGCCCACATGTAGACGCGGAGCTCCTTGAGAGTTCTGCGCATTGCGGGGTGCATGAGCGCGTGTTCCGAGACGCGTGAAAAGGGGTGTATCATGCAATCCTCCCTGAGCAAACAGTTTCTTGTCCTAGTTTGACCCTATTATATAGTCTAATAAAAATCTAGACTTTTCCACAATTAATAACAGCCCTAAAAAAGGTCAGTTCTTTATGCCGGTTGCGTGATTCGCCATTCTGCTTGGCTTGGGGATGGTTTTCTGCTATGCATGACGGGTTGTTGTGTGCTGATCGGGGCTTTTTTTTCCACACCCCGAATACAGATATTCCCACGGCTGTCCACTACTCGTAAATCCTTCGTAACCCCCGATACCGGCAAAGAAATTCACGTGCTCAAGAAAGCCCTTCGCGATCATCTTTCCCACAGTTTTTCCGACCAGGCGCTGCGCCAGTGGTATGACCCGCTGGCTCTTGTGATGAGCCCGACGGAAAAACGGCTTTCTGTGTATTTTCCGCATCCGTTTTTTGCCAAGTGGTTTCAGCTGAATGCTCAAGGCGACTTTGAAAACGCCCTGCGGCAGTATCTGGACGAGGGGTACAAGCTCGATTACACCACGCGCGCTGCCAGCCGCACGGGCGGCAGAATGCCCGTTTCCGCCTCTTCCAACCGTGTGAAGAATCTGGACATTCCCTTTGGCCAGCAATTCACCTTTGAAAGCTACCTGCACAACCGTAAAAACGAATTTCCCATTGCCAGCGCCCGTGAAGTCGTCAAGCAGGGGGCACCCAAATACAACCCCTTTGTCTTGTGCGGCTCCAGCGGCTCGGGCAAGACGCACCTGCTGCGCGCCATGGCAAACGAGATTGCCCGCCATACCGATCCCGAATCCATTTTTCTCGGTACGGTAGAAGACCTTGCAGCGCTCTATGCCGTGCAGTTTGAAGGCGATCTGTACGGCGCACGCCGCCATATTTCGCGCTACGTCTACTTTATGCTGGACGATGTGCAGCGTTTTCGCGACTTCCCGCTGCTGCAGGAGGAAATGGTCATTCTGTTCAACATGTTCCACGATGCGGGACGGCAGATGATCTTCACCTCCACCGGCATCATTTCCGGTTACGACTTTCTGGACCCCAAGCTCAAATCACGGCTGGAATGGGGCCTTATCGCCCAGATCAAGCCGCAGGATCTTGATATCCGCGTGCGCTTCGTGCAGCAGCGGCTCAAGCATGACAGGCTGCGCATATCCAAGGAACAGACCTTCATGCTGTGCCAGCGGTTTCCTGATTTCCGCAACCTGCAGGGTATTCTGACCAAGCTTGCCGCCTACAGGGACCTGATGAGCAGGGAAGTGACAGATAAGGATTTCGAGCAGATACTCGCCCACACCGATGACAAGCAGGGCAGCTCCATAACGCCGGATACGGTTATTGCGGTCATTTCCGAACACTTCGGGCTGAACCACAAGGATATAACCGGCACCAAACGCCACCAGAAGATCGTGCAGGCGCGCCAGCTGGCCATGTTCATATGCCGTCAGCTTCTTGGCAGTTCCTACCCTTCACTCGGGCGCATCTTCGGCGGCAAAGATCACTCAACGGCCATGTACGCCGTTAAAAAAGTCAAGGAATTACAGGAAAGTAACAGAGATACGAAACTTTTGGTAACCGAGCTGAAGAAAAAGTGTCTAACCAAAGACAGTTAGGAAAAAGCGAACAAGTTACGCAATGACGGTGCAAAGAATGTTACCTTCATTGTTACCGATAAAGCTAAAGAAAATCAGTTAGATAGTTCTAGTAGAAACAAAGGCACACCCCCTACTACTATTACAAGGAGATCATAATGCATTTAAGAGTATTTAAAGAAGACGTGATTGACGGTCTCCAGAAAGCCGCAAATATCATTCCTGCCAAAACCGGCGCAGCCTATTTGCGGTCCATCTGGCTTAAAGCGGAAGCAGGCGCTCTGCATGTGCTCTCTACCGATTCCAATATCGAATTCCGTGGCCGGTATACCGGCGAGGTGATGGAAGAGGGACTTGCCGGTGTGCAGGGTCGTGCCTTTGTGGATCTTCTCAAGAAGCTGCCTTCAGGCGAAATTACCCTTCGTCTGGACAAAGACTCCGGCAGCCTGCAGATTGAGCAGGGCAGAAGAAAATACAAACTGCCCGTGAACGATCCTACCTGGTTCCAGAATTTTTCCGATTTCCCAGAAGCCGGTTCCGTTTACTGGTCGGGCGACTTCGTGCAGGAACTCATAGACAAGCTTTCCTACTGCATCTCCGATGAAGACACGATGGAAGCCATTGCCTGCATGAGCATGAAGCCCATGACCAACGGTACCATCGAGTCCTGCGGCCTTAACGGTCACCAGTTCTCCATGCAGCGCTTCATGAACGATGAGCTTCACTCCATGCTGCCGCAGGACGGCATTCTGGTGCAGAAGAAGTATCTCGGCGAACTCAAGAAGTGGCTCGGCGGTGATGAGATTGAACTGAACATCGACAACAAGCGTCTGTTCTTCCGTCGCGGAGACAAGCGCGAGACGTTCAGCCTGCCTCTTTCCTATTACCAGTATCCGGATTACAACAATTTCCTTTCAAAGCTTCAGGCTCCCGAAGTGAGCACCCTTGAGGTAGACAGAAAGGAAATCATCGAGGCACTCGACCGTCTGCTCATCTTCAACACGGAAAACAACCGTTGCACCTACTTCACCTTCAACGGAGCCGAAGTGGAGCTTTCTTCACAGGGTCAGGAAGTGGGTACGGCCAACGAAGCCATCGAAGCACAGTATCAGGGTGACATAAAGCGCATTGCGTTCCCCACCCGCAACCTGATCGAAATTCTCAACCACTACCAGTCCGAAACCCTCAAGTTCCTGCTTACCGGTTCGGAAGGCCCCTGCGGCCTGCAGGGCAATGATGACCCGGAATACACGGTTATCATCATGCCCATGAAGATTGTGGAAGAGACGTACTACAGCGAGGAAGAAGTTTAATGACCAGCGCTGGAAGCAAACAGCAGTACACCGCGGACAGCATTACCGTTCTTGAGGGGCTCTCGGCTGTCCGCAAGCGCCCCGCCATGTATATCGGCAGCACCGATGTTCGCGGTCTGCACCATCTTGTCTATGAAGTCGTGGATAACTCCATTGACGAAGCCATGGCCGGCTACTGCGACAAGATCACCGTGAAGGTGCATCTCGATAACAGCGTGACCGTGCGTGACAACGGCCGCGGCATTCCCGTGGACATCCACCCCAAGGAAGGACGTCCTGCCGTTGAAGTGGTCATGACCATACTGCACGCAGGCGGCAAGTTCGACAGTGACACCTACAAGGTTTCCGGCGGTCTGCACGGCGTGGGTGTTTCGTGTGTTAACGCCCTGTCCGAGTATCTTGAAGTGACCATCGACCGCGACGGCTACCGCTACAATCAGCGGTATGAACGCGGTGTGCCTGTTAAGGGCGTGGAAACCATCGGTGAAAGCGACAAGCGCGGTACCACTGTGCGTTTCCGTCCTGATGAAGAGATATTTGAAACGAACCAGTTCATGTACGATGTGCTGAAGAAGCGCTTTGAAGAACTGTCTTATCTCAACTCCGGACTGACGATCGAATTCACCGACGAGCGTACCGGCGATTCTGATACCTTCTTCGCGGAAGGCGGCATCCGCCAGTTCGTCAAGGATCTCAACTCCGGCGAAGGCGGCATCCATTCCATCATCTACGGTTCCGGCAACGGTACCGGCGATCAGGAAAACATCTTTGTCGAATACGCCATCCAGTACAACGCAGGGTACAAGGAAAACTTCCTCACCTTTGCGAACAACATCCGCACCAAGGAAGGCGGCACGCACCTGCAGGGTTTCAAGACCGCGCTGACCCGTGCCATCAACACCTACATTCAGGGATCTGATCTTCCCAAGAAGCTGAAGGTGAAGCTTTCCGGCGATGACGTGCGTGAAGGCCTTACCGGCGTTATCAGCGTGAAGATTCCGCAGCCCCAGTTTGAAGGGCAGACCAAGACCAAGCTCGGCAACAGCGAAGTGGCCGGTCTTGTGGCCGGACTGTGCTACGACCATCTCATGACCTTCTTCGGCGAGAACCCCAAGGACGCCAAGATGGTCATCGAAAAGGCCGTGGATGCCGCCCGTGCACGCGATGCTGCCCGCAAGGCAAAGGATCTTGTACGCCGCAAGGGTGCTCTTGGTGACAACTCGCTGCCCGGCAAGCTGGCGGACTGCCAGTCCAAGGACCCTGCCGAGTCTGAACTGTTCATCGTGGAAGGTGACTCTGCAGGCGGTTCTGCCAAGCAGGGCAGAAACCCGGGAACACAGGCCATTCTGCCGCTGCGAGGCAAGATTCTGAACGTTGAGAAGACCCGTTTCGACAGGATGCTGGCCAACAAGGAAATCAAGGCGATGATTACCGCCATGGGTGCCGGTGTTGGTGAAGAAGACATTGATTACGATAAGATGCGCTATCACAAGATCGTCATCATGACTGACGCCGACGTGGACGGCGCGCATATTCGTACGCTGCTCCTCACCTTCTTCTTCCGCCAGTATCCCGGGCTTATCGAAAAGGGCTACCTGTATATCGCGCAGCCGCCGTTGTACCGCGCCCATTCGTCCAAGTTTGAAAAGTTCATCAAGGACGATACTGAGCTGAACGCGTTTCTGCTCAACCGTATTGCGGACGATGTGGTGCTGCATGGCGGCAACGGCATGACCTCCACAGGTGCGCAGCTCAAGGAACTGCTCAAGGCAATCGAGGCCATTCAGGGCAAGATTGCCGAGGTTGAGAATATCAACGTGAGCAGGGATCTGTTCATGACCTTCCTTGAGTATCCGGTGCGTCTGTTCCCCGAAACGTTTGATCACGAAAGTGAAAACGGATTCGGCACGTTCCTGCAGGACCGCGGGTTCTCCGTGTGCACCGAAGTGGAAGAGGACGAAATAGAACGCCGCGTATGGCTTGTGTTCGAAGACCAGAACGGACACCGCACCCGCCTTGGCAACGAGTTTTTCAACTCCAAGCTCTACAAGCAGCCCTACATAGCGCTGGACGACATCCGCAAGATGTTCGGCGGTGTTTCCTTCAAGGCTGTGCGCAAGGAATCGGAAACGGAACTGTCTGATATCTTCGCTGTTCTCGAGTATGTGCTGCAGGAAGCCCGCAAGGGTCTCAGCATTCAGCGGTACAAAGGTCTTGGTGAAATGAACCCCGAGCAGCTCTGGGTGACCACCATGAACCCCGAGAACCGCATACTGCTTCAGGTGACCGTGGAAGATGCCGAGGATGCAAGCGACATCTTCGAGCAGTTGATGGGCGACAGGGTTGAACCCCGTCGTGAATTCATCGAACGCAACGCCCTGAGCGTGAACGATCTGGATATTTAAAACGAGGCCTGAACGTGTCGAATACAGTAACCATCGAACAAGAGCTTAAGAAGTCCTATCTTGAGTATTCTCTGAGTGTTATCATAGGCCGGGCCATTCCTGACGTGCGTGACGGGCTCAAGCCCGTTCACCGCCGCATCATGTTTGCGCAGCATGAGCTGGGCAACGGCTGGAACCGTGCCCACAAGAAGTCTGCACGCGTGGTCGGTGACGTTATCGGTAAATACCATCCCCACGGTGACTCTGCAGTCTACGACGCCATTGTGCGTATGGCGCAGCCGTTCTCCATGCGCGACCTGCTGGTTGATGGCCAGGGTAACTTCGGTTCCATCGACGGCGACGCCGCGGCAGCCATGCGTTACACTGAAGTGCGCATGTCCCGCCTTGCCGGCGAGTTCCTTTCCGACATCGACAAGGAAACCGTCGACTTTAAGCCCAACTACGACAACACCCTGCTGGAACCTTCTGTTCTGCCCACCAAGGTGCCAAACCTGCTGCTGAACGGTTCTTCCGGTATCGCAGTCGGTATGGCCACCAACATTCCGCCGCACAACCTCGGCGAGCTGGTGGACGCGCTGCTGCTGTTGCTGGATAACCGCGACTGCACCGTTGAAGACCTGATGCAGTTCGTGAAGGGACCCGACTTCCCCACCGGCGGCTTCTGCTATGCCGGTCAGGGCCTGCGCGATGCCTACACCACCGGCCGCGGCACCGTGAAGATTCGCGGCAAGGTGGAGATTGAAGAGCGCAAGAAGGGTTTCCAGTCCATCATCATTACGGAAATTCCGTTCGCGCTGAACAAGTCCAGCCTGGTTGAAAAGATTGCCGCACTGGTGAACGACCGCAAGATCGACGGTATTACCGACCTGCGTGACGAATCCGACCGCAAGGGTATCCGCGTGGTCATGGATCTGAAGCGCGGCACCATTCCTGAAATCGTCATCAACGCGCTGTACAAGTTCACGCCGCTGGAAAGTTCTTTCGGCATCAACATGCTTGCGGTTGTGGGCAACCGTCCGCAGACGCTGACGCTCAAGAGCGCGCTGTCGTATTTCATCGAACACCGCCGCGAAGTTATCATTCGCCGCACCCGCTACGATCTGCGCAAGGCCGAAGCACGTGCTCACATCCTCGAAGGTCTGCGCATTGCGCTGGATAACATCGACGAAGTGGTGCGCATTATCCGTGCTTCCAAGACGCCTCAGGATGCCAAGACCGGTCTTATGGAGCGCTTCAGCCTCTCCGAGATCCAGTCTCAGGCCATTCTGGATATGCGCCTGCAGCGCCTGACCAACCTTGAGCATGAAAAGCTGATCGAAGAATACACCGAACTGCTCAAGCAGATCGAGTGGTTCAAGTCCATTCTTGATAATCGTGAAGTGTTGCAGGGTGTTGTACGCGATGAGCTGACCCAGCTCAGGGAAAACTTTTCGACTCCCCGCCGCACCACCATTGAAGCAGAGCTGGACGGCATCGACATCGAAGACCTTATCCCCGATGAAGATGTTGTCATCACGCTTTCGCGTCGCGGCTACATCAAGCGCACCACGCTGGAATCCTACCGTGCCCAGAAGCGCGGCGGCAAGGGTGTTGCAGGTGTGCATACCGGCGACGGCGACTTTGTGCAGGACTTCCTGACCACCACCAACCACCAGTTCCTGCTGCTCTTTACCAACAAGGGCCGCATGTTCCAGTTGAAGGTGCATCAGATTCCCGAAGGCAGCCGTACCGCCAAGGGCGTGCACATTGCCAACCTGCTGCCGCTGGAGGAGAACGAATTCGTCACCACCGCACTTTCCGTACGCGACTTTGACGAGAACAAGTTCTTCCTCTTCGCTACCAAGCGCGGCATGGTCAAACGCTCCAGTGCCGACCTGTATGGCAAGTGCCGCAGAACCGGCATTATTGCCGTGGGTATGCGCGACGATGATGAACTCATCATGGTGCGCGAGGTTAACGACCAGTGCGATGTGGTGCTCACCACGCAGGAAGGCATAGCCATACGCTTCAGCTGCCGCGACGTCCGTCCCATGGGCCGCGGTGCCTCAGGCGTGAAGGGCATTGCCCTGCGCGGCAAGGACGAGGTTGTGGCCTGCGTTACCCTTTCTCAGGACACCACTTCCGAGATTATGACTGTTTCCGAAAACGGTTACGGCAAGCGCACGCGTCTGGAACTGTACAGAGTGCAGTCCCGTGGCGGAAAGGGCATCATCAATTTCAAGGTAACACCCAAGACCGGTCCCGTTCTCGGTGCGATACCTGTTGAACTTGAAGATGAGCTCATTCTGCTCACGTCCGACAACAAGATCATCCGCATGAACATAAAGGAAGTTCGCAGCGTCGGCCGCGCCACACAGGGCGTGCGCCTCGTTTCCCTCAACGAGGGCGGACTTGTGGTTGGTTTTGACCGTGTGCAGGAACGTGAAGACAGTTTCGAAGAACAGGAATAAATGAAACAGACGCTGCTTGCAGTATTGCTGATATCCATCCTCGCCTCCGGTTGCTCCTCGCAGCCGGAGGCCGAGGATGATCTTGTTTCTGCCCGCAAGGCCTATGTTGAACGGCAGTATCTGGAGGCGGAGCGTCTGTATGAACGCTATCTCAAGATCCATCAGCAGAGCGCCGAGCGATGGGAAGTGTGGAACAAGCTTTACGAGCTTGCCTACAACGTCCGCAATAACAGTCAGGACGCCATGGAACTGCTTGAGGCCATGTTTCTCGAGTTTGGTGATCAGGCCGGACGCGCCAAGGATATTCTCTATCGTCTCGGTGCGCTGTGCATGGATACCAGAAACATGGATAAGGCCATTGAGGTATGGCAGCGTCTGCTCAATCTTCCGGAAAGCACACCTGTAGATCAGGCCAAGGCCTATCGCAATATAGGCGAAGCCTATCTGTATACCGGTGATTACGACCTTGCCATTGATGCTCTGAGAGCCTGTGTGGAGCTCAAGGTAAACGATCTTGAGCATGCGCGTTGTCTCTTTGATCTTGCGCAGACCCAGTTCTACCTTGAGAACTACCATGCGGCCGAGAAGACGCTGGAGCAGGTCATACAGACCCCGAACATGGATGAGGAGCTGCATGCCCTTGTGGTTCTGCTGCTTTCAGACGTGTACGATCAGCTTGGCAAGACGAAGCAATCCATCGTGCTGCTGGAAAGTATTCTGCACACCTATCCCAACCCCATGGCCATTGAAAAACGACTGGAGTACCTGCACCAGCGCGTAAAGTAGCGCCGGCTCCGGAGGTGATGGTGGATATTTTTGCTCTGGCGGCGTTTGCCGCAGCCATGTTCGTTCTTGCCATAACACCCGGGCCGGGTGTTTTTGCGGTTACAACGCGGGCCATGACATCGGGCATGTCGCATGCCCTTGTGCTTGCTACTGGGCTTCTGCTCGGTGACATGGTCTACCTTCTGTTTGCCATATACGGTTTAAGCGCGCTGGCGAGCTCTCTGCACGAAGTTTTCACCGTAATCCGATATGTGGGCAGCGCCTATCTTATCTGGCTCGGCATTTCCCTTATTCGCACCCGTAACGAATCTCTTTCGTTTCCATCGGGCAGGGGAGTGCGCCCTTCATCCCGCGGTGCCTCCTTGAGAAGCTGTGTTGCCGATCTGCTCACGGGGTTTTCCGTCACTCTTGGCAACCCCAAGGTCATTTTCTTTTATCTCAGCTTTCTGCCTACCTTCATGGACCTGACCACGCTTACGTCCGTTGATGTGCTTTCAGTATGTATTACGGCATTCGGCGTTTCCTTTGCGGTTCTTTCCGTCTATGCCTGCCTCGCCAACCGCAGCCGCAGATTTTTCGTCAACGCCAGAGCCCGTAAGCGCCTCAATCGCACGGCCGGGTGTGTGCTTGCTGCAACCGGCATTGCGCTTGCGGTAGAGTAGTCGGGACACATGCGCCTGTTTGCACCATGGTTATCCGGCCGTTATCTCCCTCAATACAGGTAGGACTTTTCCTCTTTTCATCGCTGCAATAAGTGCTTATGTTCTGGCACGTCAGGCGGTAATCATCTTTTCCGCCTTTTCACAAATTCAGAAAATTGCATGTAGTCATTACGATTATCTGCTTGGTATTATTCATGATAAGAGAAATATTGAAATATCCTGACGAACGTCTCGCAGTAGAGTGTGACGATATTACCGAGATTACGGACGAGATTCGTCAGCTCGCCGCTGATATGGCCGAAACCATGTACAAGGAAGAGGGCATTGGCCTTGCCGCACCTCAGGTCGGTGAGCATTGCCGTCTCATTGTCGTGGACGTGAGCGGTCCTGAAAAGCGTGAAGAGCTCATGACGCTCATCAATCCCCGTCTGGACAATCTGGAAGGCGAGGTTGATTCGGAAGAAGGCTGCCTTTCCGTTGTGAACTATCGTTCCAAGGTCAAGCGTGCTGAAAAGGTGCGCCTGAGTGCCAAAGACCTGAACGGCAACGATGTGTGCAT
>Ga0194136_1001394_pt1 | contig 12084 bp, 7 predicted proteins | sample TARM_MetaG_T3A_1_FD_134023 | JGI IMG/M metagenome (GOLD analysis project Ga0194136, IMG submission 134023) | Freshwater microbial communities from Pennsylvania, USA, analyzing microbe dynamics in response to fracking - TARM_MetaG_T3A_14 (version 2) | ecosystem: Environmental > Aquatic >...
GTTTAAGACTATTGTTAAGTACTTTCTTAAACATAGCTTTATCAACGTGTATGTCGGTAAGTTCTTCTACTAAACTTTCTCTTGCAAGTCTTTGTTCAAGTACAGGAGACATAACTTTATCAGCTATGGATATACCTGGTTCGGTTACATGGTCAAATGTAATTATATTGGTTAGCTGTCTTTCAGTTCTACCATTGACGTATTTGTTTTCAGTTAGACCACGTATAGAGAAAGCTGAATTTTGCTTAGGGTTTTCAAGAGCAAGCTGAAGAGCATTTGCTTTTGCGCCAGCTGGTTTAACTTTACCTATGATAGCTATGAGTTCTGGATTATTTAGCTGAGGGTTATTCTTACCGAAGTTAAAGTCAAGAGTGATATCAGAGAAGTGTCCACAGATGTTAGTCTCTTCTATAGAAATAACTCGGTTATAGAAAGTTTCCATACTCATACCAGCTGGTTTCTTAGGATGACCTAGTTCAGCATATAGAGCACCGTTCTTAATTCTTCTCATGAAGTGTGAAGAACCTTCAAACAAAGCAAGAGCACCTTTAGCTGTATAGAATTCACCAGCGGAGTTATAGGTGTTTAAACCACCTACTACCACGGTGTAGTAACCATCGCTATCAGGAGTAAGTACTCCCTTTTTACCGCTTCCAGTAAAGACTGTTTCAGTAAACTTGTAAGTTTCCATGTTAACTCCTTGGAAAAAAGAATGATTTTCACAAAATGCTTACTACTCTGCTTGGTTTCCCAAGCAGAGTAGTATTGAGCTTAACGAGTCATATTAGTAACTGTATTTCTTGCCATAGCTTCAGTAGTACTGTCGTAACCAGCAGTATTCACAGAAGCTACATCAGGAGTAATACGATTAATAAAAGGTGCTCTCATGTTAGGATCAGCGTTATTGATACGAATCTGATCTAGTATGCTCTGTGCGAATTGATTTACACCAAAACCATACTGAGAAATACCCGCAAACTCTATGTCTAGAGTAAGCATTTCTTGTGATGTAGTAAGATCTCTCTTAGCGGTAATTTCACCGTTACTAAGAGGAAACATATTAGTAGTGATCCAGGCTTTATCAACTTTACGATGTAAAGGATCTGGAACCATAAACAAGCAAGTAGCGCTATACCAGTCAGCAAGTAGATCTCTTACATTGCCGTTGTTCATAGTACCAAGCAAAGCAAACTTAGCTTCAGGATCCATCATACCGTAACGAATCCAGTAGTCTAAGAAAGTCTGAACAGGTCTACCGTATTTCTCAATGAAGGTAAACTTAGGCTGTGAACGCTCACGAGTAACGTTAACGATCTCTTGTTGTACTTCACCAGCACCGCCTACAGGGTGTTCTTCAGTATCAACCTTTAGACCAGCGTTGAAACCGTCAATGCTTCTTGCGTGTAGTTCAAATAAAGCCTTTAAGCTAGAGATCCATTTCTGACTCTCTGGCATAACTGTAAACATTCTTGGAGCTTCAAGAAGAATACAGACTAAAGGTCTTGAAATATAAGCTTGGTTACTTACGTATTCAGTAAGATTAGGTGCCCAACCATGTTGACCACCATTCTTTAAATCTAGCATTGGTCTATCAATATTTCTGGAATAAGCTCCAGAAATAATTGCATCTGTTAAACGACTCATGAGAAAACTCCTTAGAAATTTTTGAAAGAGGAAGAAAATGAGGAACTAAATAATACTACTTAGCTCCTCTTGACTAATAAAGATTTCTTACTCAGCTAAATCAGTCATTCTCCTCGCCTCTACGAAGGTACTCATAACAGTCTTAGAGTTGTTAGCATATATGGTTATAGGTAGAGTCCATGAGAAGCCTTTTAAGTTATCTAGTTCAGTCACAGTAGCATTAGGTACTACCACAAACTTACCGTCAAACTTATCTCTTACCTGATTGCTTACGAACAGATTGACTTGTTCTTCAAGTTGAGCGTTAGTTAGACTGATACTACCGGAAAACTCTCTCCAAGCAGCGTGAGCTACTTTGTTGAGGTAAGAGATAGCTACAGTCGTAAAGAAGCTATTCAGAACTGAAGTGTCGTTCTCATATACAGTTTGTATAGCTGGAAAGAATTGGCGATTAATTTCATAGTTAAGAACGAAGTTAAGACCAACGCTCCAGAGAGTGTTGCGAGTAGAAGCAGGAACCCATGATACGTCGGGATTCTTCATGAAGGTAACGATAGAGTTAGGTGCTCTGTCAAAAGCAAAACCATTTCTCCAAGCACCGTTACTAGCACCCATGAAACGAGCTGACTTATTCAGCAGTTCATAGGTTAAAGGCACTCTCTTAGTATAGAGAGAGTTGATGATGTCAGCAGCACCGCCCACTAAAGTAGCTCTCATTACTGGAGTACCAAAAGTAGATGACTCTGGATAAAGTTCAATCATGCTCTTAAGAGCTACACCGACTGAAAACTGTTCAGCAAGAGTAGCAGAAGGAGCATTGTGAGCAAAGGTAGAAAGAACGATAGACGTGTCTTTTCTACGACTAATGAACTTAGGCATAGCCTTTTTAGCAGCTAAGCTAAATCCTGAATCATAGATGATGGACTCTGGATGCAGAACTAAGTCATTGTACTCATGTAAAGAGTTATTGTAGTTATCCATGTCTGCAATAAACAGACCGTCTAATAGAGCTTCAGTGATAGTGCCGTCGCTACTACCAGATAAGAACACATTGGTGTTTCTGGTTAGTCTTATACTACCTTGTACGTCTATTAACTTAATGGCTTGATAAGGAGAACCGTTAGAACTAGTTAAAGTAAGTATGTTAAGAGCATGGTGATTTACTTCGCTGTTATTGATCACTTCGTCTCTATGAGGATCAGAAATAACCATTTCTCTGTTATAGAGCATTTCTAGTACAGTGTCTAGATTTGATTGATAGACAAAAGCAGTACCTAAACCGGTGCTCTGAGCAACAGGCAGATCTAAGTACTGATCGCCTATAACTTTCTCGAAGTCAATGATAGCTCCGCTTGCTGGATCAATGCCGTTATCTTCGGTAATGAATCTAGCAGACTGTGCACCAAAGCTGTTAAGAACAACGTTAGTCTTACCAGTAATCTGATCAGCGATTTTAACAAGAGAAAAGTTGTATGGATACTTTTTACCTTCTCTGAGTATATGAGAAGGAAATGGTACTATATCTGACTCTAGCGCAGGGAAAAGTCTTACTGCAAGTCTGTTACCTGCTTCACCAGGAGAATCAGCTGCAAATTCAAAGATAGGATAGCTTACTGAACGTCCAGCACCAGCACCACCTTGTAAACCAGCTTCTACAGTCTGTAAACCTCTTTGATAGGTACCTACTGGAGCTTGAGTCACTTTAGTTACCCACGCTACATTAAAGCCAGCTATAGTCATATCTAGACCATTGCTGTCTTTCTGTGCAACTGGATTACCTAAAGCATCTAACTGTAAAGAACCGTCCGTGTTTTTAACGTACAGAGGAACTTGAGTTTCTAGAATGTCTAAGCAAAGAGTTATATTGGCTGTATCTCTTGCGTCAGGTGCTACTACTCTATGTACTACACAGTTGTTTGCTGCTGCACCTAAAGCTTGCAGATAGTTAGTCTGGTGAGTGAAATACTTCTTATTGACATTAAAGGTGTCATCTCCGTAAACTTGAGTTAACGAAGCTTGACCAAAGTCCATATAGGTAGGACCTACTGGACCTTTTTCAGCGAAAACATAAACCTTCGGCAAATGTTGAGGAATAGACAAAGGCGTACCTGGAACTACGCGAATGCTAAGATCACGAGTACCCTGATCGATAACCATCGGTGCAGCATTAATGATGCTTGACATCTTGAACTCCTGTTAAAAACGAAAGGGTATTTTTTGGTCTACCCCGAAACTTCCACACAATTTGCAAGGAAAAAAGCCATGATTCTTCAAAATCCTTATCATTTTCGTAGTTTAAAGTACTTCAACAACAAGGAAATAATTGCTTCTATAAACAGGTTTTTAGCCATAGACTATGTTTACCTAAAGAGCAAAGAGAAATTGAATAACATACAGTTAGCTCATTTAGGTAAGACATTAAATCCTGTTTTCATAACCGGTCTCGGAGAGTCTTCTAAAGACATTCCTTCTTTCTTTCACCCTCTCATTTCAGAAGATAACAATTGGATAGCGCTGGACTTAAGGCCATTTGTGAAGTTATCTGAAGATCAGAACAGCTACATTGTTAAGAATCAGAGTGAGTATGACCTTAATGTATCCAGAATGATACTTACTGGTATGTGGTATCTCGGTAAGCAATCTACTATATATGGCTTTACATTTCCCCATATAGCTTTCTCAACTTGGTTATCAGATAACCTAGCTAGAAAGTTTGGATTAGATATGGTAACTGAACTGAAAATTAAGGTTTTAGCCTTTATCTACTATAGTCGCTTAAGTACAAATAGCTATACTGAAGACGATATGACTAAGCTTATTATTCGAGCTAAAGAAGATAGCTTTATGCCTGATATAGTTAAAGAGATATATCAGCAGGTCACTGATCTAGAAGACGTAGACGATTTCTGTAAAGCTTGCTACACTGTAACACAGAACGTAAGACTTAAAGGTTTAGACTACATAGGTCTTATTAACGTACTATCAAATAACTGGATAGGTTCTGAAGGTAAACAACTTGTTCTTCTAGCTACAGAACATCCTCCTACCTGGATATCACTTGTACATGCTGCTTTAACTCAAAAAGCATTTCAGAGAAACTACATAACTACGCTAATAGATAAGCTCAATAAGAAAGGAAAAGGTGAAGACTTTCTTAAGGAGTATTCAAATGCGGTTCATCAGTTTAAGGACTAACTATGAAAGAGATACAAAGGTTCGCTTTAGAGAATATCTATTGCGCACCTTCTCAAGACAAACAATATACCTTTAAGCTAAGACAAGTCACTAAGAAGAGATTTCCTGTAAGGAGATTTGCTGAAGTCTATGGTTTAGCTAAGAATCTACCTAACACAACAGATCTCTTTCACGTATACGTTATAGGTAGCATTAATCCTCATCTGCTTAATCTTCTTCGTCAAAGAAAAGAATGGTTTCGTGATCAATGGGTAAATGCAGAAGAAGATATGAATCTTCGCAACTTCACCATACAGATCTATAATTCTCTTGGACTTAATTTTCCTAGAAGGTTTTTGTACTATAGCTTTACTGATGAGAACACTCTTTTATTTGCTTATAGAGTAACAGAAAGAAATAGACTTGCTTTTGACGTAGAGAGTATAGAGTATATACGCTTCTATAGTAACATCTACTACAATAGTCCTGACTTCTCTCTTTCCAATATAACTACAGGTGTAAGATGTGAGCTATTTGAGATACAAAGCAATCTAGATAAAGTAAGAGCTGAAACTAGAGTAAATGAACTTAAGAGAAATCAAGGAGAAGTATTTGTATACGTGAATGGCTTTCATACAAAAGAAGTCAATCTAGACGTACCTAATCAATCCTTTCTTGAAATACTCTATGACGCTTCAGTCATCTCTAAAGAAGTTTACCCTATATCTGAACTAAGAACTTTCATGTCAGAGAAGGACAACACAGTCAAATACCTCTTATTCAGAGACAAGATAGTAGATAGCATACAGTACGAAGACGATATAGAGGTTTACATCTCTACGCAGAACGAATACTTCACGAGAGGTCTTTACTTCTACAGACATAAAGATTTAACCATACAGAACGTCACTGATAAAGACTTCAGTTTAAAGAGCCTCTATGTGAACAATCTAGCTACTGAACTATCGTCTCTTACATTTGGTCAGATTAACGATAAAGTTCTTGTAGTATATACACGTAAAAGCCAAAACCTAAGACCTCTTATCTATAGTTCACTTAAGCTTCATGAGTTATATAAACTACCACAAGACGTAGAGCGTAATGTTCTTACTAACATGAACTACACTATACCTGAACTAAGAGCAAGTTCTCTTGAGAATAGCGATTACTTCAAAATAGCAAGCATGCAGAATATAGGCAATATAACTACAACTTTAGCTTCTTCTGCTGTAGGTTACAACGGTATCAAGTATTACTATGCCTATACTCCTACACATCTTCCTAATAGATCAAGAGAAGTAGAAGTACCTTTTCTGTATAGAGATGACTCGTACGCGTATGAATACGATATATACGGTAAGCTTATAGGTAAACAGACTACAGAAGGACCCATATACTTAACTACATCTGAAAGTGTAAGACACGTAGAGTTCATACGTGGACAAACACCTATAGATTTTGGTAGACTATATAATCACGATGAAACAGTACCTATAGTTAACGAAGAGTTTGTTATACTATCGGCTAACTTCAGTGGTATAGCAAGAATAACTAACTGGGAAGATATCACTAATAACACTAATCTAGTTAGCTATCAAAACGGAGACGTTACCTTTAGAGAATCTGTAGGTAAGAAAATCAAGATCATGTATCTAGATGAACCACTTACAGTAGATCTACAGTTACCTCTAGTTGATGGCATACTTCACTTTCCTATACCTATACTTGAAGACAGAGGTAACGGAGTACAGTCTCATATACTAGACACTCCTTATTCCAGTATAGAAGTCTTTCTGAACGGTTATAGGTTGCACAAAGATATAGATTTCATCTATCAACATAACTTCATTACTATATACAGTAAGACAAGAATTAACTATAGCGAATTACCACAGTCTATACATATAAGAGCTCATGGTTATACACTTGATAGAACTAACATAAATGCAGATGAAGTATCTGGTTTCGTGAGTCACGGAGTTCTTACTCGTAACCTCAAATACGATCTACATGAAGATAAAGTACTCTCTATCTTCATAGACGGTAAACTAATGAATAGAGCTAACGTTAAGTTTGCTGAAGACGATAACATAGTAAGAACATTCGATCATCTTAATGGGTTACCTTATTCAGTAGCAGAACATATAGTCTCCATCAAGGAAATTACAGGAGAGTCTACATTACCACTTTACTCTAAGAACAAAGAAACGAATAAACGCATATCCGATCTCTTTAAGCATGTATTTAGAGAACCACCAGTTCCTAGTTTTAATGTCATACCAGAGAGATACACGTTATACTCTCCTACTGTAAGCAAGATCATACACGATGTTCTAGAAGGCGATATATCACCCGCTCTCTATATGAACCCATATGACGATTCAACTATAGTTCAGCTACTAGAAGATCGTTACAGAATACTTATGCTCAACGACCCAGTAAGAAGAGTGCAGAACGAAACTATAGTAGACGTACATCCGCATATAGGAAACGCAATAATAACACTCAATCTACATCAGTACAGGTTCATAACCAACGTAATAAGAATCATAACAACTAACGCAAAGGCTAAGATAAACATATCTGGTTATTTAGCAGTTACAGCTTAAACGCAACATATCTCTCAGCTCTGGTATAGCAACCAGAGCTGAGAGAGTTTAACTTAGATAGTAGCAGCTATAATAACCAAAGCAATGCTGATCATGATAAGACCAACACCAATGATAGCCTTAGCACTTCCTTCGCTTGTTTCTATAGCTTTACGGAAAAGAGCATCTAGTTCTAGATAATCTAGCAGAGCCTTTCTACCCAAATGCAATAAACCAATATAAAGAATAGATGTAACTAGAATGATCAGAGTAGACAGAGTCCCAGCTCCGAATGGAAGCGATTGAACCATTCCTCCGTCTGGGTCAGATAGCAGCAATATGAGTAAAGTTAAAACACCACCAACACAAAGAAAGACATTACGAAAGCGCATGACAAACTCCAAAGAAAAAATTAAGCTACCATAGGAACAGTTAGAACACCATGAGAGCTATACCCAAGCAATTTAATATCATCAGGTTCTATACGACTAAAACAACCAGATATCTCGTCTACACTTTCTATCTTACGTATACTCTCACCCAAAGTTAGTATAGGAGAGTTAAAATGGCTTCTACTAATAAGTTCTTTAGCAGCTTCAAATGAGTTCTCGTACAGATGACAGTTATTTCCTTGAATAACTACTTTACCAGCAGTATAACCAGTCATCTTAGCTACTATCTCTAAAAACAAAGCAGTAGAAGCTATATTAGCAGGAGTACCAAGAAAAACATCAAGAGACCTTATAGTCATAACCACATGCAAAGTCTTAGTACTCTCTATAGGAGTAAATCTATAGTCCATATGACAAGGTGGTAAACTCATCATATCGAACTCACCTATGTTCCAGCCACTTACAATGATTCGTCTATCAGTAGGATTAGTAAGTATCTTTCTCACTACATCTTCAAGCTGGTTAATCTCTTTCTGAAAGATTCTGTAACCTTCTCCTTTATTGTAACCTTTACCAGTAAGACCTATGAGCTTCCAGTTTTCCTTAATCAGATAATTATACTCTTGTTCATTTTGAGCTACTCTAGTTACTAACCATTTATTCCATTGATGACCATAGATGTTACCGCAGTCATCTTCTTCTTTTCTATAAGGATTACTTAGCCAAGCTTTAGTTTCATTAGCGTTAGCGTTCCAGAAGTTACAGTTAAGTTCTCTGAAGTCTTTAGCAGAAGTATAACCACGAAAGAATCCAAGTAGTTCTCCTACTATACTCCTAAACGGTAATTTACGCGTTGTAAGAGCAGGAAAACCTCTGGACATATCAAAGGTCATCTGACTACCAATAATCGTCTTACAGAGCGTTTGAGTGCGTTCGTTGTATATATCTTCACCACACTCAAATATGTATTCTATAAGATCGTGATACTGTTGCATTTGATGCATGAAAAAAGTCTTTCTGAAAAAAAGGTTAAGAGAGAACTTGTGAGAGAATGTCCGAAGTACCATCTTCGAAGTCTTTAGGTAGCTTAGTGAAACCACTGTCTTCTGCGTCTAAGTCTTCTAAGACCGGAGTGTTTAAATTAGGAAATCTATACATGACGTATTTGTCTTCTTCAGCTATAACTGTAGGTATACGATGTTTACCTCTTCTTATAGCTATATACTTCTTACGCTTATGATTAAAGCAATGAAGATAAAGCTCTAGATCGATTTCTTGATCAAGACTCTTAGCTCCATCGTAATAACCTTTATCAGCTATTTCGTTAACAAGCTGATGTTCAGGAACTCCATTACGAACTAACATCTTAGCTTCACTCGAAAGCTGAAGAGGAGTTATACACGTTATACTTCTAGCAGAACAGAAGTTTCTCATTCTACGTATAAGGTCTCTCTTATCAGCCCCTATGGGACCTTGTGTACATCCAGTAGTAGGTATAAGAGTAAGGTAATCAAGCATCAATAAGTGTACACTATAACCTTGTGCTTCGAGTTCTAACACCTTACTAATGATAGAAGAATAAGTCCATTGACTTGGATCTACTCTCAGCATCTTGATGTGAAATCCATTCTTAGTAAGTTTGCTTAGTATGTATTTACTTAATTCGTGCACAGGTATGCTGTCAAAGTCTGAGCTAACTACACTTTGACCTTCAGTAGCCTTTAGATACTGATACATGAACTGAAGATTGTTCGTTAAGCTATCTTCGAAAGAGATACGAAGTAAAAGAGGCTTTTTACCTACTTCTGATTCTTCCTTGGTAACGATAGGTACATTGTGAAGAGCTATCTGCATGAACATGCTTAAGCTTAGTCCAGTCTTGTACTTATGCTGTAAAGCTCCTATAGTGACAAATTCACCTCTTCGTATACCACCTTGAAGCATCTTGTTCACAGACTGCCAACCAAGCTTATATATACCTGTATTGTTATTAAGGTTCTTAACTTCCTCAAAAACAGTGTTCAGCGTATCTGGATTTTCGAAGTCTATTTCGTTTACAAGAGCAGGATCTTTTATACTTGTATAAGCAGTAGTAAGTGGTTCTAGTTCTGTTATAGTGTTCTTGAGGTAATCACTAAAGTTACCTATCTTAGCTCTATTGAACTTGATGTCGTAACTCACTTTGTTAATGATGGTTATAGCTAATTGTTCTCTATAGTAATTGTTAAGAGTTTTAACGAGATTGGTAACTATACGCTTATTAGTAGCGTCATCGTGATCTTGTTCAATGGCTTCTTTAAGCACTGCAAATAGTTTCTGATCTGTTTCAAGAAGTATGCTGAACTGAGGTATAAGAACTTCTTTAGGTATGAGTTCTTTTTCTTGTAGAAGAGTTACGCAGGTTTCTTTAAAGTTCTTAACTATGTTATGCCCTTGAAAGTTGAACTCTGGTGAATCTGTTTTGATAGTGTCTAGTACTGTCTGTATAAGACTGTCGTAGTCATAGCTCTCAAGTATGCGTGTGCGATAAATGAGAATAGCTATCTTACTGAGAACTGTGCGGTGGTCCATTTTCTTCTCTTTTAGCCAAATCACATTATCGGAAGAAGCTTTAAGAAAAAAAGAAAAAGGCCCTCTTGCTGAACATTGCGTCAGCAAGAGGGATAGAGTCAGAAGTGCTCCCAGTTGGCGAGCATGCGCTCGACCACTTCTGGAGGCACTCCGTGTACGTTATCATACCGCCCTTTAGCGGTGATGACAACTACTTCGATACCGGCTTCTGCAGCCATATCGAAGTACGCTTTAGCCTCCCACCTCTTTACAAAGGTGTTGGAGACGGCCACCCTTTGGCCACGGGCGATGGCTGCCCGTACCTGGTCCTGGCACCAGGCATGAGCCTGGGAGATCTTACTCCTGTCGAAAGAGTAAGACCCACCAAGCTCAAAGAACATATCTGCTTCAAAGAAGCAGTCAATGTCCCCTGATGCCACCATAGCCTTCGCTATGGTGGACTTGCCAGAACCAGGTACACCACGAATGATGTACAACAAGAATTCCTCCTGCGCTAGATCACTAACAGACGTGTTAGTTAAATATCAGCGCTATCTGTTTGTTATATATGTAACTATAGCTTTTTCAGTTACCAAAAAGAAAAACCACCAGTAGCTTGTTAGGCTACTGGTGGTTCTAACACTTAAGAAATTTCAAACTCTAGGTTAAGTTCTTTGCACACTTCTTTAAAAACTTTCTTATCTCTAATAAACGCAGTAGCGAGAGGATTTTGCTTAGCCGCAGATAAACATACTGTTTTAGTTCTTAAACGTTCAGGTATGTCCTTTATGACATATCCATTTTTCGTTACAGCAATTGTACATAGTTCTTCGTTAAGAACCTCTAAAGGTACGTGTTTCAGAGCAAACTCATTTTGTTCTAAAGCAGCTTTACAAACTGCTTCAGTTTTTAAACTTGGTGGTATATGCTCAAGATTTAAACCTCTTACTTTAGCAGCCGCTAAACACATAGCTTCAGAACAGTACTTGTTAAGTACATCAGAGAAATCTAACCCATTCTCAGCGACAGCGGTTATATACATTTGTTCTGTTCTAAGTCTCACAGGAATATATTCCAGAACTCCAGAGTCTTGATTAAACGCTGTCTCGCACATTTCTTTAGTACGTAGATCCTTAGGAACGTCTTTTAAAGCAATACCAAACTTTCTAACTGCCGCTAAACACACTCTTTCTGTTTTAAATTCCTCAGGCACAGCACTCAGTATGTTTGCGTTTTGTTCTACTGCTATTTCGTATATCGATTCAGACATTGTCTTTTTTAGTAGATACGATATAGCAAAACCGTTTTGCCGTATCGCACGTTCACACATTTCTTCATCTCTTAGTTCCAGCGGCACTAGTTCTAGAGCACACCCGTTTTGTTCTACAGCTATCAGACAAAGTTCGCGTGTGCGCAATTTCATAGGTATTTTTTCTAGAATAAGACCATTTTGTCTTAGTGCTAGAGCGTACATTTCATTGCTTAACAGTTCTTCCGGTACTTGTGCAATAGCAAAACCGTTTTTACTTACCGCTATTTTACATAGCTTTTCAGTACGAAACTTTAAAGGTACATACCTTAAAGAGATGCCATCTGTGTTAACTGCTTCTAAGCAAATAGCTTCAGTAATGTAATCAGTCGGAATGCTTGACAAATAAGTGTAGCTTTGTCTAACTAGGGTTTTAAAGATGTTCTCTGAGTATAAGGTAGATGGAACTTCAGAAAACCTAATTATA
>Ga0194136_1001398_pt1 | contig 12061 bp, 8 predicted proteins | sample TARM_MetaG_T3A_1_FD_134023 | JGI IMG/M metagenome (GOLD analysis project Ga0194136, IMG submission 134023) | Freshwater microbial communities from Pennsylvania, USA, analyzing microbe dynamics in response to fracking - TARM_MetaG_T3A_14 (version 2) | ecosystem: Environmental > Aquatic >...
GGCCGAAGTGTTTTCTATCCCCTCTGGAGAAGAGCGCCAGGCGCCGAGGCACGAATACCAGACTTGTTCGCCTCTTCGGGAGGACTATGCCGATGACACGCCGGAAAATGGGGAGACCCTAGTCATACTAGCCTTGAACACCACCCATAAAAAAACCGCAGGCGCTTCGCCTACGGTTTTTTGCTTTTCAATGTTTCACGTGAAACACATTGAAGAGGCTTTTTAGATATCGAGGTTAGCAACGAGCGCGTTGGTCTCGATAAAGTCGCGACGCGGCTCAACTTCATCACCCATCAGGGTGTTAAACATCATATCTGCGGCAACCGCATCTTCGATGGTGACGCGCAGCATACGACGGCTATCCGGATCCATGGTGGTTTCCCAGAGCTGGTCTGGATTCATCTCACCTAGCCCTTTATAGCGCTGCACAGAGAGGCCACGCTGGCCTTCCTGCATTAGCCAAGTCAGCACTTCAGAGAAGTGTGCAACGGGCTTCTGGCGCTCACCACGGGCGATGTAGGCACCTTCATCCAACAAGCCGTTGAGGGTTTCCCCTAAGCCTGCCATGGCGCGGTAATCAGCACTTTCAAAGAAGTCCAGGCCCCACACGTATTCTGTGGTGACGCCGTGGGCAATCAGCGATACCGCCGGTAAATGCAGGCCACGCTCGGTGTCTTCTTGCAAGTAGAACTGATAGCGCGGGCCGCCTTCATAGGCCACCATGTCATCCATGGCTTTCTGCAGCTCGGCAATCCAGTTTTCCATGGTGACGCGGTCTTTCAAGCTAGGCTCACCCTGTAGCGCGGTAGCATGTACTACCTGCTTCAATACTTCGATGGGGTAAACCCGCGCCAAACGGTCAATTCGCTTCATCACGTTGCGATACTGATTCACCAGCGCTTCCAACTGCGACCCGGTAATGCCAGGCGCGTCTGCATTGACGTGCAGCCCTGCTCCATCCAGTGCGGTGGTGGTCAGGTAATCGATCATGGCCTGCTCATCTTTCAGATAGAGCTCTTGCTTACCACGTTTGATTTTATAAAGCGGCGGCTGGGCAATAAAGATATGCCCACGCTCAATCAGCTCGGGCATTTGACGGAAGAAGAACGTCAGTAGCAGCGTACGAATATGCGAACCGTCTACGTCGGCGTCAGTCATGATAATGACCGAGTGGTAGCGCAGCTTATCGGGATTAAACTCTTCCCGACCAATGCCGCAGCCCAGCGCCGTGATTAGCGTGCCCACTTCAGCGGAGGAGAGCATTTTATCGAAGCGCGCTTTTTCGACGTTCAGGATTTTACCTTTCAACGGCAGAATGGCCTGGGTACGACGATCACGCCCCTGCTTGGCACTCCCCCCCGCCGAGTCACCCTCCACCAGGTAAAGCTCCGACTGGCTTGGGTCTTTCTCCTGGCAATCGGCAAGCTTGCCCGGCAGGCCTGCGATATCCAGCGCACCTTTACGGCGCGTCATGTCCCGCGCTTTACGGGCTGCTTCACGGGCACGTGCGGCGTCCAGCATCTTATTGACGATGGACTTAGCTTCGTTGGGCTTTTCAATCAGGTAGTCTGCAAACAGACGACCCATTTCCTGCTCTACCGCTGTTTTAACTTCAGAAGAGACAAGCTTATCTTTGGTTTGCGATGAGAACTTGGGGTCCGGCACTTTAACGGAAATAATGGCGGTTAAGCCTTCCCGAGCATCGTCACCAGAGGTATTCACTTTGGCTTTTTTCAGCAGGCCCTGAGCTTCAATATAGTGATTCAGCGTACGCGTCAGCGCAGCGCGGAAACCTGCTAAGTGGGTACCACCATCCCGCTGAGGAATGTTGTTGGTGTAGCAGAAAATGTTCTCAGTGAAGGCATCGCTCCACTGCATCGCCACTTCGACTTCCACTCCATCTTCACGCACGGCATTAAAGTGAAACACCGGGTTGAGTATGGTTTTGTTCTTATTCAGGTGGTCGACGAATGCTTTAAGACCGCCTTCATAGTGGAACAGCTCCTCTTTACCGCTGCGCTCATCCATCAGGCGAATGGCAACACCAGAGTTGAGGAAGGAGAGCTCACGCAGGCGTTTTGCTAGAATATCGTAGTGGAATTCGATATTGGCAAACGTGGCCGGTGACGGACGAAAGTGAACGCGGGTACCGCTCTTTTCCGTTTTACCTACCACGCCTAGCGGCGCTTGCGGCACGCCGTGATGATAAATTTGCTCAAACACCTCCCCTTGGCGCCAAATCGTCAGGCGCAGCTCTTCTGAGAGTGCGTTCACCACCGACACACCCACGCCGTGCAAGCCGCCCGATACTTTATAAGAGTTATCGTCGAACTTACCGCCCGCGTGGAGCACCGTCATGATGACTTCCGCCGCAGAGACGCCCTCGCCCTCGTGTAGCTCGGTCGGAATACCCCGGCCATTATCGCTCACGGTTACCGATTCATCCGCGTGGATGACCACTCGAATTTCGCTACAGTGGCCTGCCAAGGCTTCATCGATGGAGTTATCCACCAACTCGAAAACCATGTGGTGCAGCCCGGTGCCGTCGTCGGTATCACCGATGTACATGCCTGGACGCTTACGTACTGCGTCTAGCCCTTTGAGCACCTTGATGCTTGATGAATCGTAAGCCTGCTCGCTCATTGACCACTCCGTCGTGAAGTCTGTCTCGTTCCGTGTCGTCTACCCATCTGGCTGGCACTGGCTAAACCCTTGCTCGGAGTGTTTCACGTGAAACATCTCAACAGCAGTAGTGGGCTGCCAGACATCGCTTAGCGCGGTGGGCTCGACGCTGGTAATAAATGCTTGGCACTGCATCTCTTCAAGCAAAGCGCAGAACTGGCGGCGGTGATGCTCGTCCAGCTCTGCCGGTAAATCATCTATCAAATAAATGCAGTGCCGCTGTGCGGTACTTTCCAGAAGCCTTCCTTGAGCGAGCTTTAATGCACTCACTACCAGCTTCTGCTGGCCTCTGGAAAGCACCTCAATTGCGGGCTGCTTGTTCAACCGAATACGCAAATCGGCGCGCTGTGGGCCCTGCTGCGTAAACCCCATCTGCTGGTCGGTTTCTCGACTATCGTGCAGTACATCTGCCAGCGAGCGTTGTTTATCCCAGCCTCTGGCATAGCGGAGTGTTAACCCGGGCAGCGGCAGCAATTTTTTCAGTGTTTCATCAAATACGGGCAAGAACTCACTAAACCATGCTTGGCGTAGCCTATCCATCTGCTCTCCCCAATGGGCGAGCTCCTGCTCCCACACCGCTATTTCACTGGCCGCTATTCTACCACGCCTAAGGAGTGCATTCCGATGTTTCACCGCCCGGCGAGTCCGCTGCCACGCGTCTAGGAAGTGATGTTTCACGTGAAACACTCCCCAGTCTAAGAACTCACGGCGACCAGCGGGTGAACCTTCCAGCAAACGAAAAGCATCAGGATTAATAAGCTGGAGCGGCATAGCTTCTACCAGCTCAGCCAATCGGACACCCTTTTCGCCACGCAAACGCAGCTCCAGCTCACGCTGAGCCCGCATTCGCCTTACCCCCAGCGTCACCTCAGGGTCTCCTGCTAAGCGGCCGTACAGCGTCATATACGGCGCCTCTGACTGAATGGCATTTTTCAGCTGACGAGTACGAAAAGAGCGTCCCATGCCTAAAATATGAATACCTTCCAGAAGACTGGTCTTACCGCTACCGTTCACGCCATAGATAACATTGATACGTGGTGACGGATGAATCGTAACCGGAGCCAAGTTACGCAGTCCGTGAAAAGTGAGTTGTGTCACGCTCATCCGCTAATGCCACCTAGTAAGACCATGAAACGCGCTATCCGTTGCCAAATGCGAAAACGGCGCTTCTGACAATGTAGAAGCGCCGTTTTCATTCAGTACCAATGCGGCTATAAGCGCATCGGCATAACAACATACAGCGCATCACCACCGCCAGGCTCTTCCAGCAGGGCGCTGCTGTTCGGGTCGGCTAGGGTAATTTGTACGCGCTCTTCATCAAGCACAGAGAGCACATCCACCAGATAGCCAACGTTAAAGCCCACTTCCATGGCGCTACCGCTGTACTCCACGGCAATGTTCTCTTCCGCTTCTTCCTGCTCCGGGTTGTTGGCCATTACTTTGAGGTTATTTTCCTCAAGATACAGCCGAACACCGCGGTACTTTTCGTTGGAGAGAATGGCGGTACGTGACAGCACTTGACGAAGCTCGGCACGCTCGGCAATCAGCACCTTATCGCCATTGCGCGGCACTACGCGCTCATAATCGGGAAATTTGCCGTCAATAAGCTTAGAGGTAAACGTGAAGTCACCTGTATGCGCACGAACATGCGTTGATCCCAAGGTAAGGCTGACAGGTTCATCGCTGTCATCCAACAGGCGAGAGAGCTCTAGGATACCTTTACGGGGCACAATCAGCTTTTGAGACTGGCTTACTGCAACGTCAATGGGACGCGAGCACATCGCCAAACGGTGTCCATCGGTCGCGACCGTACGCAGCAAAGTGCTCTGAATCTCTAGCAGCATACCGTTTAGGTAATAACGCACATCTTGCTGCGCCATGGCAAAGGAGGTGGACTCAATCAAATGCTTAAGCGTGCCACGCGGAACGCTGAGTTCCTGACTGCCATCGGCATCTTCAATATTAGGAAATTCTGCTACAGGAAGTGTAGAAAGTGTAAAGCGCGAACGACCACTACGTAATACCGCACGCCCCTCTTCAACTGCTAACTGAATGTCGGACTGATCGGGCAGTGACTTACAAATATCCATCAGCTTTCTAGCCGGTACGGTTGCCGCCCCTGCTTGGTCCACTTGGCTGGCCACCGTGCGGCCTACCAGCTCGACTTCCAAGTCAGTGCCGGTCAGCGCGACCTGGTCACCTTCCACTTGAATCAAGACGTTAGAGAGCACAGGCAGCGTTTGGCGCCGTTCCACTACGCCCGCCACCAGAGTCAGCGGGCGAAGCAGCGCCTCTCGGGAAATAGTAAATTTCATCGAAACTCCGGGTGTCTATCCTGAAAGGCCTACCGCTTGGCAGGCCCAAACGAAAATGGGTTAACTCGTCAGCAGGCGAAGCAGATTTTTGTAATCCTCACGGATATCCGCATTCTCTTCCTGCAGGGCTTTCACTTTTCGGCAGGCGTGCAGCACGGTGGTATGGTCTCGGCCGCCAAACGCATCGCCAATTTCTGGAAGGCTGTGGTTGGTCAGCTCTTTCGCCAGCGCCATGGCCACTTGCCGAGGGCGCGCAACCGAGCGAGAGCGCCGTTTAGAGAGCAGATCCGCCACCTTAATTTTGTAATACTCAGCCACTGTGCGCTGAATATTATCCACTCCCACCTGCTTATCCTGCAGCGCCAGAAGGTCTTTGAGCGACTCGCGGATAAAGTCTTGAGTGATGGTTTTACCCATAAAGTGGGAGTCAGCAATCACCTTCTTCAGCGCGCCTTCAAGCTCACGCACGTTTGAGCGAATCTTTTGAGCAATAAAAAAAGCAGCATCGTGGGGTAGATCCACTTTGGCTTGATCGGCTTTCTTCATCAGAATCGCCACTCGGGTCTCAAGCTCCGGCGGCTCAATGGCGACGGTCAGCCCCCACCCAAAGCGCGACTTCAGCCGCTCTTCAACGCCACTGATCTCTTTGGGGTAGCGGTCAGAGGTCAAAATCATCTGCTGACCGCCTTCCAACAGCGCATTAAACGTATGAAAGAACTCTTCTTGAGAGCGCTCTTTACCGGCAAAAAACTGAATATCGTCAATCAGAAGCGCATCAACGCTGCGGTAGAAGCGCTTAAAGTCGTTAATCGCATTAAGCTGCAGCGCTTTTACCATGTCGGCCACAAAGCGTTCGGAATGCAGGTAGACCACGCGGGCATTTTCACGTCGGCCCGCCAGCGCATTACCCACCGCATGCATTAGGTGCGTTTTACCTAAGCCAACACCACCGTATAAAAACAGCGGGTTATAAGCGCCACCAGGATTTTCGGAGACCTGACGAGAAGCCGCACGCGCCAGCTGGTTAGACTTACCTTCCACAAAGGTGTCGAAGGTAAAATTAGGGTTTAGGCCACTGCTGTGCTTCAAGCTGCCTTCTACCTGCACCTGGCGCTCGTTACCACGACGGCTAGGGCCACTCTCTTCACGTAGCTGGTCGATTTCACGCTCATCGCCAATATCGCCCCGGGGGGGCGTATGGACAGCAGGTGAAGCCGGTTGAGCGGGAGCTGCCGAGACCGGATTGCCAAGCTCTCTAGGCTGTGGCGCAGGGGCTGCCGCTCGTCGGCTGCCCACGGTCAGGCTCACTTTGGGAGGCTTAGAAGGGGCAAGCTCGCGCATTAGCTCACTAATACGCTTGGCGTACTTATCACTCACCCAGTCGCGCACAAAACGATTCGGCGCCAACAAGCGTAGCTCATTGGACTCTCCTTCTTCTGCCTGCAGCGGACGTATCCAGGTATTGAACTGCTGTGAATTCAGTTCGTCCTGCAGGTAGTCCAGGCACTGTTGCCAAAGCGCGAGTGACACTCATCTCACCATCGGTTGAAAACGGCCGACCATTGTAGCGCCCAACGACACGGTTATCCACACGCATTAGCAGCTCTTTTTCGCCTGTGGACAACTTTCCGTAAGGGCTTAGGAAAACCCGGTGACGCCATGGGTACAACCCTCCTTTCGAGCAAATTGTCACCGCCTGACCACACCAAACTCACAGTTTATTCGCGCGTTATTCGATGCTTATGCACAGATTTTTTATCACTTCAAGCTGTTGATAACAATCTCCTAAAATGACTTATCCACAAATAGTATCCCCACTATTAATAACAGTAGGTTTTAAATAACTTCATTAGTAATAGTAGTGCGATGCAAGAAAACGAGTAGTGGGCGCCAAGCCGCGCCGCTATTGCCTTTTTCGAGCTTTTTATGCAAGGAAAAATTGCACCCAGCGCGGGAAGTCTCTACAATTTCCGGTCTTGAATTGAAACTCCCCGGCTAGTTCCTCACTGGACCGGGTCTTTTGGAATTCACTTTCCGTCCTAAACCACGTGGGAATAACGAGTTATGAAACGCACTTTTCAACCTAGCGTTCTCAAGCGCAAGCGCGCGCATGGCTTCCGTGCTCGTATGGCAACCAAAAACGGCCGTGCCGTGATCGCACGCCGCCGCGCCAAAGGCCGCAAGCGTCTGAGCGCCTGATCTCGGATTGCGTGTGTCGCCTCAAGGCTTTCCCCGGTGCTTACGTTTGCTAAACGCTGGGGATTTTAGTCACGTGTTTGAACAGGCAGACCTGAAAGTCCATGGCAAAGGTATGATGGCGCTCGCGCGCATGAGTACCCGGGGACATCCCCGCATTGGACTGGTGGTCAGCAAAAAAAATGTGAAGCTCGCTGTTGATCGTAACCGCTTCAAGCGACTCGTTCGGGAATCCGTTCGTCTGCGTCAAGATCACTTACCCTCTGTGGATATTGTGATATTGGCAAAGCGCGGCGCTCAGGATATCGATAACGAAACGCTCACTCGCCAGCTACACGGCATGTGGAAACGGCTTCAGCGCGACGCACAGGCGGTGTCTGCATCTCCCCCGCCTAATGGCGTAACACGTGACGCTTGACGACGCACCTCGCCGCTCGACCTTGGCCTGCCGCTTGGCAGGCTTTCGTGTGTCATGGGTCGAGTAAATGACACTGCGCCATTAGCATGTTCACCACCCATCGGGCAGAACCCTCATGGACGTAAAACGACTTTTATTACTGATTCCACTGGCCGTACTAGCCTACCTTCTGGTTATACAGTGGAATCAGGATTACGGGCAGACCACCTACGATTCGACGCCAGAGATTACCCAAAGCAGCAATGGGGCTCCTGCGAACGAAAGCGGTAGCGACGATCTCTCCGTCCCCAGTACTTCTGCGCCTAACAACGCTATTAGCGAAGGCGTTGGCGTTGGCGATGAGCAAAGCGACACCGCCAGCCGTGATTTCATTGCGGTCACCACGGATGTTCTAGACGTACGCATCGACCCCTTCGGTGGCGATATCGTCTACGCAGCCTTGCCGCAGCACAAACTAACGCTGGATTCCGACCGTAATTACGTGCTGTTGTCAGATAACGCCACGCGCAGCTATGTTGCTCGCTCCGGCCTTCAACTGGATGGTCAGGCAAGCCGCATTGCTTTTACTCCCGAGCGTAACGAGTACCGCTTGGGCGATGACGAAGAGCAGATCAGCGTCGATTTGACAGCTAACGTGAATGGTGTCGACGTCATCAAACGTCTGACATTCGAGCGCGGTAGCTATGCGGTCAATGTGAGTTACTACCTGACCAACAATACCGAAGCACCGGTTTCCGCTCGATTCATTGGCCAGCTAGCCCGTGACAATAGCCCTGACCCCTCTAGCGGGGTGGCCATGGGGATGAATTCTTACCTAGGGGCTGCTTATTCCACGCCTGAAGCGCGCTACGAGAAGATCGATTTCGATACGATCCAAAAACGTAACTTCGAGAATCGCGAGGCCCAAGGCGGATGGATAGCGATCATCCAGCACTACTTTGTGTCCGCCTGGGCACCGCCTCAAAACCAGCAGAATCTCTACTACGTAACGACCGATTCTCGAGATCGTAACGTAGTGGCCTTCGCTGGCCCCACCAGCAGCGTGGCTCCCGAGGGTGAAGCCACGCTGAGCGCAACGCTTTACATGGGCCCGAAGGTGCAAGACTACCTCAAGCAAGTCGCACCGAACCTCAAGCTCACCGTGGATTACGGTTGGTTGTGGTTCATTGCCAACCCGCTGTTCTGGCTGCTGGATAAGATCCACGACATCGTGGGCAACTGGGGCTGGTCCATCGTACTGCTCACCGTATTGGTGAAGTTGGTGCTGTTCCCGCTCTCTGCTAAGGCCTACAAGTCGATGGCGCGTATGCGCAAACTGGGCCCAGAGATGCAGCGTCTTAAAGAGATGTATGGCGATGACCGCCAGAAAATGTCTCAAGAGATGATGAAGTTCTACCAGAAAGAGAAGATCAATCCGCTGGGTGGCTGTTTGCCGATTCTGGTACAGATGCCGGTATTCATTGCCCTTTACTGGATGCTGCTGGAATCCGTTGAGCTGCGCCACGCGCCGTTCATATTCTGGATCCAGGATCTCTCGGTGAAAGACCCCTACTTCATCTTGCCGATTCTGATGGGTATCTCGATGTTTGTTCAGCAGATGCTGAACCCGACACCGCCAGACCCCATGCAGGCGAAGATCATGAAGATGCTGCCGATTATCTTCACCTTCTTCTTCCTGTGGTTCCCGGCAGGCTTGGTCATCTACTGGGTGGTCAACAACATCATCTCGGTGGCGCAGCAGTACTTCATTACGCGCAGCATCGAGAAGGATCCAAGCGTCGGCAAAGGGATGCGAACCAAGTAATCGCCCCCCTCTGCTACTCCCAGACCCCCGCCTTTGCGGGGGTCTGGCGTTTTAGGGCGAAGGTGCTCATCATGAGCGCCATCGCGAAACACTCTCTCCCTCTTTCGTCTTTAGGAAGCGTCATGGCCGACCGACTCTATACCCAAGACACCATTACCGCCTTGGCAACCCCTCCTGGCCGTGGCGGCGTGGGCATCATTCGCGTGTCAGGCCCCGCCTGCCGTACGATAGCCGCTGAGATACTGGGTGACTGCCCTGCTCCTCGTCACGCCCACTATGGCCCGTTTCATGGCGCTGAGGGCACTATTGACGAGGGCATCGCGCTGCTGTTCAACGGCCCTCACTCCTTCACCGGTGAAGACGTGCTGGAGCTGCAGGGCCACGGCGGCCCCATCATTATGGATATGCTGCTTGAGCGCTGCCTGCAGCTAGGCGCTCGCCTGGCACGGCCAGGGGAGTTCTCCGAACGGGCGTTTCTAAACGACAAGCTGGATTTAGCCCAAGCGGAAGCGATTGCCGACCTGATTGATGCTACCTCCCGCTCCGCCGCTGAAAACGCCGTGCGCTCGTTACAGGGCGAATTCTCTCAGCGCGTATCGGCTCTGGTCGAACGGCTGATTGAACTGCGCGTTTACGTTGAAGCTGCCATCGATTTTCCAGAGGAGGAGATCGACTTTCTCGCCGATGGCCATGTCGCCACGCACTTAGAGAGTGTTCAGCAGGCGCTGGTTGCTGTTCGTAAGGCCGCTGGGCAAGGCGCTCTGCTACGCGAGGGCATGAGCGTGGTGATTGCAGGACGCCCCAATGCAGGTAAATCGAGCCTACTGAACGCGCTGACCGAGCAAGATACGGCTATTGTGACGGACATCGCGGGCACCACTCGTGACGTACTCCGGGAGTACATTCACCTAGACGGCATGCCGCTGCATATTATTGATACCGCCGGGCTGCGTGATACGCCCGATGCAGTAGAGAAAATCGGTGTTGCCCGGGCATGGGAAGAGATCGAAAAGGCCGACCGCGTACTGCTTATGGTGGATGCATCCACCACAGCGGCTACCGACCCAATGAGCATCTGGCCTGAGTTCGTGGAGCGCCTCCCCGATCAAAGGAGGCTTACCCTGGTGCGTAATAAAATCGATGCCAGTGCTGAAGCGCCGGGCATTGAATTATCCACAGCCACTCCGATTATTCGGCTATCTGCGAAAACCGGAGAGGGTGTGGATAGTTTGAAAACGCATCTGAAAGAGGTGATGGGCTTCTCTGCAACCACAGAGGGCCGCTTCTCCGCCCGCCGCCGCCATCTGGATGCCCTTGACCGCGCCATGGCTGCACTCGATACCGGGCGAGCACAGTTAGATGGCTACGGGGCAGGCGAGCTGCTTGCCGAAGACCTAAGGGATGCTCAGCAGGCGCTAGGAGAGATCACCGGTGAATTTAGCGCCGATGATCTGCTCGGCGAAATTTTTGGCAGCTTCTGCATCGGCAAGTGAAACGGCCAAAAAGATCGAAAAGCATCCAATCAATTACAAATAAGCAATTGTTTTATAAAGAAATTTATTCTATTTCTTTGCAGGCAGTTTGATCCGTTTTGCCCCCTCTTGCTCCGTATGTGCTCCGAGTATAAGTTTTCGGAGCACTCGGAGCACAAAAGGAGCAAAACATGAAAATCACTATCCAGAAACGCGAACCAGACAAGAACGGCCACCGTGCCTTGCGACTGGTCTACTATCACGGTTCCAAGACGGGTCAGAACGGTTCTCGGGCGCAGAAGCGCTCATATGAACCCCTGAACCTGTTCCTCTACGACAAACCCCGCCTTCCGTCGGAGCGTGAGCACAACAAGACCGTGAATCAGAAGGCTGAGGCCATCCGGGCAAAGCGGCTGTTGGAAATCGAGTCGTCACGACATGGATTGGATGATCGGACCAAACTGTCTGCCAGCTTCTTCGATTACTTCGACCAGTTGACCGACGAGAAGGCTTCCGGGAGCAAATCCAACCATTCGATCTGGATCTCCACCCGTCATCACCTGCACCGCTACCATGGCTTGTCTGAACTGACCTTTGAACAAGTCGATAAGCGATTCCTGGAAGGGTTCCGGCACTACCTTCAGCATGAAGCCACCACCAAATCCGGTACCAAACTGGCCAAGAACACGACCAGCAGTTACTTCAACAAGGTTCGCGCTGCGCTCAACCAGGCCTATCGGGACGGCATTGTCCGCGACAACCCGGTTCAACAGGTCAAGTCCATCAAACCGGAAAACACGAAACGGACTTACCTGACCTTGGAAGAGGTCCGGGCTCTGACCAAAGCCGAATGCCGGTATGACGTGCTGAGGCGGGCTTTCCTGTTTTCCTGCACTACTGGCCTTCGCTGGTCAGATATCCACAAGCTGGTCTGGGGTGAGATAGAGGAATTCGCCGATGGCCACTACCGCATCATTTTTCGGCAGAAGAAGCTGGTGAACGCCGGGAACTCACTGCAATACCTGGATCTTCCAGACTCAGCGGTGAGATTGTTGAACCTTGAGAATCGCGGTAAGCCAGGCGATAGGGTATTCAAGGGTCTGAAGTATGACTCCTACACCAACGTTGCATTAGCGCAGTGGGTCATGCGGGCAGGAATCACCAAGAACGTCAC
>Ga0194136_1001401_pt1 | contig 12035 bp, 10 predicted proteins | sample TARM_MetaG_T3A_1_FD_134023 | JGI IMG/M metagenome (GOLD analysis project Ga0194136, IMG submission 134023) | Freshwater microbial communities from Pennsylvania, USA, analyzing microbe dynamics in response to fracking - TARM_MetaG_T3A_14 (version 2) | ecosystem: Environmental > Aquatic >...
CAGGGAGCGCAGATCCAAAACAAGCTGATAAAATCAAACATATACCAACATGGGTATTCCACGGCAGTAATGATGAAGTGACCAGTGTTGAATACTCACGAGAAATGGTTGATGCCATCATCAGAGCAGGAGGTTCGACCGCCACAATTCGTTATACAGAAATTGAAAACGGTGGTCATGATTCATCGTGGCAGACTGCGTATAGCAACTCTGACGTGTATAAATGGATGGTTAAAAATCACAAATAACAACAGGTTTGATTTGTCTCTTCCGAATTAATCAAGCTCTTAACTGAATAGCCACCTTCTCAGATTTTTGTAAAAAAACCACCTTACCAAAAGGTGGTTTTTCATTGGGATTTTTGCACATTAAATCTGCTAGATGAGGCTCACCAGAGCAGGAGCTATTGGTGAGCCAATGGGGGGAATGACTATATTTGTTATTGTTTTGGACCTTGCAGAGCTTGTCCTCGAGAGGAAATCACCGACTTGTACCAGTGGAAACTTTTCTTGCGTTTACGTTCTAGTGAACCATTGCCTTGGTCGTCTCGGTCTACATAGATAAAGCCGTAACGTTTCGACATTTGTGCCGTTGAAGCACTGACAAGATCAATCGGTCCCCATGAGGTGTAACCCATGACAGGAACACCATCCTGAATCGCTTCACCAACTTGATAAAGATGATCATTCAAATACTGAATACGGTAGTCATCGATCACTTCACCGTTCTCATCCAACTGATCTTTGGCACCTAAGCCGTTCTCCACGATGAATAGCGGTAGTTGGTAACGGTCATAGAGGAAGTTGAGTAAGTAACGCAGACCTACTGGGTCGATCTGCCAGCCCCACTCCGAAGCCTCTAGGTACGGGTTAGCAATAATATTCAGCATGTTGCCACTTGCTTTCTCGGCTTCACCTGGATCGGTACTCGCACATCCAGACATGTAGTAACTGAAAGAGATAAAATCGATGGTTTCTTTCAGAGATTCAGTGTCGTCTTCAGTGATGTTAAGTTCGACACCCAATTCTTTAAATTTGCGTGTCATGTAGCTTGGGTAGTAACCGCGCGCCTGAATGTCACCAAACATCAGCCATTCACGGTTTTGAGTCAGCGTATGCATGACATCTTCGGGCTTACAGGTCAGCGGATACTGAATCGCGCCCAAAATCATGTTACCGATCTTGGCATCTGGGATAATCTCGTGACATGCTTTCACCGCTTTTGCACTACCCACCAACTGGTGATGAATCGCTTGGAATCGAGTTTGTTCACTACAATCACGAGGAAGACCGGAACCCGTAAACGGTTCATGCAGCGTAACGTTGATTTCATTAAAGGTTAGCCAAAGTTTGACTTTATCTTTGTAGCGTTTGAACAACACCTTGGCGTAGTTTTCAAAGAAACCAATCACTTCTCGACTAGCCCAACCTTGATATTTATCCGCTAGGTTCAGTGGCATTTCGTAATGAGAAATGGTGACCACCGGAGTAATGTTGTGCTTAGCCATCTCGTCGAATACGCGATCATAGTAAGCCAAGCCCATTTCATTCGGCTCAGAATCGTTACCATTCGGGAAGATTCGGCTCCAAGCAATCGACACGCGCAAACAGGTAAAACCCATTTCAGCAAACAGTGCGATGTCTTCTTCGTAGCGATTATAGAAATCGATCGCTACGTCCTTGATATTAAAATCGCCTTCTTCGCGGTATACGAGCTCACCAAAGGCACCGAATGGCTGAACATCTGATGTTGACAGACCTTTGCCATCTTTCTTATGTGAACCTTCAATTTGGTTTGCAGCAGTTGCACCACCCCATAGGAATGATTCTGGAAAACTAAAACTCATGAATATATCTCCTTTAAAATTTGGCTTGGGTTGTAATTACGCTCTGGTCGCAACAACCGCTTGTGCGATCTCTTTATTGGCATCGTTGACTTTGCCAAACAGGACAGTCAAAACAGTGGCTAGAACAATTGAGAGCATGGAAGCGAATACCGTTACCCAAAGCGTCAAATCGACACCAGTTGGCGGAATGATTTGTGGGAAAACTAAGATACTTGGTAGCGCGAATGAATAGATGCGTACACTGAAGTAGGCGATGATTGCAGCACCGATGGCTCCCGAAATACAACCAATAACAAACGGGCGCTTTTTCGGCAGGTTAACGCCATAGATAGCAGGTTCAGTGATACCGAACAGGCCAGCAGTGGTTGCAGAACCCGCAATGGCTTTCAGCTTCACATCTTTAGTCATCAAGAAAACACCAAATGCAGCGCCAGCTTGTGCAAGTACAGCAGGAACCAGCAATGGCATCATGCTGTCAGAACCCAAAACAGCAAGGTTGTTAAGCAGAACAGGAACAAAGCCCCAATGAAGACCGAAGATAACGAAAACCTGCCAGAACGCGCCCATTACTAAGCCCGCAACAACTGGACTTGCAGCGTAGACAAGCTCATAACCATGCGCTAAAAGTTGGCTCGCATGTGTTGCCGCAGGTCCAATTACTAGGAAAGTCAGAGGAACGGTAACGACAATACATAAAAGAGGCGTGAAGAAGTTCTTTATTGCACCCGGCAGCAATTTATTGAAAACCGTTTCTAACTTGCACGATACCCAAGCGGCAAAAATGATAGGCATAACCGAAGAGGCATAGTTCATAAAGGTGATCGGCATACCTAAAAACGTCAATGCTTCATAGCCAGGAGACTGGGATGCATTAAACGCTGCGATCATACTTGGGTGTACTAGAGCACCGCCAATCGCCATAGTGACAAAAGGACTGCCACCAAATTTTGCACCAGCGGTATAACCCAGCACGACAGGGAAAAAGAAAAACAAAGCATCACTGCCAGCAAACAAAAGCTGATAAATGCCGCTGTCTGTTGTCGTCCAGCCCGCCGCAATCGCCAAAGCTAATCCCCCTTTGAGGATACCTGACGCCGCCATAATGCCCAGCAACGGGGTAAATATTCCGGAAATCAAATCGATAAAGGTACTCAATAGTCCCTCTTTACCTTTGTTCTCCGTCTTATCTTCTTGTTCATTACCTGTGTCGCCACCCATCTCGGCCTGTACCGCTTTAAAGACCTCATTGACGTGATTACCTATCACAACCTGATACTGTCCACCGCTTTCAACTGCTGTGATAACACCATCAAGTAGTTTTGTTTGTTCCTTGTCCGCTTTCGCGCTGTCATTGAGCTTGAAACGTAACCGAGTCGCACAATGCATTACACTCGCTACATTACTGGTGCCGCCGACAGTTTTAATGATGTCGGTCGCAAGTTGTTGATATGCCATAACTATGCCCTTTTGTTAGATGGGTGATTGCTCACTGACAGGCATAAAAAAACCCGAGGAACCCAAATGCATTACATCTGGGTATCCTCGGGTTTTGCCCTATAGTGGTAACAATCCCGAAAAAACGATAATTAGCCTGAATTTTATGTATAAAAAAACCTGACCACTTACCAAGTAAACTTTGGATAAGCTAAGTCAGGTTTTGCTCGCATTTGCGATAACAATCCGTTTTGGAGTAACAAGGAGCCGATTTAACAACCTTGCCTGCTCTGTTCGGATGGACATTAAATCTACTGTTCATTCAGATCAACTCACTCAACAACCAAATGTGAATCAGATCTGATTCATACCATGAATAACCACCAAAAGAGCGATAGATATCACAATTGTAACCGGTACCAATAGAGAGTTTGTACCCATTTCAATTCTCTAAGATTATGATGTACCCATAACAAATGACCGTACTTCGAACTATTTTGGTGGCAGTATGTAGCCATTCACGCATTCACCTGTATCAATAGAGACGCAAAGATGATAGCCATATGCTTTGCCCAAATGACAGCATTATTAGAACCGATAAAAGGCAGAACCTAAGCTTGGAACAAAACGTAGATCGTCTGACCAACTTAGGTTTTTTTATATACAAAATAGTCCAGTAACTTAAATATTATGCGTGTATCAAAAGTATTAAATAATAATGTTCTTATCTCTACTGACTCTAACCAGAGAGAGGTTGTAGTCATGGGACGTGGTATTGGATTTCAGATGAAGCCCAATGACGAAATCCCTGAGGACAAAATTGAAAAAATCTTCATCCTAGCCAAAAGTGACGACGATAACATCGACAATCGCTATCGGGAGCTATTAGAAAATATACCTCTTGAACTGCTCGCAGCCACAGAGCAAATAGTAGAACTAGCCCAAAATACGCTAACGGGTGAACTGCACCCCAGCATTCGAATTTCTTTAGCGGATCACATTCATTTTGCTATCGAACGATTGCGCGCTGGCAAGGTGGTTAAAAATGGGATGTTGTGGGAAATTAAACAGCTCTACCCAATGGAGTTCAAGGTTGGCTTAGAAGCATTAACACTCCTTAAAGCAGCGTCGGGCGTGAATTTTTCTGAAGATGAAGCGGGTTATATTGCATTGCATCTAGTTAACGCCCAACTCAATGAAGACATGAACAACACTATCAGTGTCACTAACTTGATTCGCGATATTGTGCAAATGATTAAGTACAATTTAGGCTTGGATCTGAATGAAGACAGCGACGAATTTCGACGACTCGTTACCCATCTCAAGTTTTTCGTTCATAGGCTTATTCATCAAACCACAATTTCTGAAGATGACGACTCGCTTTTCAACACGGTGCGTAACAAATACCCCGCCGCTTTCACCTGTGTTGAGAAAATTAGCCGCTATGTGGATAAAAAATTCAGCCATGCCATGACTTCCGAAGAAATGATGTTTCTGACAATCCATGTTGAACGGGTACGACGTGCAGCATATTTAAACGAATAACACATATGGCCCCACAAAATAACTACCACAACCGTCTGGCCGAGCAAATTATTGAACGGGTCGGAGGGGCGTCAAATGTTCAGCAAGTTACTCATTGTACGACGCGTTTACGTTTCCAACTTAGGCATATTCCGGCAGATGCAGTAAAGGAGATTAATAAGCTTCCAGAGGTTATCTCTGTGACACATTCTGGAGGAATGTTTCAGGTTATCGTAGGTTCCCACGTCGAAAAACTGTATCAGTCTCTACTGCCTTTGCTCGAAACATCAGAAAGTACTGGCATTCCCAACCATATGACCAACGTTATTAATACCATTACCAATATTTTCTTCCCTATATTATGGTTGCTCAGTATGGCTGGTATTCTCAAGGGGAGCATTTTTCTACTGGTAAACCTTGGTTGGATGAACGTTGATAGCGGTACTTATCGCATTCTATTTTCGTCTTCAGACGCCGTATTTTTCTTTCTGCCTATACTGTTGAGCTATTCCGCCTCAAAGCATTTCGGTACAAACCCACTGTTTGGTATCGCTATCGCCAGTGCGCTCGTGCATCCAGAGATCAACAACCATGTCAGTTGGCTGTTTTCACAGAAGGTCTCAGGTTTAGACATCACACCTGAATATTTCCTAGGGATGCCAGTAGAGTTCATCAACTATTCCAATTCTGTTATCCCCATCTTATTTGCCATCTGGTTTAATGTTTGGCTGGAACGTTCAATTGCTAACAGATTTCCAGACTCTTTTTACAAGTGGCTGACGCCTTTATCGTGCTTGATTATCACTGTACCACTTACATTCCTCGTTATTGGCCCACTCAGTACAGCGGTTGCGAAAGCTCTTTCTTCAGGCGTATTTTTCCTCTATCAGTTCAGCCCTGAAGTAGCAGGTTTCATCATAGGCGCTTTATGGCAGGTTCTGGTTGTTTTTGGTATTCATTGGAGTTTTGTACCGATCATTTTGAACAACATAGCGGTTAGCGGTTACGATGTTCTCCCTCCTCTAATGCTTCCAGCCGCGTTCGGACAAGCTGGCGCGTGCCTTGGCGTTCTGCTAATAAACCGAAGAAAGAAAAAGACGAGTTATGCAGGAACAGCAGCGCTAACCGCTGTGTTTGGTGTGACAGAACCAGCCATTTACGGCATTAACCTCCCTCTCAAGTGGCCATTTATTTTTGGCTGTTTATCCGCGGCAATTGGCTCCAGCATCGTGGCTTATTTTCAGGCCAAAGCGTATTCCCTAGGAATGCCCGGATTATTTCTCATCGTTCAGATTGTTCCACCAACGGGTATCGATGACTCAGTTATAGTCAGCATTCTGGCCGCCATCTTTACCTTGGTTTGTGCAGCCGTTCTTACCTATATTTTTACCCCAATGCTTATAGCCAGTGAGGATTCAGAATCCGCAGAAAATGAAGACAAGCAATCATCTGCATCTGAGCCTAAACAAACAAGTCATTCGAGCCACGATAAAATCAACCAAGAGCACTTACAAATATTCAGCCCTCTAACAGGAAAAGTGCTTCCTCTTAATGAAGTTGAAGACCCAACCTTTGCCAGCGAAATCATGGGACAAGGGATAGCGATCAAGCCTGAAGAGGGTGAGCTGCGTGCACCCTTTAACGGTAAAGTCGTGTCTGTATTTAAAGCCCTTCATTCTATTGGATTGCAAAGTGATGATGGGATTAAAATGCTAATACACATAGGTCTGGATACTGTTAAGTTAGAAGGGCAAGGATTTGAACTACTGGTCGCTGTTGGTGAAGAAATCAAGTTAGGACAACCGCTTATTCTGTTCGATCTGCAGTTACTCCACACTCTGGGCTACGATAGCACCACGCCAATTTTGATCACCAATAGTGATGAATACTTAGATGTCATCGCCACCAGTTCGCCCAATATCAAAAGTGGTGAAACACTGCTCACGATTATCTAAAGATTGTCACAGCAAGAGCACTTAAAGCGACACTAGTAATAAGCCATATTCTTTAGTGGTCTTGCTCCGTTTCGGATTCATGATGAGATTCATCGTTAGCTAAATAATCGACCAAGTCGTTCAAGTCGACTTCACTCATCACCCAACGAGGCATCCTTGGATCCAATTCTTCGCCAGACGGCTCAATCCCGCTAGTTATGGCTTTTTTCAGACTCTCTCGCGTATAAGCCTGATGGTCATCATGATCGTCATGGTGGTCACCAAACAAGCTTTCACTGGTTAAAGACGGAGCAACAACCCAAAATGTTGGGTACATTCTTAGACCACCTTCGCGCTGCAAACCATGACAATCAGCACAGGCGACTATGTGCATCCGCGCGTGCATATTGCCACCAAGATTGGTTAGTAAGCGGCCATCTTTGTTTCTTCCGGTGAAATAGATTTGTTCACCGTTGGTAGGATAAGTAATAGATTTATCACTCTCAGAATACATATGACTAAATGCCATGTCACAACCAGTAATCATCAGCGTAGCGAGTAACAATCCTAAGCGAGTTTGTCTTGGTAACATGAGAACACTCCTTTTAGCTCCCTGTTAAGTTAAACAATGCTTAGTTCAACAAGGGCGCTACAAAGTAAACTGTTACTAAAATGATAGGTTCTATTTGGCGTTCTTGGTGTGTTATGGGTCATAAACCCACATACTCTAGGTTTTTATTTTTAAAACATAACCAATTGAAAATAAATAATAAATAAAGAAGATAAGGGAATTAAAACAGTCGCCGCTTTAACTTTTGAAATACGGAGGTACTTCGCGAGCTCCTTAGCTGATTGATTAGCTTCTGATTAACTTGATTGGTGTAGCATTCAAATGTTCCATACTCCAATCCGTTAACCACATCAAAGCCATCGGCTTGCGCGTGATTTAAAAATAACGATTTACCAAACCATTCATGCTTAATCTCTGAATCATCCACGCCAATATAAGGTCCCCAAGTGACCGTTATATATGGGTCATTCTCAAGCAACAAATAGAGTACTGAATTGAGCACATAGGAAATGGTGATGCTCTTTAGAAAAAGCTTACCTCGGGGATCGATTTGTTCATGGAGTTCAATCTCAGAGGGAAGAATGTCTTTGACGACTTTATAACACTGTTCCAGACTGATTTCACAGCGCTTTAGTGGTAGATCAATTTGCTCACATAATTCGCGATTAGAAGCCGCAGAAATAAACTCTTGATACGCTTTTGAAGCACATATTCTTTGGCAGGCACTTGCGTCCGCCTCTGCCAGCATGGTACTAGTAAATTTATCAGTACGACGTAGAAGTTTAATGGAAAGCATGGGAAACAATCGCCTCAGTTGCTCATGGTCAAAGCCTTTACCATCAAACAAACCAGAAAGCTCAACATTGCTTGAAATGAGCCTCTCCTCTATCAACTTTCGAATGTCATTTTCCATACAACAACCACATAAAAACAGAGAGATAGCGCATTAAATAACGGTAATATTCAACAGCACAATATGAGGGAAACAACCGTTTCCTTAAACGTGAATAGTTAACTCTTCCCTTACCACCAACTTCTTACAGGATGAGTCAGCCATGTAATCACTTCGGTTGTGTAGGCTTTTTGCAGCCAATCACCGAAACATAACCGAGTAACGGTACAAAAAGGTTCATCAAGTTCGGCGATATAGCTTAAAGTATCTATCACTTCATTTTTGGAAAGCGCGGTGTCTAAAAACCAACACTCTTCGTTGAGTTTAACCGCCTTAGACCCATTCAATACTTCTTCAATAATAGCTTTAGCTTGTTCAGTCGATTTTGTTCCATAACCAATTGAATACACGGACATAGTTATACCTATTAGTGTCATCGCTCCAATCATTGAACAATAAATCACCAAGCGAACAGACAAAACCATTTCGTGTTTATTTAAGCAGCTTCTGACAAGGATGTAGGGCTTTAAGAAAAATAGATGGCGTGAAGCGCAGGAAGGAAGGTTATCTCATCGGTCACTTACAGCAGCTCGATACCCGTTAATCCCAAGATAAACCAAGATGAAATAGCCCAACATTCGGGCCATTCGGAAGTAAAGGTGTAGCGGTGTAGATGTGCGAAGTTACAACATGGAGAAGTACTTTCTATCCTCAATCAGGATGTGCTGAGTCACCATTTCATACATGATGAAGTGAAGAAGTTCACTGTCTCTGACTTGGCCATTAAGAAAATGGTTTGATAGTCTTCTAGCTCTGTCTATCAGCTTTTCATGAAGCTCAATGTGATGTTTACAGTCTGAATATCCTGCCTTTTGGAAAATCGCTTCTTCGTCCTTGAAATGCTGTTCGATATCAGAAATCAGACAATCCACTAATTGGGATATCTCTGATTTTTCTCTATTGTCCAAAATCGCCTGCAATAGAATATTCGAATGTTCAAGTAACGCTCTGTGCTGAGTATCGATCACTGTATTACCTGATTCGTAAGCGGGTCGCCATACTAACTGCACAATATTGGTTTTGGATGTATCGAATTCAGTTGGAGCATTCTCTACTTCAACACGATTTCGACCGGTCGATTTGGCTCGATATAACGCTTGATCAGCGCGATCTAACCATGAACTCCAAGAATCCGAAGGCTGGCAAATCGCCAGCCCAATACTCGCTGTAACACGCAGACCATAGGGAAACTCATGCTTTTCAACAGCCGCTCTAATTCGTTCTGCTAATGGCGCTGCATTAACAAACCCGCTGTTAGGTAACAGGACAACAAACTCTTCCCCACCCCAGCGAGCCAGAATATCCGTTGTTCGAATACAAGACTGAACGACAGCGCAAAACTCTTTCAACACCAAGTCTCCCGTGGCATGCCCATACTGGTCATTGACTTGTTTAAAATGGTCTAAATCGACCATGAGAAGCGACGTAGGATGCCCATAGCGTTCTAGCCTTGCTATCTCCTGTGGAGCCTCTTCTTCTAGCCGAACTCGATTCCATATCCCTGTCAGCCGGTCTTTCATTGCCATCTGCAGGATATGCTCATCGGCACGTTCCTTAATCATCAAAACAAAGCCGTTAGACATAAGGATTAATGACATGAATGCCCCAAAGAATGTAGCAACCTGAATAGGTGTTTGATGCAACATACTAGAGATATCATTTGGCTTGATCATAACGCTGAGAATACGCGCCGATAACACAACAATGATTACAGTAAGGCCAGCCACCACGAGATATTTGCCTCGCCCACTAACAACCCTTTTACGGTTCATTAAGAAAGACAAAACCCAAGCACACTGATCACGCGAGATTTAAGGTTATGTGCTGTTTCATATTCAGCATTATGGTTCTCTCTCCCACTTTTTAACGAAGAACGGTATTCCTGCCAACGGCGATCCCTTTCTTCTAATTCTATGTAACCACCTGACATGTCTGCGACCCACTCCCGTAAGTCGTGTTCAACAAACAACTCCAGTCTATGATGTCTGTTGATAATTTCTGCTGTTTGAAGTGCTCGAGTGTAGGGAGATGAAATTATGATATCGGCACCTAAAATAAAAATATAGGTAATTCAGATTGAGACTTAATGAATGGGATACACTCGCGTGTAATAGGTGCATAGTCTTTTTCTAGTTGTGTCATTTTACGTTCATCAGATAGTCGATAGTCTGGCACTCCATGACGAACAAATACTATTTCCATTTAATTTCAATCCATTACATTGCTTTTATATCAAACAAAAAAGCTACTAATGTAATGAGGATAAGTCAAATCTACTCAACCAATAAAACTGAAAATTAAACTTGCGTCAGATAAGGCTAACGTATGACCAAATTGAATAGATATGTAGGCATGAAACTAGGCTGGAATTGTTACAACATGGACGCTTTTGGAAGCTTCCGCGCAGTGCCGTTATGGTATCAGCCATAACTTCATGTATTGCAAACTCAGCAGCGTAATCCGTTACTGAGTAATCGCACTAAGACGGAATGGGGCAAAAAGTTGTTATCTAGGCTCGCGCCGAGAAACCTCTGAAGAAATTGAGTCACAGATGGCTAGGATTGTGCACCCACAACCTGACGAACCAAAGGCGGACGAGCAGACATAGCATTATATCGCTACCGTTTAGTAAGAGTTAAGAGTCATCTGGTTCTTCGAAGTTATCAGGGTATTCGGCTTTTAGAAGCTCTGTCTTTCTTTCTTGAATCAATTTAGCAGATTCTTCGCTAATGAAAGTTTCTCGTATCGCACGAATAGTCTTCGCCACCCCATATGTTGATGCCTTAATCTTGCCTGCCTTAATGTCGAAGTCTATTTCTCCACCGCAAATAGCTACTGACAAAGCTAGTGCCATAAATGAACCTTTATACACGACACTCAAAGGGCTGTTGTAAGACAAGGAAACTACATGCAAAGGTATGTAGCTATATAAACCGCTTTGGTGCATACAAAGAGGGTAATTTCTATAAACTTCTTTTTCGATTTCCCCGTGCTTATATTTCTTGCATCGAGTAGTTTCAGTTTTCACAACCTCCGTCAAATACTGCTCGAAAGATAAGAGCATTGTATTAATTCGGCTGTCCGTCGGTATCATTGAAACAAGGGATTCATCTAACTCTTTGAGAAAACGGTGAGCAGCGTTATATAACCTAGTCATCTCCGTTAAAAGTTCTCCTAAATCCATTGCTCTGTAGGAGTCAGCTTTTCCATAAATAATCTCGAACGACTGCACTGTTAAGCCAGTTTCGGTTTGACTCATTTTTCTACCTAAGTTCCATTTTTCTTTGACCAGACCACACATTAACGTATGAATTATAGTAAGGGAATTTTATTCATCGGAGCATAGTAGATTTCTGACTCTAAGTGATAATGGGGCAAAGGTGTGTTTGCCGCTATCGAATTCAGCATACCTCTGGGCAATTACGAGTTGCAAACCATAGTGCACTCCAAGTTTTAGAATTACACATGTAGTTGACCTATTTACGACTGGCAAATTTCACTAAGCCGCTACACTTGAAACTCGTGGATGATATTTGCTCTGGACAGATTTTTGTCACACTTTTGCTTATATACTGCTTAGCGTATAAAAACTTAATATACTTCGTAGGGTATATAATGCACGCTATCTCCATATATAACTAAGGGTATCATTGTGCTAGTTAACACACCGACAGCTATTGGCAATGCGTTACGCGAAGCCCGAGAGGCAAACAGCTTAAAGCAAACAGATCTTGGTCTGCGCCAAGCAACAGTATCTAGTTTTGAAAGTAACCC
>Ga0194136_1001402_pt1 | contig 12030 bp, 9 predicted proteins | sample TARM_MetaG_T3A_1_FD_134023 | JGI IMG/M metagenome (GOLD analysis project Ga0194136, IMG submission 134023) | Freshwater microbial communities from Pennsylvania, USA, analyzing microbe dynamics in response to fracking - TARM_MetaG_T3A_14 (version 2) | ecosystem: Environmental > Aquatic >...
CCCATACCGGTAAGGATCACACCCAGGGTCTTGCCCGGAAAGCTGCGGGCCAGAGAACCAAACGTCACATCCACACAGGGTTTGTAATTCAGGCGTTCGTCACTGGCCAGAATTCGCACTTTTGCCTGGCCGCCCCGATTCTCGATCATCATCTGTTTGCCACCGGGTGCCAGCAAAGCCAGCCCCGGACGCAATACATCGCCGTCTTCAGCCTGGCGCACCTGGATATTGCACAGCCGGTTCAGACGCTCTGCAAAAGCCGGCGTGAAACTGGCGGGCATGTGCTGAACCAGCACGATCGGAGCCGGGAATGAGGCGGGCAGTTCCGTCAATACTTTTTGCAGCGCCACTGGCCCACCGGTGGAGGTACCAATAGCCACCACCTGATAGTGACGGGCCGGCGTTTTTGCTGCTGAACGGCGCGGGGCTTCCGGCGCCGGCTCTGCGGTTCCCGGGCGGGCCCGTTGTTGTGGTGCCGGCCTGGCTCCGGTTGGCTCGGACCGGGCCGGTGTTGCCGGCCTGCGTGCCTCCGGCCGTGCGGGCGAAGCCGACGGCGCGGGAGAACTGGGTGGCGTTTTCCCGCCGGGCCGACTGCCACAGACATCCATCACCCGCTGGATCAGGATCTTCTGAAGCTGACTGCTATCCCGGGCGATTTCCTCGAAATTTTTGGGCAGAAAATCCACCGCCCCGGCTTCAAGGGCGTCCAGAGTAACCCGGGCACCCTCGTAAGTGAGCGAGGAAAACATCAGAACCGGCGTGGGGCACTTTTTCATGATCTCCCGAACTGCCGAAATGCCATCCATAACAGGCATTTCGTAGTCCATTGTGATCACATCCGGGCGGAGCTTTTCAGCCAGCTCGACGCCTTCCCGCCCGTTTGAGGCGGTACCCACCACTTTGATCTGACCCGAGGCCGTCAGGATTTCCGTCAGCCGTTTGCGGAAGAAGCCTGAATCGTCAACGACCAGGACAGAAACTGTCATCCATTTCTCCTAAACAATCCCGGACTTCTGCGTGCTTTCGTTTAACCGTAATGCTGCAGAAGACTGGGTACATCAATAATCAGCGCGATCCGGCCATCACCGGTAATAGTGGCGCCGGCCATACCGGGCGTACCCTGCAGTGCCCGGCCCAGCGGCTTGATCACCACCTCTTCCTGACCAATCAACTGGTCAACCACGAAACCGACCTGTCGCGTGCCCATGGCAACGATTACCACATGCGCATCTTTAGGGTGTTCGTTCGAGGCCTCAGCCGGCACAAGCCAGCGCTTGACGTGGAATAACGGGAATACTTTTTCCCGGACCACAATACACTCACGACCATCGACAATATTGGTCTTGGTCAAATCAAGATGGAAAATCTCCACCACATTGACCAGAGGCAGCGCAAACGACTGATTCCCCAGCATGATCATCAGGGTCGGCATGATTGCCAGAGTCAGCGGCACCTTGATGATAATATCGGAGCCCTTGCCCTTGACCGATTCGATGTTGATCTGCCCGTTAAGCTGGCTGATCTTGGTTTTCACCACATCCATGCCCACGCCCCGTCCGGAAACGTCGGAGATCACATCTTTCGTGGAGAAACCGGCCGCCAGAATCAGGTTGTAGCATTCGCTGTCGGTCAAACGTGAGGCGGCGTCTTCATCGTACACGCCCTTCTCAACGGCTTTACGGCGCAGCACTTCCGGGTCCATACCCGCACCATCGTCGGAGATGGACAGCAGAATATGGTCACCTTCCTGTTCCGCCGACAGAGTAACGGTGCCCTTTCTCGGCTTGCCGTTCTGCTCCCGAACATCCGGATCTTCAATGCCGTGGTCCACGGAGTTGCGAACCAGGTGAACCAGCGGATCAGCCAACGCTTCGACCAGGTTTTTATCCAGGTCTGTGTCCTCGCCGTGCATGACCAGGTCCACTTCTTTCTTGAGGCTGCGCGAGAGGTCACGAACGACCCGCGGGAAACGGCCAAAGACTTTCTTGATCGGCTGCATGCGGGTCTGCATAACCGCCGACTGAAGATCTGACGTTACCACATCAAGATTGGAGACCGCCTTGTGCATTTCACTGTCTTCGCTTTCAGAACCCAGGCGCTGAAGGCGATTGCGCACAAGAACCAGCTCACCCACCATGTTCATGATGTCATCAAGCCGGCTGGTATCTACCCGGACCGTCGTGTCGCCCTTGGGCGCCGGTTCCTTGGGAGCAGATTTTGCTGCCGGGGCCGGCTTCTCGGCGGGCTTGCTTTGTTCCTTTTTGGGCTCGGGCTTTGGCTCCGGTTTCTTCGCCGCCGGCTGCTTTTCGGCGTCGCCCGGCTGCACACTCGGCCCGGCACCTTTGCCGTGGAGCTCGTCCAGCAGGTTTTCAAATTCATCGTCGCTGATCAGATCGTCATCACCCGACGAATGGCTCTTGTCATCTGACGACTTTTCAGCGGGATCACTGGCCTCACTCTCGGGGGGTGGGCCAGAGAACTGTCCTTTGCCGTGTAACTGATCGAGCAACGCTTCGAATTCATCTTCCGAAATTTCGTCATCGTCCGAACCGCTGGCACCTTCGGCAGAGCCTGCCTGGGGCTCATTGTCCTTTGCGTCACCCTTTTCATCGCCCAGCGCATCAAGCAGCTGTTCAAATTCGTCATCGGTGATATCGCCCGGATCGCCTTCCCCGCCCTGAGCAGCCTGCTCTGAACCTGAAGTCTCGGCTTCTGCCACCGGCGCACTTTCAGTCTCGGGCTGAGCGTACTTTTTCAGCGCCTCAAGCAGCTCGTCCGGTGCCGGTGTCGGCTCTTCCCGGCTACGCACCTCGTCAAACATGGAGTTGACGTGATCAAGCGCTTCGAGAACCACATCCATCAGATCAGAGGTAACTGCACGCTTGTGGTTACGCAAAGTGTCAAAAACGTTTTCCGCTACATGACAGCAGTTAACCAGCGCATCGAGCTGCAGAAAGCCTGCCCCGCCCTTGACGGTATGAAAGCCACGGAATATGGCGTTAAGCAGATCAGCATCGTCCGGATGCTGCTCCAGATCGACCAACTGCTCTGACAGATTTTCGAGAATCTCGCCGGCCTCGACCAGGAAATCCTGGAGAATATCTTCGTCCGCTTCTAACGCCATGCGTCACCTTCTTTATTGTTCAGAAACCGAGACTGGAAAGCAGGTCATCAACACCGTCCTGCCCGGATACCACGTCCTCACGCTCATCAGCTTTTATCTGAGGCCCTACACCTTTTTCGGCCGATTCCTCTTTTTCTTCAATCTCATGAACGGTGCCGGTCAGCTGATCAACGTGGCTGGCCATAACAACAAGGCTCAGTAGATTTTCCTCTACTTCCTTGACCAGGGCTGTCACCTTGTGAATAACCTGCCCCGTCAGATCCTGGAAATCCTGAGCCAGCAGAATTTCTGACAGGCTGTTGTAGAGAATGTCGGAATCGGTGGTCATGGCCGCGAAAAACTTGTCGATACGGCCATAAAGCTCACGAAATTCAGCTGGCGCCATTTCCCGGCGGCGCAACCGCTGCCACTCATCCCGCAGCTCGACAGCCTCATCGCGCATTGCGTGGGCCACCGGCATGCTTTCTTCCACAAGGTCCATCGTGCGATTGGCAGCCTGGTTGGTCATTTCCACGACGTAGTTCAGGCGATCCGATGCGTCCGACATGGCCGAAAGCGCTTCTTGCTGTTCGGCGCTGCGGGCATCAATCTGGAAATTACGGATGGCTTCGTGGAGGCTACGGGTCAGGCGCCCTACCTCTTGATAAAGGCTCTGGTCACGAACTTCGCTCAGCTCGTTGATCGCCGCCATCGCCCGGGCATGGTCACCCGCGTTGACGCTCTCTGCCAGCTCTGAGGTCTGCTGCTTCAGCTTTTCCGTGACCTCCGGGTCAAGGCCCCGTTGGTTATCTGTGCCGTCACTCATGGCAGCTATCTGACCTCTGGTTAGTGAATTCGCTCAAAGATTTTTTCAATCTTTTCCTTCAGGGTCGCAGCGGTAAACGGTTTTACGACATACCCGTTTACACCAGCCTGAGCCGCAGCAATGATCTGGTCACGCTTGGCTTCGGCGGTGACCATCAGGATCGGGAGATCCTTGAGATCTTCATCCGCACGCACGGCCTTCAGCAGATCAAACCCGGACATACCGGGCATGTTCCAGTCCGTCACCAGAAAGTCGTATTTGCCGCTTTTAAGCATGGGCAGCGCTGAGTTGCCGTCGTCAGCTTCATCGGTATTGGTAAAGCCGAGATCGCGCAACAGGTTTTTGATGATTCGCCGCATTGTGGAAAAGTCATCCACAATGAGAATTTTCATGTTCTTGTCCAATGGGACCTCCAGTCAGTAACACCCGGATTTCATTCAGCCTATGAGTCTAGCAGGTGAAAACCCGTCTAATTTTTATCGTCGTCGTGCCAACCTGACAGCCGTCCTCGCAAACGCAGGGCCGCCTGACTGTGGATCTGACTGACCCGACTTTCACTGACCCCAAGCACGGCTCCGATTTCCTTGAGGTTGAGCTCTTCCTGATAGTACAGGCTCAGTACCAGTTTTTCGCGCTCGGGAAGCCCTTCAATGGCTTCTGCCAGATTTCGTCGGAAAGCACTGGATGAAATGCCATCCAGCGGATTATCACTGGCGTCTGCTTCTTGTAACGGCAGCTCACCGGATTCATTTAATTCATCGAGACTAAAAAGTCGGCCGCTGTTGGAGTCAGCCAGGGAAGCGTGGTATTCATCCAGGTTCATACCCAGCTCTTCAGCCACATCAACATCCTGAGCTTCACGGCCGGTTCTGTCTTCCACCGTTTTAATGGCAGCAGCTATCTTTCGGGAGTTTCGGTGCACCGAGCGGGGTACCCAGTCGCCCTTGCGGATCTCATCCACCATGGCACCCCGTATGCGGATGCCGGCATAGGTCTCAAAAGTGGCGCCTTTACCGGAGGAATAACGTTGTGCCGCTTCCAGCAAGCCGATCATGCCTGCCTGCATCAGGTCTTCCAACTGCACGGAAGCCGGCAGCCGGGCCATCAGGTGAAGCGCAATTTTCTTGACCAGCGGCGCGTGCTCTTCAATCAGTTGTGAAGGCGTTTTGGCACTTGTCTGCTGGTACAATCCCAGATTTTTCGCCAACGTCATGTATCCGGCTTCTTACAGCAATGGGTTCAGGTCAGAGTCAGGCTTCGATGAGTCGCTCTACGAAAAACTCCAGGTGCCCCCGAGGAGTAGTCGGCAACGGCCAGTTGTCCACTTTCTGCGCCAGGGCACGAACAGCCGCCGAGGCCCTAGCCCGGGGGTAAGCCTCCAGAAAGGCTTTCTGGCGCTGCACCGCTTTTTTCACAGCCTCATCGTAAGGCACAATTCCTACGTATTGTAACGCTACATCAAGGAACCGCTCGGTGACGCGGGTCAGTTTATCAAACAGCACCCGACCTTCCTGATCGTTGCGCACCTGATTGGCCAGAATACGGAAGCGATTCGTACCGTAATCCCGGTTCATCAGTTTGATCAGGGCGTAGCAGTCGGTAATCGAAGTGGGTTCGTCGCAAACCACCAGAAGAATCTCCTGCGAAGCCCGCAGGAAGCTGACCACCGATTCAGAAATGCCGGCGGCGGTGTCAACGATTAGTACGTCAATCTGGTCACCCAGATCACTGAAGGCGTTGATCAGTCCGGCATGTTCCATCGGACTGAGCTGTGTCATGTGCTGGGTGCCTGACGACGCGGGAACAATCTTAATGCCGCCCGGGCCGTTTACCAGAACCTCTCTGAGCTCACACTCGCCGTTGAGCACGTCCTGAAGGTTGCGATTGGCCTTGATACCCAGCAATACGTCAATATTGGCCAGACCAAGGTCCGCGTCCAGGATCACGACTCTTCTGCCCTTTTCGGCCAGTGCAATACCGAGATTGACTGACACATTACTCTTACCGACACCGCCTTTGCCGCCGGAAACCGCAATTACCTGAACCGGATGTGGTTTGCTCATACTGTTCTCAGTCTCTCACTACGTTCTTGTAGGCATGCATGCCGGATTTCTTTTTTGCTGCCGGTGGTTTCAAGCACCTTCGGCAACCGCCTGTGACTGCTGCATGGCCCGCAGCCGCTCAACACCCAACCTGACCAGTGGTACCGCCTGAGCACGGTGCAGATCTTCCGGTATTTTCTGGCCATCGGTGTACCAGGCCACCGGCAAACCGGTCTCCATCACAAAGCCAAGTGACTCTCCCAGAGTGAGAGCTTCATCAATCTTGGTCATCACACAACCGGCAAGGTTTGCCATCTTATAGCAATGCCAGACGGATTTCATGATTCGTGGCTGACTGGTGGCAGAGACCACCAGATGGCTGCGAATATTGTGGTGGCTGCGTGCCAGTTCAGCGAGCTGTTCCTGATAGCCGCGATCGGAGCTGGTCAGCCCGGCCGTATCGATCAGAACCAGGTGTCTGTCAGACAGTTCATCGAGAATATCGTCCAGTGAATGGGTTTCATCCACTACACGAACCGGTACGTTGAGAATACGACCGAACACGAAGAGCTGTTCGTGAGCCGCCACCCGGTAACGGTCGGTGGTGACCAGCGCCAGCGAATCCGGGCCATGCTCGAGCACATAGCGGGCAGCCAGCTTGCCGATGGTGGTGGTCTTGCCCGAACCGGTGGGCCCGACAAGCGCATAGACACCGCCGGCTTCCAGCCAGTTCTGACGTGCGGTGCGCACGCCAGTGGCCAGCATTTTCAGAGATTGTTTCCAGGCATCTTCCAGGCGGGCGTTACGATTCTGTCGCCCCAGGCTGCCGGCCAGATCCGGACTCAGACCAAATTCCTGCAAACGTTCAGACAAACGCTGCTGCACGGCGTTGCCGGCCCCTTCCGGCTTTGGCCGGGCGGCTTCTGTCTTTTTGCCGCTCACCAGATCCCGCAGGGAATTAATCTCGGCTTTCATGCTGGCCAGTTCGTCAGAATAGCCGGCACCGGAAGCTTTCTCATTAGTGGCCGATTCCGCGCTCAGGCTGACTTCCGGCTCTTCCGCCTCTTCTTCGATGGCTGCATCATCAAAGGCCACGCCGGAATACCGGGCGCCGGCCGATGCACGCTTTTCCCGAACTTCCTGAATGCGGCTGCGGGAGCGAGTCAGTTCACTTTCCAGATGGCGATGCTGGTCGGCCTGCATTTCGGCAAGCCGGGAGCCATTGGTGGCTTCCACGGCTTTTTCACCAAGACGCTGGCGCGCCATATTTTCGTCATAATCCAGGGCCGTCACTATTTCGACACCGCCATCCACCCGGCGATTGGACAGAATAACGGCATCCGGGCCCATTTCATTGCTGACCTGCTTGAGAGCCTCTGCCATGGTCTGCGCGAAAAACCGTTTTACTTTCATAGTGCTTCATCCTCCACCGGCTGCCGGTTGGCTGCCCGCCTTGCTCTGAGAACCCTTACTGGCCTACAGAGGCGACGATTGTGATCTGTTTGTTATCCGGCACTTCCTGGTACGAGAGCACGTGCAAGCGCTCTACTCCGTAGCTGGCAAACTTCGCCAGCACTGGCCGCAATGGCCCGGAGACCAGCAGGATGGCTGGCTTGCCCATCATTTCCTGGCGCTGAACGCTGTCTTGCAGTGAGCGTTGCAGTTTTTCCACCATGTTGGGCTCTAGCACCAGGCCAATATCTTCCTGTCCGCCGGATTGTTGACTCTGTTGAACAGACTTCAGCAATAACTGTTCCAAGTCTGGATCCAGGGTGATCACAGGGATCTCTTTCTCGTTGCCGCTGATGCTCTGAACAATCATCCGACGCAAGGCCTGGCGCGCCACCGTGGTGAGAATCTTGGGGTCCTGACTCTTCGGATGAACGTTCACGATCGCTTCGGCAATCGATCGCATATCGCGAATCGGCACCTCTTCTTTCAGCAGGTTCTGAAGCACCTTCAACAAAATACTGACGGTGATGGTGGTCGGCACCAGCTCTTCGGCCAGCTTGGGTGAAACCTTCTCCAGTTGATCCAGCCACTTCTGAGCCTCTTCATGACCAATCAGCTCGTGGGCATGGCTCTGCAGGATCTGGTTCAGGTGAGTGGCCACCACGGTACTGGCATCCACCACCGTATAACCCAGGGTCTGCGCCTGATCTTTCTGGTCCGGCTCGATCCAGGTGGCATCAAGACCAAATGCGGGATCCTTGCCGGCGATACCTTCCACCTTGCCGAACACCTGGCCCGGATCGATCGCCAATTCCCGCTCCGGATGGATTTCTGCTTCGGCAATGGTGACACCCATCAGGGTGATGCGGTAAACGTTGGGCATGAGGTCCAGGTTGTCGCGGATATGCACTGACGGCATCAGGAAGCCAAGATCCTGCGAGAGCTTTTTGCGCACACCCTTGATACGGCTGAGCAGCTGCCCCCCCTGGGATTTGTCCACCAGAGGAATCAGGCGGTAGCCCACCTCCAGCCCCACAATGTCGACGGTAGCCACATCGTCCCAGCCCAGCTCACGGGTTTCACCCGGCGCCGGCAGCGCCTGACCGCCGCCCTGATCTGCCGTTACTTCCGTACCCTGGCGCGGTTTGGCACCGCCTACCGAGCCACTGCCAGCCCAGGAACCGTCTTCTTCCACGGTCTGGCTCTGCTTTTTAAAGATATACCAGGCTGAAACAGCGGCAATTCCGCCCAGTCCCAGGAAGGCGATATGAGGCATGCCCGGAATCAGGCCCAGAATAATCAGAATAGTGGCTGCAATCGCCAGCGCCTTCGGAGCACTGAACATCTGCTGCAGAATCTGGCCGCCCATGTCCTGGCTGGAAGTGACACGGGTTACCATGATGGCGGCGGAGGTGGAAAGCAGCAGCGACGGAATCTGGGCAACCAGGCCGTCACCAATGGTCAACAGAGCGTAGCGTTCAACCGCCACGCCGAAATCCAGGCCATGCTGCATCATGCCGATCACAATGCCGCCGATAATGTTGATCGCGAGGATCAGCAGGCCGGCTACCGCATCGCCTTTTACAAACTTGGAGGCACCGTCCATAGAGCCGTAGAAATCGGCTTCCTGGGCAATATCTTCGCGGCGGGCCTTGGCTTCCTCCTGATTGATCAGGCCGGCGTTCATGTCGGCGTCAATCGCCATCTGCTTGCCGGGCATGGCGTCCAGGGTAAAGCGGGCACTTACTTCGGAAACCCGGCCAGCACCTTTGGTTACCACCAGGAAGTTGATAATCATCAGGATGGCGAACACCACCAGGCCGACAGCATAGTTACCGCCGATCAACACCTCACCGAAAGACTCGATCACCTTACCGGCGGCATCTCCGCCTTCGTGGCCCTCAAGCAGCACGATCCGGGTGGACGCAACATTCAAACCCAGCCGCAGCAGAGTGGCTACCAGCAGAACCGTGGGGAATGACGCAAACTCCATCGGCCGCATGGCGTACACACACACCAGCAGAATGACGATGGACAAAGTGATGTTGAAAGTGAAGAACACGTCCAGCAGGAACGCCGGCATGGGCAGGATCATCATGCCCAACAGCCCCATCACCATCAGCGGGACGCCCAGGTTTCCCCGCGTCAAGGCTTTGACGTTATTCAGGACCAACGCTCTGTCCATGCTGGAAAGTTCTCCGGTTTCTTTGCTTTCAGTCGATTTCAGAGTCGAAAAGCCGGCACTATACGCCGTACAGGGAGCTATACGGCAATATTCGTACCAGCCTTCGAAAAGTTGATGAATCCGGGCCGATCAACGCCTGACGCGAAGCCCGAGATACGGTATGCTTCTGCCGTTTAACTGATCAAAACTCAAGCCAGAAAATCGAACGCACAGGTGACCCCATGCCGATCCACGAAGTGAAGCACCCACTGATCCAGCACAAACTCGGCCTGATGCGCCGCGCCGACATCAGCACCAAGAATTTTCGTGAACTGGCACAGGAAGTCGGCGCCCTGCTGACCTACGAGGCCACCAAAGATTTCAACCTTCAGGAAAAAACCATTGAGGGCTGGGCCGGCCCGGTATCTGTCGAACAGATTCACGGCAAGAAAGTCACCATCGTGCCGATCCTGCGCGCCGGCCTGGGCATGCTCGATGGCGTACTGACCCTGATTCCGGTCGCAAGGGTAAGCGTGGTTGGCCAGATTCGCAATGAGACAACACTGGAAGCGGAAACCTATCTGGAAAAACTGGTGGGTGAACTGGACCAGCGCATGGCCCTGATTGTCGACCCGATGCTCGCCACCGGCGGCTCCATGATTTCTACCATCGACCTGCTCAAGAAAGCCGGTAGCACTGAAATCCGTGCACTGGTCCTCGTAGCTGCCCCGGAAGGCGTTGAGAAAGTTCTGGAAAAACATCCGGACGTGTCTATCTACACCGCGTCTGTGGATGAACGACTGAACGAGAAAGGCTACATTCTGCCGGGCCTGGGTGATGCCGGCGATAAAATCTTCGGCACCAAGCAAAAGGACGAATAACAATGCAGGAACACGCCAACGAACCGGTCTGGAAACAGGCCATCGCCGGCTCCCAGATGCTACTGGTAGCTTTCGGCGCTCTGGTGCTGATGCCGCTGATTACCGGACTGGACCCGAACGTAGCTCTGTTCACCGCCGGGCTCGGCACGCTTATTTTTCACGTGGTGACCGGCGGGCAGATTCCCATCTTCCTGGCTTCGTCATTTGCTTTCATCGCACCAATTATTGCCGCCAAGGGCAAATTCGGTGTTGAAGAAACCCTCGGTGGCCTGATGGCTGCCGGCATCCTCTATATCATTCTTGCCGGCGCCATCCGCGTTCGTGGTACGGGATTTGTCACCCGCCTGCTCCCGCCAGTCGTTATCGCCCCGGTGATCATGACCATCGGCCTGGGTCTGGCGCCCCTGGCGGTACACATGGCCTCAGGCCGCACCGGTGATGGCAGCGAACAACTGTTTCCCTACGACACCGCCATCTGGATTGCCATGATCTCGCTGGTTGTGACCATTATCATGTCGGTCTGGGCCAAAGGCATCTTCCGGCTGATTCCGATTATGGTCGGGGTCATTGTCGGCTATCTGCTTTCCTGGTTCGCAGGCATTGTCGACACCACCGCGGTGCAGGAAGCACCCTGGTTTGCGGTACCAAACTTCACCGCGCCTTCATTCAGCTGGGGCGCCATCCTGTTCATGATCCCGGTCGCCATCGCACCGGCCATCGAACACATCGGCGATATACTGGCAATCGGCAACGTAACCCGGAAAAACTACATCGAAAAACCCGGTATGCACCGCACCCTGCTGGGCGACGGCCTGGCCACCAGCGCCGCCTCTCTGCTCGGTGGGCCGCCCAACACCACCTACACAGAAGTCACCGACGCCGTCATGCTAACCAAAAAATTCAACCCGAAGGTAATGTGGTGGGCGGCTGGCGTAGCCATCGTGCTGGCATTCGTCGGCAAATTCGGCGCAGCCCTGCAGACCATTCCAACGCCGGTCATGGGTGGCATCCTGTGCCTGCTGTTCGGCTCCATCGCAGTAGTGGGCCTGAACACGCTGATCCGCCATCAGGTGGATTTGTCGGTGTCCCGCAACCTGGTCATTGTTGGTGTGACGCTGGTGTTCGGTATCGGCAACATGGTGCTGGGCCACCTCGAAGGCATTGCCTTGTGTGCAGTGGCAGCCGTCATCCTGAACCTGATACTACCCGGCGAGAAAGAAGCCTGGGGTAAGCGTATTTACGAGAAGCACGGGGAGTAAGGTTTGTTCGCCGGCACCCTTGGTGGGTGCCGGCGTTGGAACGGCCTCCACCTCAAAGAAACTGACGAGGACACAGATGGCCTCGATGAAGCGGGTGCTCCCATCCAGGCCATTCAGGCGGCTTCGCTGCTTTCCAGCTAAAACATCATAACGACTGGATTCTTACCGCCAGAGACCGGACACGACCCAGGCAATAACGCCCACAAAGGCGCCAACGCCAACGACGGTGCAGATCAAAGGCCAGTACAGCTCCCACCAGCCCAGCGGACCATTGTCGCGCCAGGTCAGCACGTAGGGGTCATC
>Ga0194136_1001404_pt1 | contig 12022 bp, 4 predicted proteins | sample TARM_MetaG_T3A_1_FD_134023 | JGI IMG/M metagenome (GOLD analysis project Ga0194136, IMG submission 134023) | Freshwater microbial communities from Pennsylvania, USA, analyzing microbe dynamics in response to fracking - TARM_MetaG_T3A_14 (version 2) | ecosystem: Environmental > Aquatic >...
ATTGTCACGAATAGTTTAGACTTAGCAGGGCATTTGTCAGAAGCGTCGTTGAATGTGATTGTGCTAGGGGGTAACTTGAAGAATCGGACTCGCGCTATGATTGGTTCAGACGTGCAGAAGCAGCTGAAGCAGTATCGTTTTTCGCGAGCCTTTATGGGAACCAATGGGATTGACGTAAGATTTGGTTTTACAACGCCAGACGCTGAAGAAGCACATGTTAAACAAACCGCAACGCAGCAAGCTAATCGGGTTTATGTGTTGGCGGATGCTAGTAAGTTTGATAAAGTTTCTTTCTGTCAGTTTATGGAATTGGATGAAGCGGTTGTGATTACGAGTCATTTAGGTGGCAAGTTAAGTGATAAGTATTGTGGTGTATTGGAAATAAAGGAGGTTGATCGTTGATGTTGTATACAATTACGTTTAATCCGGCAGTTGATTTAGTGATGAGAACAGATGAGCTGCGTTTGGGCGAATTAAATCGTGTACAATCAGCCGATTATGTGGCTGGAGGCAAAGGGATTAATATGTCTGTCTTATTAAAGCGTTTAGGGCATGACAATATTGCGACAGGTTTTATTGGTGGTTTTACGGGTGAGTTTGTAAAAAACAGTTTGCAGGCAGAGGGTGTAGAGACGGCATTTGTTTCTGTAGATGCGATTACGCGTATTAATGTGAAATTACATGCGGATCAAGAAACTGAAATTAATGCGAATGGACCGGAGGTAACTCAATTAGACGTTGACCGATTGATGGCGTATTTCGAAACGGTTTTAGTGGCAGGTGATGTTGTCTTTTTAGCGGGAAATGCTGCTCCGGGTATGACTAGTGAACATTATGTTCAAGTGGCGGCTATGTGTCGTGAAAAAGAAGCGCTGTTTGTCTTAGATTCAAACAAGGAACTTTTAACAGCCTGTTTATCAGAGCAGCCTTTCTTGATTAAACCGAACGCGCATGAATTGAGTGAAATCTTTGGTGTAGCCATCACTACAATTGCTGAAGTGGTAACTTATGCGAAGGAATTGCAAGTGCGTGGTGCACGTAATGTCTTAGTTTCTTTAGGTGGAGATGGTGCGGTTTTAGTGACAGAAACAGGGGGTGTTTATCAATCAAATGTTCCGAAGGGGCAAGTGGTTAACTCTGTGGGTGCTGGTGATTCAATGGTGGCAGGTTTCATGGCGAAATATATTGAAACACAAGATTATGCAGCGAGTTTGAAACAAGGTGCAGCAAGTGGTAGTGCAACAGCTTTCTCGGTAGGGATTGCTGAAGCGAGTTTAGTGTCAGAGTTATTAGAACAAATAAAAGTGAAAAGTGTAGGTGTAAACTAATATGGAATTATCACAATTATTTATAAAAGAGGCTATTACTTTAAATTTAACGACACAAGATAAAGACAGTACGTTACGTTATTTAGCTGAGCGCTTTGCTGAAGTGGGCGGCGTATCAAATATAGAGGCGTATGTTGATAAGCTAGCTGCCCGCGAAGCTCAATCTACAACTGGCGTTGGCGATGAAATTGCCATTCCGCACGCGCAAGATGCCTCCGTTAAACAAGCAGCCATTGTATTCGCTCGTGCGGAACAAGGGATTGAGTGGGCATCATTTGATGGTCAACCTGCTAAATTAATCTTCATGATTGCAGCTCCAGAAGGTGGCGGCGAGCATTTACAAGCTTTAGCCAAATTATCTGGAATTTTAATGGATCCAGCTGCGAAAGCGGCTTTATTAGAAGCGTCAACTGCCGATGAAGTCATCGAGGTGATTGAGCGCTTTGAGCAAACCAAAGCTGAGGAAGCTGCCGGTTCAAACAGTGTTGCAGACACTCCAGAAGGCCCCGTTAAAAGTTCAGAACCGTATATTCTAGCCGTTACAGCCTGTCCAACTGGGATTGCACATACTTACATGGCAGAAGAAAAATTGAATCAAGCGGCTAAACAAGCTGGCTACCGTATTAAAGTTGAAACGAACGGACAAACTGGTGTAGGAAATCGTCTAACTGCTCAAGATATTGAACAAGCTACTGCAATTATTGTTGCTGCAGACAAGCAAGTTGAAATGGCGCGTTTTGATGGCAAACCGGTCATTGTCACTAAAGTGGCTGATGGTATTAATAAAGCAGCTGAATTAGTTGAGCGTGCAGCTAAAGTTGATGCGAAGATTTACCGTGCTAACCAAGAAGATATTGCCGGCTCGCAAAGTGCAGGCGATGAAGATGAATCGTTAGGTCGTAAATTTTATAAACATATGATGAACGGTGTATCGCACATGTTACCTTTCGTTGTAGCAGGTGGTATTCTCATTGCCTTCTCGTTTTTCTGGGGAATTAACTCAGCGAATCCAGCAGATCCAACCTATAATCAAGTTGCGCATGTATTAAAAACGCTAGGTGATTTATCGTTTGCGATGATGTTACCAGTACTTGCTGGTTATATCGGCCAATCCTTAGCGGGTCGTCCAGGTTTAGTGATTGGTTTTATGGGTGGGGTATTTGCTAACCCGGGGGTATTAGCTGGCTTCAATGCAGCAGGAATCTTCGAGGATACAGTTGCTTCAGGTTTCTTGGGAGCTTTAATTGCTGGTTTCTTAGCGGGTGGAATCGTTTGGTTGTTACGTAAAGGCTTCAGTTGGTTACCAAAATCATTAGAAGGTATGAAACCAATCTTCCTCTATCCTGTATTTGGTGTGCTGATCATGGGCTTATTGATGTTCTTTATTATAAATAGCCCAATGGGAGCTGTGATGACAGGCTTAGAGAACTTGTTGAACAGTGTGCCACGTGAACTGTCACTTTTATTAGGTTTCTTAGCAGCAGCAATGATGTCTATTGATATGGGCGGACCTTTAAATAAAGCTGCTTATGTAACAGGTACAGCCCTAGTTACAGCAGCAGACGGAGCGGGCTCAGATGTAATGGCCGCAGTAATGATCGGTGGGATGGTGCCACCGTTAGCAATTGCGATTTCGGCTACAATCAACAAGAAACTTTGGGCACCAGAACAAAGAAATAGTGCTTTAGTTAACTATGTAATGGGAGCTGCCTTTATTACCGAAGGAGCAATTCCATTCGCAGCGGTTAACCCTTTGAAAGTGATTCCTGCATTGGCAATTGGTAGTGGGGTTGCCGGTGCGTTAAGTATGTTATTCGGTAGCGTTAGTTATGTACCACACGGCGGATTGTTTGCCGTACTTGCGGGTGGTGTCACCAATCCAGTTATGTATATCGTTGCATGGTTAGTGGGTGGTTTTGTCGGAGCGCTACTACTCAATGCACTCTTAAAGGATAATAAATAAGTTAGATTACGCCCCAAAGCATTTCGCGTTTCTCATTCTTTAGTGGAATGAGCGCGAGCGCTTTGGGGCGTATTTGGGCTTAGGTTTAATTGTATTTATTAACAATCTCCATAAATTGTTGACCAGTAATTGTTTCCTCGTTATATAGGAAGTGTGAAAGCTCGTTGAGTAATTCGCGGTGATTGATTAAGATAGTCTTCGCTTTGTTGTACTGCGCTCCTACTAGTTCAATCACTTCACGGTCTATGGCAGCTTGAGTTTCAGCAGAACCTGTAGAACTAGCTTCGTTACCTAGGTATTGATTGTTTCTTTGTTCAAAAGCCACCATTCCGAAAGTATCGCTCATTCCGTACTGGCTAATCATTGCGCGGGCTAATTGCGTCATACGTTCGATATCGTTAGAAGCGCCCGTGGTAATTGAGTTAAATGCCACTTCTTCGGCAGCGCGTCCACCAGCTAAAGTCGCCAATTGAGTTTCAAGATGTTCTTTTGAGTGTAGATAGTCATTGCCTTTCTCAGAAACTTGCATTGTATATCCCAGCGCTCCTGAAGTTCTCGGAATAATGGTTATTTTCTCTACTGGGGCTGAACCTGATTGTTTTGCAGCAACTAAGGCATGACCTATTTCGTGATAAGAGACGATCCATTTTTCTTTATCTGATAAAATGGCGTTTTTCTTTTGCTCCCCTGCCATAATTGTTTCAATACTTTCTTCGAAATCGTTTTGAGTCGCTGCATTACGTCCCTGACGCACAGCTCTTAAGGCAGCTTCGTTAACAATATTAGCTAACTCAGCGCCAGAAGCACCAGAAGCCATACGGGCGATTTTATTATAGTCAATCGAATCGTCGTGTTGCACTTTGCTAGCGTGTACTTTTAAGATATCTTCACGGCCTTTTAAATCAGGCAACTCAACGCGAACTTGTCGATCGAAACGAGCTGGACGTAGTAATGCAGGATCTAGTGATTCGGGTTGATTAGAAGCGGCTAGTATCATGACACCGTTATTGCCTTCGAAGCCATCCATCTCAGTTAACAGTTGATTTAATGTTTGTTCTCTTTCGTCGTTACCGATTGCTTGACCACGTTTTTTACCAATTGCATCAATTTCATCGATGAAGACAATACATGGGGCTTTTTCTTTTGCTTGCTTAAAGAGGTCGCGGACTTTAGCAGCACCTGCTCCTGCGAACATCTCGACGAATTCTGAACCTGACATTGAGAAAAAGGAAACATGTGCTTCTCCTGCAACTGCTTTGGCTAACATGGTTTTACCTGTTCCTGGAGGTCCAACTAATAGGACACCGCTTGGCATCTTAGCGCCGACGGCTTGATATTTCTTAGGATTGTTTAGAAAATCAACCACTTCAGTTAGACTTTCTTTTGCTTCATCTTGGCCTGCGACGTCTTTAAAGCTTAAACCATCTGTTGATTGGACGTAGACTCGAGCATTACTTTTGCCGAGATTAAATTGCATAGCATTGCTACCACCAGCTTTTTTGAGTAACATTCGTGAGATCCATTGACCGATTGCAACGAATAAAAGTATTTGGAAGACAAAACTCAAGAATGATGCGATAGGAGAAGTTTGCTCAATGATTTCACCCGTGAAAGCAACCTCTGCATCGAATAAGCGTTGAGTTAAGTTTGGGTCCTCCACCATAGCTGTTTTATAAACGGTATCATTATCAATGCTCGTGAAAATGATTTGGTTTTCAGAAGGTTGTAACTGCACCTCGGCTACTTGTCGATCATCGATCATCGTCATAAAACTGTCGTAATTAATTTGTTGGACGTGACGTTCGGAATACCAAGGCATTGCGATAAAATTGAAAATGACGATAATTATCATCGCAAATCCGTAGTAATATAATAGGGAACGTTTTGGATTGTTTACTTGTTTCATAGTTTTACCTCCTGTTTAATTCGTTTTTCGGCTTGTTATAGCAATAACATATGACAAAATTATTAATTCACTATGAATTAGTTCATGTTTCTGCGTTGGGGAAGTGATTTGACAGTGGTTTAAGCATCATTTGTTCTCTATATATGGGGAGTGTTTAGCGTACTTTATGCTTCGCTAAGCTGTTTGAAGTAGTCGGACAAAAGTAAAACAATATTATCGAGTTGAAACTACTGAGTATAATTTAATGGAAGCGGAATAGTCGAATATTGTCTTAAAGAATATTAAAAATCATAAGAATGGAGAGAAGATTGCTAAGTAAGTGTTTTCAGGTGTTGACAATTGAGAATGATGCGAGTAGAATAGATAGACGCAAGAGTAGGCATAGATGAAGGATTTTGCTTTGAAATATTGTCCAAAGTGGAATTCTGACAGAGAATAAACAAAAGATACAGTGGACTGAGTTAACGAACACGATTCTTTTGTTCTTTTTTTGCTCAAAAATAGGCAAAAAAAGTATTTTGTTATAGATTATTAATATTTGTAATAAAACTGTAACATCTTGCTGAGTCGCAAATAATTTGAGGGGTGAACAGCTTGAGTCAACATCATATCGTCAAATATGGTAAAAAAGCAGAACGTCGTAGCTATGCTCGTATTGATGAAGTTCTTGAATTGCCAAACTTAATTGAAATTCAAACCGATTCTTATCAATGGTTCTTAGACGAAGGTATCAAGGTTATGTTTGAAGACGTTTCTCCAATCGTCGATCATAGTGATAACTTAGAATTACATTTCGTTGATTATGAATTTAAAGAGCCAAAATATACAGTTAAAGAAGCACGTGCACATGATGCTAATTATTCAAAACCAATCTACGTTACATTACGTTTAATCAATAAAGAAACACGTGAAGTGAAAGAACAGGAAGTATTCTTCGGAGATTTCCCAATCATGACAGACATGGGGACTTTCATTTATAACGGTGCGGAACGTGTTATTGTTTCACAATTAGTTCGTTCCCCAGGTGTTTATTTCCACGATAAAGTAGATAAAAAAGGTCGTCATAGTTTCACCTCTACTGTTATCCCTAACCGTGGTGCTTGGTTGGAGTTCGAAACAGATGCCAAAGGTATCGCGTATGTGCGTATCGATCGTACGAGAAAAATCCCTCTTACAGTCTTAATGCGTGCATTAGGGTTTGGTTCTGATGATGAGATTTATGATATTTTATCTGAAACAGAATTATTAAATACAACGATCGATAAAGACGTTCATAAAAACATTGCGGATTCACGTCCGGAAGAAGCCTTAAAAGATATTTACGAGCGTCTTCGCCCAGGTGAGCCGAAAACGGCAGAAAGTTCTCGTAACTTATTAATCGGACGTTTCTTCGATCCACGTCGCTATGACTTGGCACCGGTTGGTCGTTACAAAGTAAACAAAAAATTACACTTGAAAAACCGTCTATTAAACTTAACTTTAGCAGAAACTTTAGCAGATCCTGAAACGGGTGAAGTGATTTTTGCAGAAGGTACAGTATTAGATTCAGATAAAATTGAGGAATTAGCACCTCATTTAGATAATGGTTTGAATTTAGTAACGGCAATGCCATCTCCAGATGGTGTGATTGGTGATCCAATTGATTTACAAATAATCAAAGTGTATTCACCTAAAAACCCAGAGTTAATAGTAAATGTAATTGGTAATGCAAATCTTGAAGGTGCTAAAAGTTTAACGCCGGCAGATATTATTGCCTCAATGAACTATTATTTATTACTTGATGAAGGCGTTGGAACTACTGATGATATTGACCATTTAGGTAATCGCCGTATTCGTTCAGTTGGTGAATTATTACAAAACCAATTTAGAATCGGTTTATCTCGTATGGAGCGTGTGGTTCGTGAACGTATGTCACTTCAAGATATTTCAACGATTACACCACAACAATTAATTAATATTCGTCCAGTTGTTGCAGCAATCAAAGAATTTTTTGGTTCTCACCAACTATCACAATTCATGGATCAAGTTAACCCGTTGGGTGAGTTAACGCATAAACGTCGATTATCTGCCTTAGGACCTGGTGGTTTGACGCGAGATCGTGCTGGATATGAAGTCCGAGACGTTCACTACTCTCACTACGGTCGTATGTGTCCGATTGAAACGCCAGAGGGACCAAACATTGGTTTGATCAACAGTTTGTCTTCGTACGCTAAAATCAATAAATTTGGTTTTATTGAAACACCGTATCGTAAAGTGGATAAAGCAAATGGTCGTGTTACCGATGAAATTGTTTACTTATCTGCTGATGAGGAAGACTTATATGTTGTTGCCCAAGCTAACTCATTATTAAACGATGATGGAACGTTTGTTAACGATCAAGTTATGGCACGTTATATCTCTGAAAACATTGAAGTTCCTATTAATCAAGTAGATTACATGGACGTGTCGCCTAAACAAGTAGTTGCGGTCGCAACAGCGTGTATTCCATTCTTGGAAAATGATGACTCGAACCGTGCCTTGATGGGAGCTAACATGCAACGTCAAGCTGTGCCGTTGATCAATCCGCAATCTCCATTAATTGGTACTGGTATGGAATATAAATCAGCCCATGACTCGGGAGCAGCGCTTATCTGCCGCCGTGGTGGTGAGGTGGTTTATGTTGATGCTGATAAAGTTAAAGTGAAAATTGCTGACGGAACAGTCGATGAATATAGCTTAATTAAATTTGCGCGTTCAAACGCGGGAACATGTTATAACCAACGACCAATCGTTGAAGTAGGAGACCAAGTTGACGATTTAGATATCTTAGCTGACGGTTCATCAATGCAAAATGGTGAAATGGCCTTAGGTCAAAACCCATTAGTAGCCTTTATGACGTGGGATGGTTATAACTATGAAGATGCGATTATTATGTCAGAACGTTTAGTTAAAGATGATGTATATACTTCAATTCATATTGAAGAGTATGAATCAGAATCTCGTGATACTAAATTAGGACCTGAAGAAATTACTCGCGAAATTCCAAACGTTAGTGAAGAAGCTTTGAAATTCTTAGATAAAGATGGAATCATTTCGATTGGTGCGGAAGTAAAAGACGGTGATATCTTAGTAGGTAAAGTAACGCCTAAAGGTGTGACAGAATTATCTGCTGAAGAACGTTTATTACACGCAATTTTTGGTGAGAAAGCTCGTGAAGTTCGCGATACATCATTACGTGTACCACACGGTGGTGGCGGTATTGTTCATGATGTTAAAGTCTTCACGCGTGAAGCTGGTGATGAATTAGCACCAGGTGTTAACAAGTTAGTTCGCGTCTTTATCGTTCAAAAACGTAAGATTAGCGAAGGGGATAAAATGGCGGGACGTCACGGTAACAAGGGTGTTGTGTCGTTAATTATGCCAGAAGAAGATATGCCATTCTTACCAGATGGTACGCCAATTGATATCATGTTGAACCCGTTAGGGGTACCTTCACGTATGAATATTGGACAAGTATTCGAATTACACTTAGGTATGGCAGCACGCCAATTAGGAATTAAAATTGCGACACCAGTATTTGATGGTGCGAGCGAAGAAGACGTGTGGAATACTATTAAAGAAGCTGGTATGGAAGCAGACGCTAAAACAACTTTATATGATGGACGTACTGGGGAACCATTCGACCGTAAAGTGTCGGTTGGTGTCATGTATATGATTAAACTTGCCCACATGGTTGATGATAAACTTCATGCACGTTCAACTGGACCTTACTCACTTGTTACACAACAACCATTGGGTGGTAAAGCTCAATTTGGTGGACAAAGGTTCGGGGAAATGGAAGTTTGGGCGCTAGAGGCCTACGGTGCAGCGTATACGCTACAAGAAATCTTAACTTACAAGTCAGATGACGTTGTAGGTCGTGTTAAAACTTACGAAGCAATCGTCAAAGGACAACCAATTCCAAAACCAGGAGTACCTGAATCATTCCGAGTGTTAGTGAAGGAATTACAAGCTTTAGGTTTAGATATGAAGGTATTAGATGAAGATGATGTAGAAATTGAATTACGTGATGACGATGATGAAGATGACGTAATCAACTTCAACGCATTGGATAAATACCGCGAAGACCAAAAAGCTGCTGAACAGCAAAAACAAGATGGTACTCAGCTGGCTGTAAAAGCAGAAGACTAAGTCAATCAAAAGAGATAATTGAGTTAAATTGCCTTGGAGCCATTTGGAGATAAGGCACTCCACGCAACCTTGAAGTTAGCGGAAAGCTATTTTCCGCTAACATATAAGGTGACAAATTAAAAGGAGGTCGGCCCCTTGATAGATGTTAATAAGTTCGAATCCATGCAAATAGGATTAGCATCCTCCGAAAAAATTCGTAGTTGGTCTTATGGTGAAGTAAAGAAACCAGAGACAATCAACTATCGTACATTAAAGCCAGAGAAAGATGGCCTTTTCTGTGAGCGAATTTTTGGACCAACAAAAGATTGGGAATGTTCATGTGGTAAGTTGAAACGTGTTCGTTACAAAGGTCGTGTTTGTGATCGTTGTGGTGTTGAAGTAACACGTGCTAAAGTTCGTCGTGAACGTATGGGACATATCGAATTAGCTGCACCAGTAGCACACGTTTGGTATTTCAAAGGAATTCCAAGTCGTATGGGATTAGTGTTAGACTTAAGCCCGCGCTTACTAGAGGAAGTTATTTACTTTGCTTCATATATTGTCATTGATGCGGGTGATACACCGTTAGAAGCCAAATCATTATTAACAGAAGCAGAATACCGCGAGAAAAAACGTGAGTATGGTAATCGTTTCTATGCCAAAATGGGTGCAGAAGCAATTAAAGAATTATTACAAAACGTAGATTTAGAAAAAGAAGTGACAGAACTACGTGAAATGTTGAAGACTGCAACGGGTCAAAAACGTACACGCGCAATTCGTCGTTTGGATATTCTAGATGCATTCTTTGAATCAGGTAATAAACCTGACTGGATGGTATTAGATGTATTACCCGTTATTCCACCAGATTTAAGACCGATGGTTCAATTAGAAGGTGGCCGTTTTGCGACAAGTGACTTGAACGACTTATATCGTCGTGTCATTAACCGTAATAACCGTTTAAAACGTTTATTAGACTTAGGCGCACCAAACATTATCGTTCAAAACGAAAAACGTATGTTACAAGAAGCTGTTGATGCACTGATTGACAATGGTCGTCGTGGTCGTGCAGTAACTGGACCGGGTAATCGTCCATTAAAATCTTTATCACATATGTTAAAAGGGAAACAAGGACGTTTCCGTCAAAACTTACTAGGTAAACGAGTGGACTATTCAGGGCGTTCAGTAATTGTTGTTGGACCAAACTTGAAAATGTACCAATGTGGATTACCGAAAGAAATGGCGATTGAGTTATTCAAACCATTCGTTATGAAAGAATTAGTCGAACGCGAAATTGCAAGTAATATCAAGAACGCTAAACGCATGATTGAAACGCAAGATGATGTGATTTGGCCAGTGATTGAAGAAGTAATTAAAGAGCATCCTGTATTACTTAACCGAGCACCTACGTTGCACCGTTTAGGTATTCAAGCTTTCGAACCAACATTAGTTGATGGTCGTGCTATTCGTTTACACCCATTAGTCTGTGAAGCTTATAACGCTGACTTTGATGGGGACCAAATGGCGGTTCACGTACCACTATCTGAAGAAGCTCAAGCTGAAGCGCGTCTATTAATGTTAGCAGCACAAAACATCTTGAACCCTAAAGATGGTAAACCTGTTGTTACACCATCTCAAGATATGGTCTTAGGTAACTACTACCTAACATTAGAAGAACCTGGCCGTGTTGGAGAAGGTTTAATTTTAAGTAGTGTCGGAGAAGCGGAAATTGCTTATCTAAATGGAGAAGCGCACTTACATACACGTATTGCGATCCCAACAGCAGCTTTAGAAGACAAGGCATTTACTGATTGGCAAAAAGAACGTTTAATGGTAACTACAATTGGTAAGTTATTATTTAACGAAATCATGCCACCAGAATTCCCTTACTTAAATGAACCAACAAATGAAAACTTAACAGAGAAAACACCAGATAAGTATTTCTTAGAACCAGGTACTGATGTTCCTGCAGCGATTGCCGAAATGGACTACGTGTTACCGTTTAAGAAAAAACATTTAGGTAATATTATCGCGGAAGTCTTCAAACGATTCCATATTACAGAAACATCTAAGATGTTAGATAGAATGAAAGACCTAGGTTATAAATACTCAACTCGCGCTGGTTTAACAGTAGGGGTTGCTGACGTTCTGAAACTTGATACTAAATTCGGTATTCTGGATGAAGCACATGCACGTGTTGATAAGATTGCTAAGCAATACAAACGTGGTTTAATTACAGAAGATGAGCGTTATGAAAGTGTTATTCGTACTTGGGAGTTAGCAAAAGATAAAATCCAAGACGATTTAGCGAACTCGTTACCTCGTTTGAACCCAATTCACATGATGTCAGACTCTGGAGCCCGTGGTAACATTTCCAACTTTACACAGCTTGCTGGTATGCGTGGTAACATGGCCGCTCCGAGTGGTAAAATTATCGAGTTACCGATTACGTCTAACTTCCGTGAAGGTTTATCGGTATTGGAAATGTTTATCTCGACTCACGGTGCCCGTAAAGGTATGACGGATACGGCCTTGAAGACAGCCGACTCAGGTTACTTAACACGTCGTTTAGTAGATGTGGCTCAAGACGTAATTGTTCGTGAAGATGACTGTGGAACAGATAAAGGTGTAGTTGTAGCTGAAATTGCTGATGGTAATAGCATTATTGAAACGTTAGAA
>Ga0194136_1001405_pt1 | contig 12020 bp, 6 predicted proteins | sample TARM_MetaG_T3A_1_FD_134023 | JGI IMG/M metagenome (GOLD analysis project Ga0194136, IMG submission 134023) | Freshwater microbial communities from Pennsylvania, USA, analyzing microbe dynamics in response to fracking - TARM_MetaG_T3A_14 (version 2) | ecosystem: Environmental > Aquatic >...
AGATCGAGACATTCGAACGTGACGGCGAGGAGTGGGTGCGCTTCACCGTCGAAGTCGAGGATGAGGACACGGATGAGGTAGTATCACGCACCTTCGAACGTGAGGTATTTCGTAACCTGTTGGCCGGAAGCTGATCTTTAGGCTGCCTTGATCGGGCAGTCACTGACGACCCAAAGCCGACATGGTTATAGGGGAACCAGTCACGATCCCGTTTCTATGGGATATGCAATATAGGCGATGCGATATTAACAGTCTAGGCTTAACACGCTTGTTTTTCGGTGAGATAAGAGATGGCTGAGTGAGTGGAAAAGCATTCTTGAAAGCGCGCGCGCGCTCAAGTCGAATATCGAGCATGCGGGACCTTAAAAGTATTGACAAATCCAAGCTGTTTCCTAATAATTTGAGTAGGCATAGGTAGCCTCCCTGCTGCGTTGGGAAATACCTAATTGACCTTCCAACATTTACTTTGAAGCCAAGCAAGCAGCATGCTAACTATGATTAACATAGGGCTGTCGGAGTAAAAAGATGTTTGCATATAAAGAGTGCTTAGATAGTCTTAAATATATTGCAAAGGTATCCACTTTCGAAGACAAGTCTCATTGCCAGAAGCTTGACCTCTGTAGCCAAGAATTCGGCTTCAATAACTACCATCATTTAAAAAGTACTCTACATAAATTACCTGAAGATCGATTTGGTAAAGTTTCTCTAAAATTAATGCGGAAATATTGCCAAGCGGCAAAGCCCAGCTTGGATGAAAATTATGTTGAGTTTTATGCTTCTCAAGGTATACAAGCTATTCAAGTTGCGTTCTATAGCCAATGGATCGGGTGGGACAAGCTAGGGAGAGAAGTTAGAGAACCGCGTCCATATTGTGGCAAAAGGAGCATTGATGGTCTAAGAGAGTTGTTTGAAACCCCTGTCTATGTGGTGGAAAATGACAAACAGCTTATAAGCTGGCTATATGACTGGTATGGCACTGCATTAATACCTGAAAAGTTAGCGAAGAAATATTTCTCAGAAAAATTTGACAGAAAAAGGCTTGTCTGCGAAGAAGTGAACATGGATCTGGTTAGAGCGTGTTCGGAAGATTACAGCAATAATGTCGCTACATAGTTAATTGCATAACAAAGTCAGTCAGAGGTGGAGGGGGCTGCCATCGCCTCTGCTGGTGGCGTTGTAAGTTAGGATAATCTCAATGGCCGCTTCTGGCCAAAAGCTGCCTGCCAACACGTTGGCAGGCAGGCTATGAGATTTTAATTCTCAGTCCTCACCAGCCAACCTTCCACCACCTCAGCGCCATATTCATCCTTCCACTGCTTCAGTGTCTTCTGGTTACCGCCGCGGGTCTCGACGACTTCACCGGTGTTAGGGTTCTTGTAGATCTTCAGCTTGCGCTTGGCGCGGCCGGTGCTCCTGGTGCTGTTGGATCCCTTGTCAGAAATCGATGCCGGATTCAGTAGTTTGATAACCTCAGTGGCTGACTTATCGAACTCGCGCATTAGGTCTTCAAGGTGGTTCTTGAACTCCAGCTCTGTCTTCAGGCGATCGTCGTTTTTCAGCCTGTCCAGCTCCTCCTGGAGCTGCTTCAGCTGCTGTTCTTTCTGTATGTAGGTGGTGAGAATTGACATGGGCTTCCTCTCTATGGGCTGGATGGAGGTAAGTAGTATGGTAGTATTTTCTATATGATTCAATAGATCTCACCACCTACATCCAGAAAATGTTCAGTTTTGATACAGCAGGTGGATGCCGTCGAATTATTTTGATTAATGTCATAGGTTGTTTCTAACAAACAGAATATTCATTTCCTGATCCCTTTTTATGAGAGTGCAACCTAGCTAGGCAATGATCGAATGAGTTTCACGAATGTTTCGTAGGACCGTGTGCAGCGCAAACTTTCGCGATGCTAACGATTATTATAATGAATCGATTTTTTCAAAACCTGGATGAAGCAGAACCCGCGATGTGGACATACTTCCAGGCAGCACCAATCGTTTTTTGCTGGCGATAAGCTCGATATCGACATACAAGTGCCTCGCCAGCCATAGGCCGCTTCGCACGTAGAAACGCGACTTCAAACCCCCAGCCGACCTGGACAGCTAGCTAGGTGCTTACACTCGTGGACTCCCCGGGCTGCAGGCTCAGGAGAGGTCTGATTCGGAAATGCGATCTTAAGCACCCACCAAACCAACTAAGTGCATATACTCGCTGAAGCGCCTGGTACAACTCCCAGTCTGGCCTGGCCCGAACAAATGCGGCCTCAGGCACCCATCTGACCTGACGATATACAGCTTTCTTCAATTTATGTCATGTCCGGACGTCAATTGTCAGAGAATAAGACATGACGCCGAGCGGTAAAGGCCGGTTCGAGGGTGCCTCTGGCCGCCGCCGACCTAACTGCACCAATACAACCAGCCTCTACCGCATGCCAGTGATGCCTGATGAGCAGCGTGTTGTGGTCAGTCAGGTGTCAACGAATGGCCAATTTACTTACCTGAAGCCCCATATTTGGCCACTCTGTTGACAGATACCGCCTAGCAGCACTGGTCGATGCATAACATGCTGTTTTGTAAAGATTTATCTCGTATTTATCACAGTGTCAACGAGGGTGATGTTATTCGATACAAATCACCCCTGGCCCGAGGACCCCACTACCGCCGAGGCCACCGCCCGCACCAAGCGCCGCTAGCCTCTGTCAGCCTAGGCTTTGTCTGAAAAGTCGGCGAGCGAAGGTCAGACAAGGCAAAAATCGGCGAAAAGACGGAGTTTACGGGGTGTAAATGAGTACTTTGAGTCGATTTTTAACGCCGTATGGCCGAGCGCAGCCAGTTTTCGGACAGAGCCTAGGCCTCATTGCCGCGGCGCAGCAGGCGCAGCGCCAGACTGCCCACCAGCAGCGTACCGGCGACCAGCACCCCCCACAGCAGCCAGAGTGTCCAGTCCCGGGGTGGTGTCAGGGCGGCCTCGCCGGCCAGCGTCTGCCGTTCGCCCAGGTGAGCACTGGCCGGCTCCCAGCCTTCACCCTGGCGCCGACGCAGCGAGTCCAGCATCGGCGCCACCGCGGCCTGCTGGCGCCGTGCCCGGGCGCTACCGGCCAGCAGCCGCCAGGGGGCCTCGCCCTCGGCCAGGAACACCACCCGCTCCGGCGTGTAGCCCAGGCGCAGTGTTGGCGCTGGACCGCTGCGTGGCGAGTCGGCGAGCAGTCGCCAGTGGCGGTCGCGATGAGTGCCGAGCAGCGGCTGGGGCGGCGAGCGCAGTTCGCCATTCCTCTCCACCAGGTGATAGCCCGTCCACGCCGATGTGCGTGCCTGCCAGGCGGCGTCCGGCGCCTCGCGGCTCTCCAGTCGCCAGCGTGCGGCGTAGGGGGTGTCGCTCGTCACATCGGCGAGGCTCACCGGCAGTCGTGACGCCAGTCGGTAGTGGAACTCGCCGCCTTCCGCGCGAACGCCTTCGAGGGACTCCCAGCTCGGCTTCGCTACCGGCCCCGACTGACGCGTCACCGCCTGGATGCCGGCGAGAACCACTGCGGAATGGCCCGGCAGCGGACGCAGGCGCAGGTAGCGGGCCGAGACTTCGCCCAGCTCGAGGCGACGACGCACCAGGCGCTCGCCGTCGTGGGTGATATCCAGCAGCCGTCCCTGTCTCAGCACGCCACGCCATGTCTCGAGATCATCGCTCGCCTCGACCCGGTAGAGGCTGTCCAGCGGGGCAGCGGCGTCGTCCCAACTGAGGTCCAGGGCGGTAACGGGGCGCTGGATCGCACTCAGGTCGACCAGGGCGGCGCCGGCCTCCCGGGCGTCGCTGGATCCCCCGCCGCGGGTCTCGATGCGGCGCAGTCGGCCCTCGGCGTCGGTCTCGCCGATCAGTTCCCAGCGCGCATCGTCGAGGGGCGGTGGTGGCAGCGGAAACCAGGGTGCCCGTTGCAGGCGCTCGGTCGACGCCGGGGCGGGCGCAGGCTGTATCAGGGTGGGTACCGCCTGGCCACGGGCGTCGACCACCTGCAGATCGGCAAGCGACGGGGAGTGCAGGGTGCGGTAGATCTCCGGGGTCAGCTCCAGGCGATAGGCCGCCGCCGGCTCCTCGACTCTCAGCGGCCAGGCGTGACTCCACTCCTCCTCGAGCTCCCCGGCCGCGACGAGAGCCGGCCAGGCCAGCAGTGCCAGATACCCGATGCGTCTCATGTCGCCTCCTCCTGTTGCCGCGGCGGTGCCGGGGCGATGAAGCCCACGCCGATGCACAGCAGCCCGTAGCCGATGAACGAGGCGATGCCCAGCAGATTGCCCAGGTGCTGGCGATCCACCGCCACCAGCTTGACCAGCACCACCGCCATCAGCAGTGCGGAGAGTTGCCACAGGGTGCGCTGGTGGCGCCGCGAGCCCAGCACCCAGCCGATCACGCCGAGCAGGCTCCACAGCAGGGTGATGCCGGTCTGCACCAGGCCGAGTTCCAGCATCGCCGGCGACCAGGGGGCACCGCCCGCCAGATGCGCTCCGCGCAGCAACTCCACGGTGAGCAGCAGGAAGGCCGTGGCCCCCAGCAGGGCCGGGGCGTGGCGGTCCGCCGTCGCAGGCCAGAGGCCGCCTCGCCAGAGCTGCCAGGCGATCAGCAGCGTCGCCCACTGCACCAGCGCCAGGGGATTGGCCAGCGGCAGCCAGGGCAGCGGGAAGGGGGCGCCGGTGCGCGGCAGCAGCGCCACCCAGGCGAGGGCCAGCACCAGCAGCAGGCCGGTCGCGAGCGATACGCGCCAGGCCTGTGCCGGCTCGGCCAGGGGGCGCAGCACCCAGCCGGGTCGGTGGCAGAGCAGGGCGGCGAGCGTGAGCCAGGGCAGCAGCGCGGCGGCGAGCTGCCAGGCGGGTGCCAGGTTCAGGGGGAGCGGTTGCAGCAGCAGGGTGCTTAGGAAGAGTGGCGTGGAGGCGAGCCAGCCCCCCTGGGCCCAGGCGGCGGGCGGCAGGGGCTCGTCCTGGAGCGCTTCGGAGTGTCGCGCCAGCCCCTGCAGCTGGCGATAGCCGAGCACGATCACCAGGACCCAGCCCCAAGGGGCGAGGGGGCCGGTGGCGAGAGGAGCCATGAGGAGGCGCTCGAGCGCCCCGGCCAGCAGGAGGGCCGCGAGCAGCAGCCCACCGGCAACGCCCCAGGCCAGCGCCGCAGCCGGCCGGCGGCGGTAGCGCTCGGCCAGGGCCAGCCCGGTGACTGCCAGCAGCGCCAGGCGCCAGTCATCGGCCATGGCCGGAGCGGCTAACAGGTCGATCTCCCGGGCGGCGATGGAAAGCCACCAGGCCAGGCCCCAGGCGAGGGCGGCCAGCGCCCAGCGGGGGTAACCGCCTCGCCACAGGGTCTCGGCGGAGACGAGGCCCGCCGCGGCAAGGATCACCCCGGCCATGAAGGCGGCGTTGGCGACGGGAGTATCCACGGCCCAGGCGAACACAAGGCTGCCAAGCAGCGTCAGGCCAGCAACCAGCTGCAGGGCCAGGCCGGCGAAGCGGGGCAGCAGGCGGTGCTGGCGAATGCCCAGCCATATCAGGGCGGCCCCCTCCACGGCGAAGAGCGCGGCGCTGACTCGCGCCGAGAGTGCCAGCGGAATCGCCAGGGTGGCGAAGCCCAGTGCCAGGGCGGCGTGGGCCTCACCGAGCGGACGCGTGCGCGCCTGGCGCAGCAGCCAGCTGGCGAGCAGGGCATAGAGCAGTGCGATGCCCAGGGCACACAGGGCCAGCGACAGCCGCTCGCCCTCGAGCAGCGCCGCCTGGAGACCGAACGCCACCAGCGGCGTGCCGAAGACCAGGCTGCCGTCGATGCGGCTGTCCGTCCTGTGCGGCGACGCCTGCGCTTGTCGGCGCCTGGCGTGGAGGATCGGGATCAGCAGGTAGAGCAGGAAGAACAGTGCCAGGAAGGGCTGGGCCACCGCGTAGTGCCGGGGGCTGTAGTCGAGAACGCCCCAGGCGGTGGCGATGGCGAAGGTGGCCACGAAACCCAGCAGGTCGAGTAGCCGCCAGTGGCGCACCCAGGCGATGGCGAAGATGCCCAGGTTGAGCAGCGCGTAGTAGCCGAACAGCACCAGCGGATCGCCGGGGGCACGGGCCAGCCACAGCGGCGCGAGAAAGCCCGCCAGGCTGCCCAGCACGGCCAGTGCCAACGCATTCTGGAGTGCGCCCAGCACCCCGAGCCCGGCCACCAGTGCCACGCTGAGCAGGAAGGCCAGCGGCAGGGGGAGCAGCGCGAAGCGCTGGGCGGCGGCGAAGATTACCATCAACAGCACGCCGATGGCCCCGCCCTGCAGGCTCAGCGCGAACACCCGCCGGGTGCGACGCTGCTGCCAGCCGAAGCCCAGGGCGGCCACCGCCAGGACGGCGATGCCGGCCAGGCGCAGTTCGATGGGGAGGGTCAGCCAGCCCTGGGTGGAGGCGTGGCGGATCAGTGCCGCGAGCCCCGCGAAGAGCACCAGGATACCGATCTTGACCGGCAGGTTGCCCTCGCTGAGCCAGCCTGCCGTGGCGCCTCGCACCCGCCGAGCTCCGCTGGCCAGCCGGCGGGCGAGGCCGTCGCGCCAGAGGGGGCGTCGACTCGCACCTGTCTCGACCTTCCTGCCCCGGGAGGGGGCGGCCGGCGCGTCCTCCGTGGCGGGTCGGGCCAGGGCCGCCTCCAGTGACTCCACCCGACGCGTCAGGCGGGCGAGGCGCACCAGGGCGACGATGGCCACCAGGCTCGGCAGCCCCAGCAGGATCAGCAGCAGTGTCAGCAGCAGCGGCATGGCCTTCCTCTCTGGCTGGGGTTACTCAGGACACCCGCGACCTCCATAGCATGGGCCACAAGCGTGCCGCTGTCGTTGGTGCCGTGGGGTCAGCGCCGCCGTCGCAGCACCCACTTCTCCGCCTCGATCACCAGGTAGATGGCCACGCTCACCGAGAGGATTGCCAGCCAGTGGGGGGCTTCGAGCCCCTCGCCGCCGAACACCAGCTGCATGAACGGCAGGTAGGTCCAGCCCAGCTGCAGCAGGGCCACGGCGGCGATGGAGCCCCATATCGGCTTGCTGCCGAAGATCCCCTGGAGGGAGAGGGTGCTGGCGGTGAGGAAGCGACTGTTGATCAGGTAGGCGGCACTGCCCGTTACCAGCATGTTCACCGCGCCGGCTCGGGCCTGCTCGATGCTGCCGCCCTGGGCATTGAGTATCCAGGAGAAGACCCCGAACACGCCGAGCAGCAGCAGCATCGAGACGAAGCCCACCCGCCACAGCAGGAAGAGGTCGAGCAGGGCGGCGTCCGGGTCCCGGGGCCGACGACGCATCAGGTCCCCCTCGCCCTTCTCGAAGGCCAGTGCCAGGCCCAGGGTCACCGCCACCACCATGTTGACCCACAGCGCCTGCACCGGGGTCACCGGCAGCTGGGTGCCGGCCAGCACGGCGAGCAGGATCGCCAGCCCCTGGGCACCGTTGGTGGGCAGCAGGTAGGTGATGGTCTTGCGGATGTTGTCGTAGACCTTGCGCCCCTCGCGGATGGCTCCGACGATGGTGGCGAAGTTGTCGTCGGCCAGCACCATCTCCGCGGCCTCCTTGGCGGCCTCGGTGCCCTGGATGCCCATGGCCACGCCGACGTCGGCGCGCTTGAGCGCCGGACCATCGTTGACCCCGTCGCCGGTCATGGCACAGATGCCGCCGTGGGACTGCATCGCCTGGACCAGGCGCAGCTTGTGCTCCGGTGCGGCCCGGGCGAAGACATCCACCTCGAGGATCACCTCGGCCAGCTCGGCGTCGGACATCGCCTCGATCTCGCGACCGCTGATCGCGCGTTCGGTATGGGCAAACCCTAGCTGGCGGGCGATGGCCAGGGCGGTAACGGCATGGTCGCCGGTGATCATCACCGGACGGATGCCGGCGGCCAGGCACTCCTTCACCGCCTCGATGGCCTCGTCCCGGGGCGGGTCCAGCAGTCCCACCAGTCCCAGCAGCACCAGGCCGTCCTCGGCGTGGTGATCCTCGAGCGACTCGACGTCATGGAGGGGCTTCTCGGCCAGCGCCAGCACCCGCAGCCCCTGCCCGGAGAGGACATGAATGCGCTCTTCCCACTCGGCGTGATCGAGTTCGCTGTCCTCGCCATCCTCCTGGCGTACGTGGTGGCACATCTCCAGCAGGCGGTCCGGGGCGCCCTTGACCAGCAGGCAGTGGCGTCCGTCGATCTCATGCAGGGTGGCCATGTACTTGTTCGCGGACTCGAAGGGGATGGCGTCCTGGCGGTCGTGGTCGCCGCGCAGGGCGCGCGCCTCCAGGCCCGCCTTGGCGGCCGCCACCACCAGGGCGCCTTCGGTGGGATCGCCGTGGATCTTCCAGTGGCCCTCTTCGCGGGCCAGTTCGGCGTCGTTGCAGAGCACGCCGACCTTGAGGAAGTGGCGCAGGGCGTGATGGTCGTCGAGATCCAGCGGCGCCTGCTGTGCCTCGCCGTCCTCGTCCAGCGCGTGGAAGTCACCCTCGGGGGCGAAGCCGGTGCCGTCGATGCGGATCTCTCCCTGGGGCAGCCAGATCGACCGGGCGGTCATCTCGTTGCGGGTCAGGGTGCCGGTCTTGTCGGAGAAGATGGTGGAGATGGAGCCCAGGGTCTCCACCGCCGGCAGGCGCCGGATGATGGCGTTGCGGCGGGCCATGGCCTGCACCCCCAGGGCCAGGCCGATGGTGACGATGGCGGGCATGCCCTCGGGGATCGCCGCCACGGCGAGGCCCACCGCGGCCATGAACATGTCGCCGACGGGCTGGCCGTGGACCAGCACGCCGAAGGCCGCGGTGAGGATGGCGATCACCAGGATGATCAGCGCCAGCACGCGACCGGCGCGATCGATCTGGCGCAGCAGCGGTGTCTTGAGCTGCTCGACGCCACGCAACATCTCGGAGATGCGGCCCAGCTCGGTGCGTGTGCCGGTCTCCACCACCAGGCCCCGTGCGGCGCCCTGGACCACGATGGTGCCGGCGTAGGCCATGCCGGTGCGGTCACCCAGGTCGGCGTCCTCTGCCACCGGCGGAGTATCCTTGTCCACGGCGGTGGACTCGCCGGTCAGGGAGGCCTCCTCGGTGCGCAGCCGCCTGGCCTCCAGCAGGCGCAGGTCCGCCGGCACCCGGTCACCACTCTCCACCATCACCACGTCACCCGGCACCAGCTGCTCGGCGGGGATCGTCTGGCGCTTGCCGTCGCGCAGCACCTTGGCCTGGGGGGAGAGCATGTCACGAATGCTCTCCAGCGCCTGCTCGGCCTTGCCCTCCTGGATGAAGCCGATCAGGGCGATGATCAGCACCACGCCCAGGATGGCGATCGCATCCACGCCATGGCCAAGCCCGAGGCTCGCCACCGCGGCGCCGATCAGCACCAGCATCAGGACATTGTTGAGCTGTTCGAGCAGGCGCTTCCACCAGGGGCGGGCCTCGGCCTGCTGCAGCTGGTTGGGGCCGAAGCGCTCCAGCCGCGCCTGGGCCTCGCTGGCGGAGAGCCCGTCACTGTCGGCCTCGAGACGCTCCAGCGCTTCCTGTTCGGGCTGGGCGTGCCAGGCGATTGCCTTCCGGGCGTGGGGTTCGGACATCCTGTGACCTCCGGCTGCGGGCGTGATGAAGACTAAGGTGTAACACACTCGATGCTGCAGTGCAGTGATGCAGGGCAAGCTTCAGTGATAAGTTGCTGAAATGAGGCGGCGACTTTCGCTATCGCTGCATGGCTAGCTGTGATAGCCCTGGCGCGGTGATGAGTTCGGTCGAGGCCCGGGCCTGCAGTTGCTAGAATGAGTGCCCGTTGTTACCAGCTCACTTCACCTTCCGGATGCGTCCCATGGCCCAGACCCTCTCGAAAAGGATCAACAAGTACATCAGCGAAAGCGGCATGTGCTCGCGACGAGAGGCCGATCGCTACATCGAGCAGGGCAACGTGCAGATCGATGGCCGGCGCGCCACCCCCGGTGACCGGGTCGTCCCCGGGAGCGTCGTCAAGGTCAATGGCCAGGTCGTCGAGCCCCTGGAACTGGAGGAGGAGGACCTGGTGTTCATCGCGCTGAACAAGCCGGTGGGCATCGTCAGCACCACGGACCCGGTTGAGAAGGCCAACATCGTCGATTTCGTCGGGCATGGCGCGCGGATCTTTCCCATCGGCCGGCTGGACAAGGACTCCCAGGGGCTGATCTTCCTGACCAACAACGGCGACCTGGTCAACCGCATCCTGCGGGCGAGCAACCAGCACGAGAAGGAGTATCGGGTCACCGTCAACAAGCCGATCACCGACGATTTCATCGCCGGCATGGGCGGTGGGGTACCGATCCTCGGCGAGGTCACCAAGAAGTGCCGGGTGGTCAGGGAGTCGCGTTTCGTCTTCAACATCACCCTGGTCCAGGGGCTGAATCGCCAGATTCGGCGCATGTGCGAGGTGTTCGGCTATGAGGTGGTGAAGCTCGAACGCATCCGCATCATGAACGTCTCGCTCAAGGGACTGGCCACCGGTGACTGGCGCGACCTGAGCCCGGCCGAGGTGTCGACGATCCTCTCCCTGACCGAGCACTCCAGCTCCGAGGCTCAGCAGCCCGAGCGTCGCACGGCGCGACGCAAGGCCGGCAAGGGAGCCCGAGGCGGTGCCGGGAAGCCCGGAAGCAGGTCGTCAGGCAAGGCGGCAACCGGGCAACGCAGCGCGTCTCGCCGCGGTGACGTCGCCAAACCGAGGGTGGGAAAAACTGGTGCTGGAAAGACCGGTGCTGGAAAGCCCGGCGGTGGCAAGCCCACCAGGCGCAAGGTGACGGAGAAGGGGGCTGGACCGGGCAGGAAACCGGCGGGAAAGAAGGCAGCGGCAAGCAAGGCGGGGGGCAAGCCCAAGGGTGGGCGTCCCTCGGGTTCGCGCGCCAAGGCGGTCGCCCCTGGCGGCAAGCCGCGGGGCCGGAAGCGCTAGGCCCCATCTACCACTCGCGGGCGCCGCAGCAAACAGCTGAGGCCGCGGACATCCTAGTCGGACTCGGGCACCTCCCCCGGCACGCGATAGCGCGGCGGGGCGTTCTCGCGCTCCTCCCGGGTCAGCGTCTCGTCCTCGGCGGGCACGCCCCATACCGTCTCGCTCTCGCGGTCCGGGTAGCTGTAGGTGGTGCAGCCGGCGAGCAGTGGCAGGCTGATGGTGAGGGGCAGCGCGAGGGCGGCGAGCCGCGGGCGGGTGAGGGGCATGCAATCTCTCCGGTGAGACGGTGAAGGGGGGCCGGCCAGCGTCACCGCTGGCCGGCGTAGGGTCAAGGCCGCTTAACCCGACCAGCCGAGCAGTATCGGCACGTAGACCACCAGCAGCAGAACCGCGATCAGCCCCAGCAGGTAGGGGATGATCGCCCGGGTGATGCGCTCCAGCGGCAGCTGGGTGACCGAGGAGGCCACGTAGAGGTTGATCGCCACCGGTGGGGTGATCATGCCGATGGCAAGGCCCACCACGATGATCAGGCCGAAGTGGATCGGGTCGATGCCCAGCTGGGTGACCAGCGGCAGCAGTACCGGGGTGAGGATGATCAGGGCGCTGGCGGTCTCGATGAACACGCCGGTGAGCAGGATCACCGCCACCACCAGCAGCATGATCACCAGCGGGTCGGTGGAGAGCGACAGCACCGCCTGGGCGATGGCGCCGGGCACCTGCCAGCTGGAGAGGGTCCAGCTGAGTACCGCCGAGGTGGCGATCACCAGCATGATCACCGAGGTGGTGATGGCCGAGCGGATCAGGATGCGGTAGACGTCGGCCAGGTTCAGGTCACGGTAGATGAACAGCGACACCAGCAGGGCGTAGTTGACCGCCACCACCGCCGCCTCGCTGGGCGTGAAGATCCCCGAGAAGATGCCGCCGAGGATGATCACCGGCGTCATCAGGCCCCAGCTGGCACTGCGGAAGGTACGCCAGATGGTGGCCGCCGAGAGGGCGGTGCCCCGCGGGTAGTTGCGGCGGTAGGCCTGCACGATGGCGATGGCGGAGAGCCCGAGGCCCATGGCGATGCCCGGCAGGATGCCGCTCAGGAACAGCGATGATACCGACTGCTGGGCGATCACCGCA
>Ga0194136_1001407_pt1 | contig 12011 bp, 9 predicted proteins | sample TARM_MetaG_T3A_1_FD_134023 | JGI IMG/M metagenome (GOLD analysis project Ga0194136, IMG submission 134023) | Freshwater microbial communities from Pennsylvania, USA, analyzing microbe dynamics in response to fracking - TARM_MetaG_T3A_14 (version 2) | ecosystem: Environmental > Aquatic >...
AAAAAAGGAAGCGTTATTATATGGATCAACAATTTCAAGTGGTGAGTATAGGAAAACAAAAAAGCATTGCATTAATAGCCCATGATAATAGAAAAAGGGATTTAGTGGAATGGGTAAAGGATAATAAGGAGAAGTTAAGTGGACATTGTCTTTGTGGTACAGGTACTACTTCAAGACTTATAAGCGAGGCAACGGGATTGAATATTAAGGCGTATAAAAGTGGCCCTTTGGGAGGAGATCAACAGATTGGTTCTCGCATAGCCGAAGGGACTATAAATTTCATGATATTTTTCTGGGATCCATTGGAGTCTCAACCCCATGATCCAGATGTTAAGGCTCTATTGCGTATCGCTGCCCTATATAATATACCTATTGCAAACAATGAATCCACTGCTGACTTTTTGTTGGCGTCACCATTAATGGAGCGAGAGTATAATAGAAAAATTATAGACTATTCAAAAAGGATATCTAAAGAAAATAATATCTAAGAATAGAAAACAATAGTAAAGGAAACCAATTATTTGTTAATTACTAATAATTAGTTTCCTTTTATTATGTATATTAAGATGTATTAGGTTAATATTACGAAACTCCGTGAGATTTTAAAAATTCACCATATTGACTATCGGATTTAAGAATATGGTTTTCAATCCAACTGGCAACAAATTGTATAATATCAAGAGATACCTTGATTTGGTTAGCGTCGACATCCTTTTCGAGTAGTCCCTGTAAATCTCTAATGAAGGTTTCATGTTCAATTTTATGGGATATTAGTTTAGGATAACGGTATTTCTCCATAAGTTTTTCTTCAGATTGAAAGTGGTAAACAGTGTACTCTTTTAAATCTTGAAGAGATTTCATAATTTCATCGTAGTTGTCCTCGTGGGCCTCATTTTTAACTAGAAAAAAAAGATGATTTCCTAATTCGAATAGTCTTTTATGTTGATTATCAAATTCTTGTATTTTAGAACTAAAGGCGTCCTTCCAAGCAAACATATTGTATCCCCCTTGTATAATAGTTAAGTTATATACATAAATATATACCTTTTTGTTTAACTTATAAACAGTCTTTTGATATTAAACTTAAAAAAAATATATTGAATATTGCTACTATATTTGAAATGATTTACATAGTCCGAGGGGTTGTGTATAATATTGTTAAAGACGTAAATAAATAGAATGGAATATCAAGGGAGGTTGCACAAATGGAAAGAATAGTGTTTTTAAACGTAGCAAAACTAGACTTTGACAATCAACTAGATTTCTCCTCATTAAAAAATCTTGGTACATTAACTAAATACGATCAAAGTAGTGATGAAGAAATTTTGGAAAGAGTGCAGGACCAAAATTTTGTTATTACTAAGGAATTACCACTTAGTAAAGAACTAATCGAGAAATTTCCACCTTCTGTTAAACTTATCTGTGAAGCTGGTACTGGTTATAATAACATTGACCTAGCAGCGGCGGCTAGCAAGGGAATTGCAGTTTGTAATGTACCGGGATATAGTACAGAAGCGGTTGCTCAACTGGCTATTACATACGTATTAAATTTTGCTTGTTCCATGGTTAAGCAACAAAACATGCTTCAAGATAATGATTATAGCAACTTTACTAAGCATCTTCAGGTTCCACATTTTGAAGTAAAGGATAAGGTATTAGGAATCATTGGATCAGGCACTATTGGTAAACAGGCAATGAAAATCGCAAGGGCCTTAGGAATGAATATCCTTGTATATAACCGTACACCAAGAGATTTTGAAGATCCAAATATTAAGTCAGTATCACTTGATGAGTTATTACAAAATAGTGACTTTGTTTCCATACATTGTCCACTTACACCGGATACAAGACATTTAATTAATAAAGATAGATTAAAACTAATGAAACCTACTGCATTTATAATAAATACTTCTAGAGGTCCGATTATTAAGGAAACAGATCTAATAGAAGCGTTGCAAAATGGTGTGATAGCAGGGGCAGGACTTGATGTACAAGACCCTGAACCGCCAGAATTAGATAATCCATTATTCAAGATGGATAGTGCAGTTCTTACTCCTCATATTGGATGGAAGTGTATTGAGTCAAGACAAAGATTGATTTATTTACTTGAGAATAATATAGATTCATTCATTAAAGGAAGTTCTGTAAATATTGTAGGATAGTTTTTTAACTATTGTAAAATAAAAAAAAACAATATGAACATAAAGGGGGTTCTCACTTAAATAATTGTTTAGGTGAGGATCTCCTTTGTTTCACAGTGGGTTACGCTAAGTTATTCTAATACTACAAGAAGAATAAACAAAAGGTGGTGATTATCATAGTGAAGATTGCAAAAAATCTACAAATGAAAATGTTGGATAAAATTGCAATTGATGAATATAGTATACCAGGGATTATTTTAATGGAAAATGCAGGGATTGCTGTAACTCAGGAGATATTGAAAGAAGTACGAGACAATTCTGAAGTAGTAATATTCTGTGGCACTGGTAATAATGGCGGGGATGGGTTTGTAATTGCTAGGCAGCTTCTACAAAGAGGTATAGGCATACAAATATTTACGGTCGGTGACGAAAGTTCAATAAAAGGAGACGCCCAAATAAATTATTTAATTGTTAAGAAAATGGGTATTCCTTTATACAATATAAGTTCAATAGATAATATAAACGAGGTACAGAGAATAATTGTTAGATCAGAAGTAATTGTAGATGCAATTTTCGGCACCGGTTTTCATGGACAATTACATCCAATAACAACAGAAGTAGTAAATACTATTAATCGGTCGGATAGAAACATAGTATCCGTAGATATACCATCGGGAGTTCATGGGGACGGTGGCCCAGTAGATAATGCCATAAGGGCGAATAAAACTATCGTTCTACAACTACCTAAAATAGCAAACGTTGTTTATCCAGGGGCAGAATATTGTGGGAAAATAATTGTAAAAAACATAGGAATACCAGAAAAAGTAGTTAATGAGTTTGAAACGAATATTTATTTAAACTGTCAGGATGATTTGAAATCCCATATACTAAAAAGAGCAGTAAATACCCACAAGGGGACTTATGGTCTTTCTCTAATTATTGCAGGTTCTAAGGGGATGCCCGGTGCTGCGGTTTTAGCTGCAAAATCATGTTTGCGTAGTGGCGTTGGATTACTAAAGGTACTAATCCCAGAGGAAATTAGCTCTGGCTTTGAAAGTAATGTTATTGAAGCAATTTCAATCCCGTATAAGGATAAATATGTAGAAAAGGTAATTGAAAGTCTTCAGGAGTGTGATTCAATAGCTATTGGACCTGGACTAGGGAAAAGTATAAAATCCCAAAGTATTATGGAGACAGTTTTGAAAAATCGTAAGTCCGACTTACCAACTGTTATAGATGCAGACGGATTGAATATTTTGGCAGAGAATAAACTTCTGTTTAAATATTTAGATGAAAACTGTGTGTTAACTCCCCATCCTGGAGAAATGTCTAGGATGACGGGACTTACAGTAAAGGAAATAAATGAAAATAGAATAGAAGTTACATCAAAATACGCTAAGCTTTGGAATACAAATATCGTATTAAAAGGTGCAGGGACAATTATATCGAGTCATTTGGGGATAATATATGTTAATACAACTGGTAATCCTGGAATGTCAACGGCAGGCAGTGGAGATGTTTTAACAGGCATTATTACTGCGTTTACCTCAAGAGGAATAGGGATTGTAGATGCAACTAGGGTATCAGTATTCCTTCATGGCATTGCTGGAGATAGGGTGGCTAGGAAAATAGGAGAGGACGGACTTATAGCAAGTGACATAATTAATGAAATTCCTAGAGCTATAAAATCTATAAAGAAAATATAAGTATTTAGAGGTGAACTGTGTGAAAAAAATGATTGCGCCAATAATAATTGTTATATTATTGTTATTATATTTATCCTCATACCTTTATGGTATAACAAGAGCCCTGGATTTTTATCATTTACCAATAATAGTACGATTGATAGTTGTAGGAATTATATTGTCTTTAATTGCATTAGTTATATATATATTAATTCAAAGATTAAGAGAAATTAAGGAGGAAGATGAAGATGATCTTGGTAAATACTGATTTTATTACAGGAAAAGAGCTTGAAACCATAGGTTTAGTTAAGGGATCCACAATACAGGCTAAACATTTAGGAAGAGACATTGCCAGTGGATTAAAAAATTTAGTAGGAGGAGAACTCACTTCTTATACAGAAATGATGAATGAAGCCAGAGCAAAGGCTACTAAAAGAATGGTTCAGGAGGCTGAAGGACTAAAAGCTGATGCAATAATCAATATTAGATATACTTCAAGCGCTGTAATGGCAGGAGCAGCAGAAATACTTGCCTATGGAACAGCTGTTAAATTTAAATAGTAAATTAAATCAAAGAATTTAGAATAAAAGGTGAAAATGTTACCTTATTTAAGAGTTAAATGTCTTTATAGAAAATCGAGTTTAGTAAAACAAATGACAGGAAATAATAAATAAATCTATATAAGTTTTTATCAAATAATAAAGGGAAATAAAGTTTTTTGTCGAATTAGGAATTAATGCTAAATCATGGGTATATATTAAGAACAAGTGTTATACACTTGTTCTTTCTAATAAAAAAGAATGAACATAATATTAGTTATTCCTTTAATATTGAATTTAATTATTGTTTTGGGAAAAACTAGTTATAAATATTAACTTTGTAATAAGGAAGGGGCTTGGAAAATGCAATTTGAAGTTGGGAATAGTTACAATAATTTTAAACTATTAATGGAAAATGAGATTAAAGAAATAAAAGGCGTATGTAGATTGTTCTTCCATGAAAAGAGTGGGGCTAGACTTTTATATATACAGAGTGATGATGATAATAAGGTGTTTTCTATATCCTTTAGAACACCGCCTACGGATAGTACAGGATTACCTCATATTTTAGAACACTCCGTATTATGTGGATCAAGAAAATTTCCTTCTAAGGACCCATTCGTTGAGTTAGCTAAGGGTTCATTGAATACATTCTTAAATGCCATGACCTTTTCAGATAAGACTATGTATCCTATAGCTAGTCGAAATGATAAGGATTTTGTTAATTTAATGGATGTTTATTTAGATGCTGTTTTTTATCCGAACATATATAAAAAGAAAGAAATATTAATGCAAGAGGGATGGCATTATGAGATAGACAATGTAGAGGATGAATTGAAGTATAAAGGTGTTGTATATAATGAAATGAAGGGGGCTTTTTCATCCCCTGAACAAATTTTGTTTAGAAAAATTCAAGAAACCCTATTCCCGGATACACCATATAGACACGATTCAGGCGGGGACCCAGAGGATATACCTGAATTAACCTATGATCAGTTTAAAGACTATCATAAGCAGTATTATCATCCATCAAATAGTTATATTCATTTATATGGAGACGGTAATATTCTTGAGCACCTTAAGTTTATAGACGAGGAATATTTAAATAACTTTAAAAAGGTTGAACCAAACACTACAATCCCCCTACAAGCACCCTTTGACAAGCAACAGGAGGTTGTAGTAGAGTATCCTATTTCAACTAATGAAAAAGAAGACGATAAAACTTTTTTAAGTTTGAATTTTGCAGTTAGTCAATCAACTAATCCAGAGTTACATTTAGCCTTTGATATATTAAATAATATTTTACTAGGTTCACCGGCTGCCCCATTGAAAAAGGCTTTATTAGAGTCGGGCCTTGGTAAGGATGTATTTGGATCCTTTGATTATACAGTTCTTCAACCGGTATTTTCTGTTGTGTCAAAAAATACAAACTTAGAAGAGAAAACTAGATTCAATGAAATAGTATTTGATACATTGAAGAATTTAGTTAAGAATGGAATAGATAAGAAACTAATCGAAGCATCTATTAACGCCTACGAGTTTAGATTAAGAGAAGCCGATTATGGTAGATATCCTAAGGGCCTAATATATGCAATGAAAAGTATGGAGAGTTGGTTGCATGATGCAGACCCAACGATGCACTTAAGCTACGAGGATAGTTTGGTGACAATAAAAACTGCCTTAACTACAGATTATTTCGAGAGAATAATTGAAGAGTACTTAATAAAGAATCTACATCGTTCTCTACTTATTGTTAAACCTAAAAAGGGTATGGCCGCTGAGATAGAGGAAGCAGTAAAGAATCAGCTTAAGGCATTTAAGGATAGTCTATCGGAGGAACAGTTGAAAGAGCTCATAAAGCAGGGTGAGGAGTTACGCAGTTTCCAAGACCAACCTAACTCACAGGAAGAGTTAGAGGCAATTCCACTATTAGAATTAAAGGACATAGATAGAGAACCAGAAAAAATAGAGCTAATAGAAAAGGATGAACAAGGTATAAAGGTACTACATCATCCGGACTTTACAAATGAAATAGTGTATATGAATCTATTATTTGATACTAGTCATATAGAGAAAGAACTAATACCGTACATGAGTTTATTAACTTACGTTTTAGGTAAGGTGAGTACAGATAAGTTCAATTACGAAGAACTTTCTAATGAAGTTAATATATACACTGGTGGAATCTACTTTAATAATGAGGCTTATTCTAAAAAAGATAATGATGAAGTATTTTATCCAAAGTTTACTCTGAAATCCGCTTCTTTAGTAAAACATCTACCAAAGCTTATTGATTTGTCTAGGGAGATTATCGGAAACACATTATTTACTGAGGATAAAAGGTTGAAGGAAATAATACAAGAGGTTAAGTCTCGACTTGAATCTGTGATTTTAAATGAAGGGCACGTTGTAGCAGCTAAGAGAGCTACTTCATACTTCTCACCACTGGGCTACTATCAAGAAATATCCAATGGTATAACCTTCTATCAATTTTTAGCAGATTTAGAAAATGATTTCGACAGTAAAAAAGAAGATATTAAAGAGAATTTAGCAAAGGTTAAAAATCTAATTTTTAATAGAAATAATCTTTTAGTAAGTGTAACTGTAGAGGATAAGGATTATAACGAGTTCAAAGAAACATTTAAAGTTCTGTTATCTGATCTTAAAGAAACGAATTTAGAGAAGGCAGATCTAGGATTTAAACCAGCTCCTCTAAACGAGGGACTACTGACATCAAGCAAAATTCAATATGTTGCTAAGGCGTATAACTTTAGAGAATTAGGATTTGAATATAAAGGACATTTACAAGTTTTAAAAACTATAGTTAGCCTAGACTATTTATGGAAAAAGGTTAGGGTGTCTGGTGGTGCATATGGAGCCATGGCAGGATTCTCTAGAAATGGTAACATGTATTTTGCCAGCTATAGAGACCCAAATTTAAAAGAAACACTACAGGTATATGACGATATGAAAAACTATATTAGTGAATTTAAAGCAGATACTAGGGAAATGACAAAGTATATTATTGGAACAATAAGTAAAATAGACGCGCCCCTATCTCCATCTTCAAAGGGTGACAGAGCAACGGCATACTATATAAGTGGTATGACTTATGAGGATTTAAAAAATGAAAGAAACGAGATATTAGAAACTAAAGAGGCTGACATTCAGAATTTAGCTAAGTTAGTAGAAAAACTTATGCAGGAAAATAACTACTGCGTTCTAGGTAATGAAAACAAGATTAAACAAAACGAAAATCTATTTAATAACATGATCGATATATTTAATTAGTAAAAAATTACAAAGGATAAGGGGGATTTTAAGTGTTTAAATCTGATATTGAAATAGCGCAGGAATCTGTAATTAAGGATATTAGAGAAATTGCAAAGAAACTGGATTTAACAGAGGATGATATTGAGCTGTATGGAAAGTATAAGGCTAAGGTTGATAGTAGCTTACTTAAAAAAGTTAATGGAAATAAAGCAAAGCTAATTTTAACTACAGCAATAAATCCAACTCCAGCAGGAGAAGGTAAAACAACAACGACAATTGGTGTTTCTGATGCCTTGTCTAGGCTAGGAAAGAAAACAATTGTTGCTCTAAGGGAGCCTTCCCTAGGCCCCGTGTTTGGTGTTAAGGGGGGAGCAACTGGAGGAGGATATGCTCAAGTAGTACCGATGGAGGATATCAACTTACATTTTACAGGAGATTTTCATGCCATTGCTGCTGCAAATAATCTATTAGCTGCACTTATCGATAATCATATACATCAGGGTAATTCATTGAATATCGATCCTCGTAAAATTACGTGGAAAAGGGCTATGGATATGAATGACAGACAATTAAGAAATATTATTGGTGGTTTAGGTGGAAAAACCAACGGAGTACCTCGGGAGGATGGATTTGATATTGCTGTAGCATCTGAGGTAATGGCCGTATTATGTTTAGCTAGAGATTTAGCTGATTTAAGAGAAAAGTTAGGAAATATTATAATTGGATACACTTATGATGATAAACCAGTTACGGCTAAGGAATTAGAAGCTAATGGTGCAATGTCAGTATTACTTAAGGATGCAATTAAGCCGAACTTAGTTCAGACATTAGAGGGTACCCCAGCATTTGTTCATGGAGGACCTTTCGCAAACATTGCCCACGGTTGCAATTCTGTTATAGCTACAAAAATGGCTATGAACTTTGCGGACTACGTAGTAACAGAGGCCGGATTCGGTGCTGACCTTGGAGCTGAAAAGTTTCTAGATATTAAATGTAGAATGACTGGACTTAAGCCAGATGCAGTAATTATAGTAGCTACGGTTAGGGCTTTAAAATATAACGGTGGTGTAAGTAAAGAGGAGCTTAACAAGGAAAATCTTGATGCCCTTAAAAAAGGTCTACCGAACTTATTAAAACATGTTGAGAATATAACAACAGTGTTCAAGTTACCAGCAGTAGTAGCTATAAACAAATTCCCATTAGACACAGAAAGCGAATTAAAACTAGTTGAACAGATGTGTAATGAACTAGGAGTAAATGTTGCAGTGTCTGAGGTTTGGGAAAAGGGCGGAGCCGGTGGAGAGGCCCTTGCTACGCAAGTATTAAAACTTATTGAGGAAAGTTCAAATGAGTTCGAATTTGCCTATGATTTAGATATGTCGATACCAGAAAAAATAAGAGCCATAGCACAAAAAATATATGGTGCTGATGATGTAGTTTTTTCAGCTAATGCCCTATCTGAAATTAAAAAACTAAAGGAGTTGGGACTAGACAATTTACCTATATGTATGGCTAAAACCCAATCTTCATTAAGTGATAATCCAATTTTACTAGGTAGACCAGAGGGCTTTAATATAAATGTTAGACAGATAAAAGTTTCTGCTGGGGCAGGGTTTATTGTAGCAATTACCGGGGATATAATGACTATGCCTGGTTTACCAAAAGTCCCCGCTGCAAACAATATTGATATTACTGATGATGGTAAAATAGTTGGATTGTTTTAATATAAGTATTTTATGGACAGAATAAAAATAATTATTAATTGATTAATAAGTAATAAAAGTGCTAAAGGAAAGCGAAGGAAATATGAAGAGTTAATTGAAAATAGCTCCCTTTAGGGAGTTGTTTTTTTATTAACAACCATACTAATAATAAATTATATAGAAAATATTCTGTTATTTTAAAATAGGTTTGATTGCAGTTATATTTGATTTGTGTTAAAATGCTTTGAGTACAAATAACGAAAAGAAAAACATAGAAGGAAGATGAGATAAAACATGATAGAAAGAAAAGATGTCAGAAACATAGCAATTATTGCCCACGTAGACCACGGAAAAACAACACTTGTAGACCAATTACTAAGACAGAGCGGCGTATTTAGAGAAAACGAAGCGTTACAAGAGAGAGTAATGGATTCAAACTCCTTAGAAAAGGAGAGAGGTATTACTATCCTTGCTAAAAATACATCAATTATGTACAAAGATACAAAAATTAATATAATTGATACACCAGGACATGCGGACTTTGGTGGTGAGGTAGAACGTATAATGAAAATGGTAGATGGAGTTCTTCTTCTAGTTGATGCAGCAGAAGGTCCTATGCCTCAAACAAGATTCGTTCTTAAGAAAGCCCTTCAAGAGGGATTAAAGTCAATTGTAGTTGTAAACAAAATAGACCGTCCAGAGGCTAGAGCCAATGAAGTTATAGATGAAGTATTAGATCTGTATATTTCTTTAGATGCATCAGAAGAGCAAATGGAGTTCCCTATTATTTATGCATCTGCAAAAAATGGTTTTGCTAAATATGAAGAAGAAGATGCAAGTGATAACATGATTCCATTGTTCGAAAGTATTATGGATAACATCCCATTCCCAGTAGGAGAAGAAGAGGATGGCCTTCAACTTTTAATTTCTTCTATCGATTACGATAAATATACCGGAAGAATTGGTATTGGAAGAATAGTAAGAGGAAGTATCACGAAGGGACAACCAGCTGCCCGTGTAGAAAGAGATGGAAAAGTAACAAACGTTAAGATTGCAAACCTATACACTTTTGATGGTTTAAATAAAGTTGAAGATCAAAATGCTACGGTGGGTGATATCGTTGCTATCTCAGGAATTGAAAATCTAAACATTGGTGATACTATATGTTCACAGGACAAGATTGAACCATTAGAATCTACTGAGATTGATGAGCCTACAATATCTATGAACTTTATGGTAAACGATAGTCCGTTTGCTGGTAAAGAAGGAAAGTTCGTAACTAGTAGACATTTAAAAGATAGACTTGAAAGAGAATTACTTTCAAATGTAGCCATGAAAATAGAGGAAATCTCTACGGATTCCTTCAGAGTTTTAGGTAGAGGAGAGCTTCATATTTCGATTCTTATAGAAACTATGAGAAGAGAAGGTTATGAGTTTGCTGTTTCTAGACCAGAGGTAATCGTAAAAAGAACTGAAGAGGGATTAATGGAGCCAATCGAGAGATTATTTATCGAAGTTCCGGAAGAAAACTCAAGTACTGTTATAGATAAGATAAGCCAAAGAAAAGGTGAAATGCAAAACATGGAGCCAATGGGTACAGATATGATGAAATTAGAGTTCTTAATCCCAGCTAGGGGTCTTATCGGTTATAGATCAGAATTCCTAACAGATACAAAAGGATACGGAGTATTACATCATTTATTTGAAGGATTTGCTAAGCATAAGGGAGAAATTAAGGCTAGAAATAGAGGTTCTTTAATTGCTCATGAAAATGGTACTGCTGTAGCATACGGATTATTCAATGCTCAAGAAAGAGGTAAAATATTTATATCACCAGGAACTGATGTTTATGAGGGAATGGTAGTAGGTGAAAGTTCAAGAGCCGAAGATATAGTAGTAAACGTTTGTAAGAAAAAACAAATGACTAACGTACGTGCTTCTGGTACTGATGATTCAATGAAACTTGTGCCACCTATCAAACTTTCATTAGAACAGTCTCTTGAGTTTATAGCAGATGATGAATTAGTTGAAGTAACTCCACAAAACATTAGACTTAGAAAAAGAGTTCTGAATAAGACCCAAAGGGGTAGAGGTGTGAAAAACTAATTATTCTTCATGATGAAATACTCTATTAAGAGGTGAAGATTTTGAATGATAAGAGTTTAAGAGTTTTAGAGTATTATAAAATAATAGATAGGCTAAGGGATAAATGTGTCTCCCAATTAGGACAGGGACTTGTTGATCAATTAAAGCCGGTATTTACTATTGCAGAAATTAAAAAAATGCAACAGGAAACCAGTGAGGCCCAGGGAATTCTGGTACAAAGGGGAAATATTCCCCTTTCTGGTATCCATGACATAATACATCTTGTTAAATTGACTGAGATTGGTTCATATTTGAATCCATCTCAGCTCTTAACATTAAGGCAAACATTAGTTGTGGCCAGAAGATTAAGAACTTTTCTAAAGGAAGAGGATAATAATAGCTTTCCTATTCTGTCAGGTTTAATATCCAGTTTAAATGTATTTAAAAACCTAGAGGACACAATTGAGAGATGTATAATTAGTGAGACTGAAATTTCAGACAATGCTAGTCCTGCCTTAAGGGATATTAGAAGATCTATAGTTAATAAAAATGATTCAATTAAAGGGAAGCTAAATAGTATAATTA